>Ga0114939_10001020_pt1 | contig 22683 bp, 20 predicted proteins | sample AshMeaCrysSpring_FD_87196 | JGI IMG/M metagenome (GOLD analysis project Ga0114939, IMG submission 87196) | Groundwater microbial communities from Big Spring, Nevada to study Microbial Dark Matter (Phase II) - Ash Meadows Crystal Spring | ecosystem: Environmental > Aquatic > Deep subsurface >...
AGCCGCTGCCCGCCGAGGACTTGGGCGGCCACGCCGAGCTCGCCGCGGTGGCGACGATGCCGATCGCAATCGGCGAGTCGCTCTACCACCCGTCGCACTTCCGCGAGTACCTGGAGCGCGGTGCTTGCTCGATCGTGCAGGTCGACTGCGCGCGCGTCGGCGGCATCACCCCGTGGCTCAAGGTGGCGCACCTCGCCGAGGCGTTCAACGTGGCGGTGTGCCCGCACTTCCTGATGGAGATCCACGTCTCTCTCGCGGCGGCCGTGCCCAACGGTGCGTGGGTCGAGCACATCCCCCAGCTCGACGCGATCACGACGTCGCGGATGGCGATGGCCGACGGCTTCGCGGTCGCGCCGGACGCCCCGGGCCTCGGCATCGACTGGGACTTCGCCGCGATCGAGCGGCTCGCCGTCGCGCGCGCGACGATCGGAAAGTAGGGTCAGACTCGAATTTCCGCAAATTGGGGTCAGACTCGAATTGCCGTGTCGCCAACGCTCTCGTGAGGTGACCCATGTTCGACCGAAAATTCGAGTCTGACCCCAATTTGCGGAAATTCGAGTCTGATCCTACTTTCCGCGCAAAGAGGGAACCGACATGCTGAACCAGGCTTCGCTCACCATCCGCCTCCACCCCGAAGACGACGTCGTCATCGCGCGCGCGCAGCTCGTCGGGGGCACGAAGCTCCTCGACGAGAACGTGAACGTGGCGGGGCTCGTGCCGCCCGGGCACAAGGTCGCGACGCGTGCGATCAGGGCCGGCTCGCCGGTGCGTCGCTACAACCAGATCATCGGGTTCGCCTCGAAGGACATCGCACCGGGCGAGCACGTCCACCTGCACAACCTCGCGATGGGCGCGTTCGAGCGCGAGTACGCGTTCGGCGTGGATGCGAAGCCCACCGCCTACGTGACGCCGCCGGCGACGTTCATGGGCATCGTGCGGCGCGACGGGCCCAACGCCGGCAAGGTGGCGACGCGCAACTACGTCGGCATCCTCTCGACGGTCAATTGCTCGGCGACGGTTGCGCGCGCGATCGCCGACACGTTCGCGCGCGAGGGGCTCGCGGCGTTCCCGAACGTCGACGGCGTGGTCGCGCTCACGCACGGCTCGGGCTGCGGCATGGACACGTCCGGCGAGGCGATCCGCATCCTGCGCCGCACGCTCGGGGGCTACGCGAAGCACGCGAACTTCGCCGGCGTGCTGGTCGTCGGGCTGGGCTGCGAGGACAACCAGATCAGCGCGCTGCTCGGCGCCGAGGCGCTTTCGGAGAGCCCGCTCCTGCGCACGTTCAGCATCCAGGACACGGGCGGCACGGCGAAGACCATCCGCCGCGGCGTCGAGATGATCCGCGAGATGCTGCCGCACGCCAACGACGTCCGGCGCGAGCCGGTGCCCGCGTCGCACCTCACCGTGGGGCTGCAGTGCGGGGGCAGCGACGGTTACTCCGGCATCACCGCGAACCCGGCGCTCGGCGCGGCGGTCGACCTGCTGGTGCGCCACGGCGGCACCGCCATCCTCTCCGAGACGCCGGAGGTCTACGGCGCCGAGCACCTGCTCACGCGGCGTGCGGCTTCGCGCGCGGTGGGCGAGAAGCTGGTCGCGCGCATCAAGTGGTGGGAGGAGTACACGGCGCGCGAGAAGATGGAGATGAACAACAATCCCTCGCCCGGCAACAAGGCGGGGGGACTCACCACGATCCTCGAGAAGTCGCTCGGCGCCGTGGCGAAGGGCGGCACGACCAACCTGGTCGACGTCTACGAGTACGCCGAGCCGGTGACCGCGAAGGGCTTCGTGTTCATGGACACGCCGGGCTACGACCCGGTCTCCGCCACCGGGCAGGTCGCGGGCGGCGCCAACATGATCGTGTTCACCACGGGCCGCGGCTCGGCGTACGGCTGCGCGCCATCGCCTTCGCTCAAGCTGTCGACCAACACCGCGCTGTGGGTGAAGCAGGAAGAGGACATCGACCTCAACGCCGGCGCGATCGTCGACGGCGCCACGAGTGTCGCGGAGGTCGGCGAGACGCTGTTCCGGCTGATGCTGGAAACCGCGTCGGGGAAGAAGTCGAAGAGCGAGTTGCACGGCTACGGCCAGAACGAGTTCGTGCCCTGGTACGTCGGCGCCGTCATGTGATCGTCGGCGAGCGAGGGTGCGGGCACGACCGGCTCGCTGCTCCCGCCGTCGCGGCCGTTGCGAGCCAGGTCGGCGGCTGTAAACCGCATCGACATCCGGTGCGCCGCGTCACATTTGTGGGATTGCCGCGTGCGGCGGTTCGCGTATAGGATCCGCGAACCATCGCGTGGCACGCCCGCCAGTGGCGTTCGACGATGTACTGCCCCCGCACGTCGGTGCGGGGCTTTCGCAACGCAGTCGATCGGGGGAGCTTGAACATGAGAGTCGTACCTGGAGCCCGCCGCCTTGTCGCGGCGGCGATCGTGGTCGCAGGTATGGTCGCGTCACCGACCATGGCGGCGCCTGTTGCGGTCGACGACACGCGCTCGCAGCGCGGCACATCGCAGTGGACCCCGACGCAGCGGGCGGAGATCCAGCACCGCTTCGAGCTGGCCAAGGGCATCGTGCAACGGCTGAAGCCGGACGCCGCGCGGCTGGGCCTTGCGCAGGGATGGGAGCGCGCGACCTTGACGATGCTGCTGATGCAGCCGGCGTCGGTGCTGATGGAGGCCAACGCGGCACGCGACTACGCCGGGGTGATGGCGGTGACCAGCCGCGCGCGGGTCGAGGCCAAGGCACTGGGCAATGCCTCGAGCGACCTCGTGTTCAAGCCGTTCACCCCTTGCCGCTTCCTCGATACGCGCAACGTGGGCGGCAAGCTCGCGCCGCTGCCGGCGGCGCGGGCGTTCGACATCGCGCAGACCGGTGCTACCTATGGCGGCGACGCCGGCTGCGCGCCGGTGACGCTCGCCGGAGTCGCGAGCGACGACCAGATCGCCGCGCTGGCGGTGAACATCGCGATCGTCGACACGAGCGAGGGCGCGCCGGGCTTCCTCGGCATCCGTCCCATGGGCAACACGCAGGTCACCGCGCTCGCCAACTGGACGTCGGCGACGGCGTCGACGCAGGACTCCAACGCCGCGATCATCACGATGGACCAGTCCGGGCTGATGGACGAGTTCGTGATCTTCGCGTCGAGCCCGGTGCACACGATTATCGACCTGCTCGGCGCGTTCACGGCGCCGCAGGCGACTGTGCTCGACTGTCCGACGTTTGTGAGCCAGCCGGGCTCCTCGACTGCGGGAGACATCGCGCCGGGTACGTCCAAGATCTTCTCCGCGGTCTGTGGCACCGGTTACCGCCTGACCGGTGGCGCATGCAACTACTTCACGACTTCGGGGGGGGCACCGCTCGAAACCGACAACAAGGTCGTGATGAACCGCGCGAGCCAACCCTTCGACAGCGTAACCCAGACTTGGGAGAATCGCTTCATCTGCCACATGACGAACAACGACACCATCACATGGCGTGCCCAGGCGCGCGCCATCTGCTGCCGCGTCCCCGGCCGCTGACGCAGGACGACGGCCGGCGCTGACGCCGGCACTGCACGCAAGGCCCGCCGCGCGCGGGCCTTGTCGTTTCGGCGCGACGAGCGCCACGTCCGCCGTCGATGCGCAGCGGGCGTAGAATGCTCGTTGCCACCGCATCGATCCCCGCGAGGAAGCACCCATGACGAAGAAGTCGAAGAAGGGCGCACCGAAGCTGCGCTCGGAATCGTGGTTCGGCCGCGACGACCGCGACGCGTTCGTGCACCGCTCGTGGATGAAGAACCAGGGCATCCCGCACGACCAGTTCGAGGGCAAGCCGGTGATCGGCATCTGCAACACCTGGTCGCAGGTGACGCCCTGCAACGCCCACTTCCGAGAGCTGGCCGAGCACGTGCGCTACGGTGTCCTCGACGAGGGCGGCTTCCCGCTCGAGTTCCCGGTGATGAGCCTCGGCGAGACGCTGATGCGGCCGACGACGATGCTCTACCGCAACCAGGCCGCGATGGACGTCGAGGAGTCGATCCGCGCCAACCCGTTCGACGGCGTCGTGCTGATGATGGGGTGCGACAAGACGACGCCGGCGCTCCTGATGGGCGCGGCCTCGTGCGACCTGCCGACGATCGGGCTCTCCGGCGGGCCGATGCTGAACGGCCGCTTCCGCGGCGAGATGATCGGCTCGGGGACGCACACCTGGAAGTTCACCGAGGCGCTCAAGGTCGGCACGATGACGATGTCCGATCTCACCGAGGCGGAGGCCTGCATGTCCCGCTCCGCGGGCCACTGCATGACGATGGGCACGGCGTCGACGATGGCCTCGATGGTCGAGGCGCTGGGCATGGGCCTGCCGACCAACGCCGCGATCCCCGCGGTCGACTCGCGCCGCAAGGTGCTCGCGCGCATGGTCGGCCGGCGCATCGTGGAGATGGTCCGCGAGGACCTGCGCATGTCGAGGATCCTGACCCGGCAGGCGTTCGAGAACGCGATCATGGTCAACGGCGCCATCGGCGGCTCGACCAACGCGGTCGTGCACCTGCTCGCGATCGCCCGGCGCATCGGCGTGGACCTGACACTGGAGAACTGCGACCGGCTCGGGCGCGAAATCCCGTGCCTCGTCAACCTGATGCCCTCCGGCGAGTTCCTGATGGAGGACTTCTACTACGCGGGCGGGCTGCCGGTGGTGATAAGGGAGATCGGCCGCTTCCTGCACAAGAAGGCGCTGACGGTCAACGGCAAGTCCATCTGGGACAACAGCAAGGACGCGGTCAACTACGACCCCCGCGTGATCACGCCGGTCGACAAGCCGTTCAAGCCGCAGGGCGGCATCACCGTGGTGCGGGGCAACCTCGCGCCGCAGGGCGCGGTGCTGAAGCCATCGGCCGCGACGCCGAAGCTCATGAAGCACAAGGGCCGCGCCGTGGTGTTCGAGGACATCGACGATCTGCACCGCCGCATCGACGACCCGAAGCTCGACGTCAAGGCCGACGACATCCTCGTGCTCAAGAACTGCGGCCCGAAGGGCTATCCGGGCTTCCCGGAGGTCGGCAACTTCGCGCTGCCGACGAAGCTCCTGAAGCAGGGCGTCACCGACATGGTGCGCATCTCGGACGCGCGGATGTCCGGCACCGCGTACGGCACGGTCGTGCTGCACGTCGCGCCCGAGGCGGCGGCGGGCGGTCCGCTCGCGCTCGTGCAGAACGGCGACACGATCGAGCTCGACGTCGAGCGGCGCAAGCTGCAGTTGCACGTCACTTCAGCCGAGCTCGCGCGGCGCAAGGCGAAGTGGAAGAAGCCTGCGCCGCACGCCGACCGTGGCTGGGTCAAGCTGTACTGCGAGACGGTGAACCAGGCGGACGAGGGGGTGGACCTGGACTTCCTGGTCGGCAAGTCGGGCGCGAAGGTCGGGCGGCCGAGCCACTGACCGCGCGCGAGCCGCCGATCGCCGCGGCGTGCGGGCGGCGGCGGCGTCAGGCGGACCGCGACCGCCGCGCTAGAATCGCGGCCGGAGCCCGCCTTGCAGATCAGCGTCGACATCTACGCCACCCTCGCGCTCGCCGCCGCGGCGCTGATCGTCGGGCACCTGCTCACGCGGCGTATCGCGTTCCTCGAGCGCTACAGCATTCCCGACGCCGTCGTCGGCGGCATGCTCTTCGCGCTCGTCGTGACGCTCGCCCGTGGCGTCGGGGGCGTGCGAGTCGAGTTCGACCCGGTGCTCCTCACGCCGCTCAACGTGATGTTCTTCACCACCGTCGGGCTGTCCGCCGACGCGCGGGCGCTAGCCAAGGGCGGCAAGCTGCTGCTCGTGTTCTTCGCGGTCGTCGCCGTCGGTCTGCTGATGCAGAACGTGATCGGCGTGGGAATGGCGAAGGCGTTCGACCTGCACCCGGCGATCGGCCTCATGGCGGGCTCGATCACGCTCTCCGGCGGCCACGGCACGGCGGCGGCCTGGGGCACGAAGTTCATGGAGGAGCGCAATCTCCAGGGCATCGTCGAGCTCGGGATCGCCGCGGCGACCTACGGCCTCGTCTTCGGCGGACTGCTCGGCGGCCCGCTCGCGGAGTGGCTGATGCGGCGCCACGCGATCCGGGGCACCGGCGAGGCCAAGGCGGCGGGCGGCGCGGGCGAGGCCGGCGTCGCGCCGAAGCCGCTGTCGCTGATCACGCTGATCGCGACGCTGCTCCTCATCTTCCTCTCGATGGCGGTGGGCTTCGCGCTCTTCCGCGTGATCGGGCAGGGCGCGTTCACGCTGCCTTCGTTCATCTGGGCGCTGCTGGTCGGGGTGGTGCTGCGCAACGCACTCTCGCTCACCGGCGTGTACAAGGTCGACGACCGCGCGCTCGAGGTCCTCGGTGCGCTCGCGCTGTCGCTGTTCCTCGCGATGATCATCATGACGCTCAAGCTCTGGGAGCTGGTCGACCTCGCCGGGCCGATCCTCGCGATCCTGATCGTCCAGACGGCGGCGCTGCTCGCGTTCGTCGCGCTGGTGACCTTCCGCGTGATGGGCCGCGACTACGACGCGGTGCTGCTGTCCACCGGCCACCTCGGCTTCGCGATGGGCTCGACCGCCACCGCGATGGTCAACGTGCAGGCCGTGGCCGACCGCCACGGGCACTCGCCACTCGCGTTCCTGCTGATCCCGGTGATGGGCGCGTTCCTGATCGACATCGCGAACGCGCTGATCATCCAGGGCTTCCTGGCGCTGCCATGGTTCACCTGGTGACACGCGCGCTGTTGCTGCTGCTCGTGCTTGCGCTCGCGGGGTGCGCGCGCGGCCCCGACGCGACCGACGTGCGCGACGCCCTGCAGAAACAGCTCGACGACGCGCTCGGCGGCCGCGTGCTCGCGATCGAGTCGATCGAGCGCGCCGGCGGCGCGCCGGGGCGGGACGGCGCCTCGCGACTTGTCTACTACAACGCCGCGCTCAAGCTCGCGCGCGACTACGACTTCACAAGGTGGGACGGCCACAGCGTCACGTCGCTCGCCAACCTCCTCGGCGCCGGGCCGAAGGGCGTGGTCGGCATCAAGTCCGACGGCAACAAGGCGGGCGACGTGCTCGGCGTCTACGGCACCGCGGCGTTCGCGGAGGTGGGCGGGCGCTACACGCTCGTGCCGATAGCGCCTGCCGCGCACGCGGAGGTCCCGGTGCCCGCCGCGGCGGCCGCCGCCGCGGTGCGGCCGCGGGCGCGCGAGGCTCCGTTGCCGACCGCCGCGGAAGCGGCGCACGCGCGGCTGTCCGATCTCTTCGCCGCGCAAACCCCCCGGCCGCTGGCCGAGGGCGAACGCGAGACGATCCTGCGCGAGGAATTCGAGCAGGCCTACGCCCGCGCGCGCGCCCGCCTCGACAAGGCGGCGCAGGTGTCGGTGCTCGCGAGCGGCCCGGCAGGCGGCGCCTACGCCGAGCTTGCTCAGGCGCTCGCCGTGCGCGCGGCGAAGGGCCGCCTGCCGTTCGAGGCCGTGTCGACGGAGGGCAGCCTCGGCAACGTTCGCCTCCTCAACGATCGCACCGCGCAGTTCGGTCTCGTGCAAAACGACGTTGCGCGCAACGCGTACGCCGGCCGCGGCCGCTTCTCCGGCGCGCCGCAGTCGGACCTGCGCGCGGTAGCGAGCCTGTTCCCCGAGGCCGTGCATCTCGTCGCGCGCGCCGAGAGCGGCATCGCGGGCATCGCCGACCTGCGCGGCAAGCGCGTCGACCTCGGACTGCCGGGTTCGGGCACACGCACCAACGCCGCGGCGCTGCTCGCCGTTTCGGGCGTGGCGGAGGGCGAACTCGCCGCGGCGAGCGGATCCTCGCTGCCGAACGCCGCGGAGGCCCTCGCCGCGGGGCGCATCGACGCATTCTTCTCGACGATCCACGCGCCGGCGCGGGAGATCGCGGCCCTCGCGACGCGCACCCGGGTCGTGCTTGTCCCGATCGGGCCGAGCCGCGAGCTCGTCGACAGCGGGCTCCTGCCGCTCACGCTGCCGGCGCTCACCTACGCGGGGCAGACGGCGCCCGTGCCGACGCTCGCGGCGACGGCGCTGCTCGCGACGCGCGCCGAAGTCGCGGCCTCGACGGTCGACGCGATGCTGGAGCTCGTGTTCGCCCGTCCCGAGGCCACGGCCACGGCCGCGGTATCGCAGGTCGCGGCGGCGCGCGCCCGCGCCGGCCTGACCATCCCGCTGCACCCGGCGGCGGAGCGCTGGCTCGCCGCCCACGGCATGGCGGCGCCGGCGACCGCGCCGGCGGCCAAGTGAACCCGCCACGATCGCGGGACAACGAGGACCCATGACCGAGATCATCGACACCGTCGACTACGTCGGCGGCCGCACGCGCCTCTACGGCATCGTCGGCCATCCGATCGAGCAGGTGCGCTCGCCGGAGATGTTCACCGCCGAATTCCGCAAGCGCGAGCACGACGCGATCCTCGTGCCTCTGCACGTGCTGCCGGTCGAGTTCGAGGCGACGCTGCCGGCGCTGATGCGTCTGCGCAACCTCGACGGCCTGGTGTTCACGATTCCCTACAAGGTCCGCGCCTGCGCGCTCGCCGACGAGCTCGGCGCGCAGGCGCGGCGCGTCGGCGCGATCAACGCGCTCGCGCGCGGCGGCGACGGGCGCTGGCGCGGCGAGATCTTCGACGGGCTGGGCTGCGTCGAGGCCTTCCGCCGCCGCGGCATCGCGCTCGCGGGCCGGCGGATCGTGCAGGTCGGCGCAGGCGGGGCGGGCGCTGCCGTCGGCGTGGCGATGGCCGGGCAACGGCCGAGGTCGATGCGCGTGCACGACCTCGACCGCGCACGCGCCGAAGGGCTCGTCGAGCGCATCCGGGCGGTCGACGCCTCGATCGACGTCGCGGTGGGGCCGCCTTCGATCGACGAGGCCGACGTGCTGCTCAACGTCTCCCCCGTCGGCATGCTGGACGATCCGCGCCTGCCGGTGGACGTCGAGGCGCTGCCGTCGCGGCTCGTCGTGTTCGACGCGGTCGTCAAGCCCGACCGCACGCCGCTGATCGAGCTCGCGGCCGCGTGCGGTTGCGAGACGGTGATCGGGCGCGAGATGATGCGCGGCCAGGTTTCGCGCATGGCCGACTACTTCCTCGCCGGCGGCGATCCGGCGGGCTGAGGCGCACGGGCGGGCCATGGACACCTCGCGCCTCCACGGCATCCATCCGATCCTCTACGCATTCTTCGACGCCGACGGGCGGCCGCTGCGCGCGCCCCTCGTCGCGCAGGTCGAGGCCGCGGTGCGCCACGGCGCGCACGGGGTCGCCGTGCTGGGCCTCGCGACGGAGACCAACAAGCTCGACGCCGCCGAGCGGCGCCAGATCATGGAGTGGACCGCCGAGGCGGTCGCGGGCCGCCTGCCGCTCGCAGTCACCGTGTCCGAGCCGTCGGTGCACGGCCAGGCGGCGTTCGTGCGCGCGGCGAAGGATGCGCGCGCCGACTGGGTGATCCTGCAGCCGCCGCCGGTGACGGGCATCGGCGAAGGCGAGTTGTTGCGCTTCTTCGGCGCGGTCGCGGCGACGACCGACCTGCCGGTCGCGATCCAGAATGCGCCGCAGTACCTCGGCGCCGGCCTGTCCAACGCGGGACTCGCGACGCTCAACCGCCAGCACCCGAACGTGTGCCTGCTGAAGGGCGAGGCGCCGGCGCACGTCATCGAGCGCCTCGTCGCGGACACCGAAGGCGCCTACCGCGTGTTCAACGGCCGTGCCGGAATGGAGCTGCCCGAGTGCCTGCGCGCGGGGTGCGCCGGCATGATCCCGGCGCCCGAGTGCTTCGACGTACTCGTCGCGATCTACGAGGCGATGCGGCGCGAAACCCCCGAGGGCGACGCGGAAGCGGAGCGGCGCTACCGCGAGATCCTGCCGCTGATCGTCTTCATGATGAGCTCCGTCGACACGTTCGTCTGCTACGGCAAGCGCATCGTCGCGCGCCGCCTCGGCATCGAGCACGTGATCGACCGCGCCCCGTGCCTGCGGCCAACCGAGTTCGGCCTGCTCACCGCAGAGCGACTCTCGGCCTTGCTGCCGTCGCTGTGAGAGTGCGATGAGCGCCCCTTCCGTTCCCGCCGCACGCTTCCGGCTCGTCACGGGCGTGTTGCTCGCCGTGCTCGCCCTCGGCGGTCCGGCACCGTCCGCCGGGCAGATCCCCGGGTTGATGCCGTCGACGTCGAAGGACGCCAAGGACGCGGCAAAGCCGTCTACGGAGGCCGAGACGCCGGCGCAGGGGCTCGCGCGGGCGAAGCGCCAGCTCGAGGAGGCGCGCGTCGCGATCGCGCGCCGCGAAGCCGCTCCGGCGGGCGTCACCGAAGCTGAGGCGGCGGAGCACGCCGACGTGTTGCAGGAGACGCAGGCGGCGTACCAGGCGCAGGTCCGCGTCTACGAGCTGCTCGCGAAGGCGAGCGCGGCGCGGCGCGAGGCGGAGGCGCGCGGCACGGGGGTGTCGACGCTCGCGACCCCACCGCCGTACTCGATCCTGCTGGTCGACGAGCTGCGGAGCAACCTCGCCCGCAAGCGGGCGCGGGTCAACACCCTCACGGCCAACGAGGGACAGCTCAAGCGCGAGGCAGATCGCTACTTCGTGCAATCGCAACGCGCGGGCGAGGCGCTGCGCCGCGCGCGTGAGGCCGCAGACGCCGCGACCGGCGACGTCCGAGCCGCGGCCGCGTGGCGGCTCAAGGCCGCGGAGGCCCGTGAACGCCTGGACGCGGCGAGGACCACCCTTGCGAACCTCGCGGCACGCGCAGTCGAGGACGAGAACGCGGCGCTGCGCATCGACGTCGCCGTGGTCGAGGCCGACCTCGAGCGGACCCGGGGCGCAACGCAATTCACCCGCGAGGACCTCGAAAAGACGGTCGCGGGCATCCGCGAGAGTTCCGCTCGCCATCGCCGCGAGCAGGAACGGTTGAGCGTGCTCGCTGCCGACGTCCAGAGGCAGCGCGATGCCGCGTCGCGCGAGCTCGACCGCGTACGCGGCGCGGCGGATGTTCCGGCCGACGAGGCCGCACGCGCCGAGGCCCGTCTTTCGCTCGCCGAGGCGCGGCTGCGGGCGAACGAGCAGGGCATCGACGCGGCGCGCGGCCTCGGGCGTCTCAACGACGCGATGATCCAGGCCTGGAGCGACCGCTATGCGGCGAGCGATGCGACGCAGCTTGCGCGGCGCGCCGAAGCGGTCGAACGCCTGCGCCGGTTGGCGGCCACCCTCGCGAGCTGGTCCGGCTACGCCGGGAGCCTCGTCGCCGAGGCGCGCGCCCAGGTGCAGGTCGCAGACTCGCAGCGCGCCGCCGCCGTCGAGCCCGTCACTTCGCAGTTGCGCCAGGACGCGGTGGACGCGTCACGGCGCGGCGTGGCGGCGTATGACGTCATCAAGGAGGAACTCGAGCTTGCGATCGCCCAGGTCGACACCTGGATCGCCGACATCGACCAGGCCCAGGTCGAGCGTCCGCTCGGCCAGCGATTCGCGGAGGGCTGGGCAGCGGTCAAGTCGACCGCGGGGCAGGTCTGGGACTTCGAGCTGTTCTCGGTCGAGGACAGCGTGGTCGTCGACGGGCAGCACGTCTCGGTCGCGCGCGGCGTCACCGTCGGCAAGAGCTTCGGCGCGCTGCTGATCTTCCTCGGCGGGCTGTGGGCGGTGGGTCGCACGCTGGGCGTGCTCGAGCGGCGCCTGGTCGCGCGCGGCTTCAACGCGCCGCGCGTTCGCACCTTCAAGCGCTGGGGGATGCTGCTCGCGTCCCTCGTGCTGCTGCTGCTGACGCTCAATGCCGCCCGGATCCCGTTCACCGTGTTCGCCTTCCTCGGCGGCGCGCTGGCGATCGGCGTCGGCTTCGGCACGCAGACGATCATCCGCAACTTCATCAGCGGCATGATCGTTCTCGCGGAGCGGCGCGTGCGCATCGGCGACACGATCGAGGTCGACGGCGTCACCGGGACGGTCACTTCGGTGGACGTGCGCTCGACGACCGTGCGGGGCTTCGAGGGGGTCGAGACGATCGTGCCGAACTCCGCGCTGCTCGAGAACAAGGTCACCAACTGGACGTTCACCGACCAGAAGGTCCGGCGCTCCGTCCGGATCGGCGTCGCCTACGGCTCGAACCTGCGCGACGTCGCCGAGATGCTCGAGGAGACCGTGAAGCGCCACGGCAACGTGCTGGCCGACCCGCCGCCGCAGGTCTTCCTCGAGGACTTCGGCGACAGCGCCGTGGTCTTCCTGATGTACTTCTGGGTCGACCTCGCGCAGGTACCGAACGCGATGCGCGTGATGAGCGACCTGCGCTTCATGGTCGGCAAGCGTCTCGACGAGGCCGGCATCGTGATCGCCTACCCGCAGCGCGACGTGCACCTCGACACGCCGCGGCCGATCCGCGTCGAGGTCGTGCGCGGCGCGACCGGTGCGGCTGACGCGGGCAATGCGAAGGGCTGAACCGCTCAGGCCGCCCCGCGGCGCCCGGACGGCAGGCGGTAGCGCGCGCGCAGCGGCTTCGATTCGAAAGCCAGCGCCGCGAGCGCGGTGAGAAGCGCTACGGCGCCGAGGATCAGCGCCATGCGCAGCCAGGGCTGTCCGAACGACAGGCGGACGGCGGCGAAGGCGGCCAGCACGCGCAGCCACTCCAAGGTGCCAAGCACAAGCCCGGCCTGCACCACGCGTGCGGACCAGGGCTTGCGCACGAACAGCAGCGCGAACAGCGCCGTGGCGAGCGCAACGCCCCACAGCGCGTCGGCGCGGTAGAAGTGCGCGGCGAGGAGCAGCGCTGCGAGCGCGGCGGGGACGAGGTAGAAGAGCGACGCCATGAGTTCGGGCCTTCGCGCGGAATCTACGCGAGCCCGCCTGTCTCGACCTTGATGCGCGTCACGCCGGTCCCGGCAAGGCGCGGGAACCCGAGTTCGACGAGCACGCCCGGTTCTGGCGACGACCCGTTCCTGAGCAGGGCCGGCCGTCCCGGGTCGCCATGGCGCTCGCCACCGTGCACGACGCGAGCTATGCTCGCGGGGCGCCGCCTCGCGCGTTGGCGCGGGCCGGCGGCACGGACAACGGCGAAGGGGGAGGTCGGGGATGCTCAGGATCTGGGGGCGGTTGTCGTCGGTCAACGTGCAGAAGGTCGTCGCGTGCGCAAACGAGCTCGGCATCGCCTACGAACGGATCGACGCCGGGGGCAAGTTCGGCGTCGTCGCCACGCCCGAATACCGGCGCCTCAACCCCAACGGCCTCGTGCCGGTGATCGAGGACGGGAACTTCGTGCTCTGGGAGTCGAACGCGATCGTGCGCTACCTCTGCCGCGTGCACGGCGCCGGCACGCTCTGGCCCGACGACGCACGGGAGGGCGCCGACGCCGATCGCTGGATGGACTGGCAGGCGGGATCGGTGATGCCGGCGATGTTCGGCGCGTTCTGGAACCTGGTCCGCGTCGAGCCGGACAAGCGCAACCAGGCGGCGATCGACGAGTCGTCGGCGAAGATGGAAGCGCTGGCCGCGATCCTCGACGCCCAACTCGGTTCGCGGCCCTACATCGCGGGGGCGCGCTACACGATGGGCGACATCCCGCTCGCCTGCGCGATGCACCGCTGGTTCGGTCTGCCGCTCGCGCGCGCGGCGCGCCCGAACCTCGAGGCGTGGATGGCGCGGGTCGCCGCGCGACCGGCATACGAGGGCGTGCTCACCCTGCCGATCGTCTGACGACGGTCCGGGCACTTCGCATCGGCGACTCTCGCGCCTAACCTCGCCCGGGGGCTGCGGCGCTGCGGGCGCCCCACGGCGCGTGCCTGCGGTGGCCCTCAGCGAGTACCGCTACGCCCCAATGCGGCGTCGGAGACGAACGGGTTCGACCGCCGCTCGTCGCCGAACGTGGACATCGGCCCGTGGCCGGGAACGAAGCGCGTGTCGTCGCCGAGCGGCCACAGCTCGTCGACGATCGAGCGGATGAGGGTCTCGTAGTCGCCGCGCGGGAAGTCGGTGCGGCCGATCGAGCCCTGGAACAGCACGTCGCCGACGAACGCGATGCCGCGCGAGCGGTCGGCGAAGACGACGTGGCCCGGCGTGTGGCCCGGGCAGTGGCGGACCTCGAGCGCGATCTCGCCGACCGCGACGCGGTCCCCGCCGGCGAGCCAGCGGTCGGGCACGAACGGCCGCGCACCGGGTACGCCGAACATCGTCGACTGCCCTGCGAGCTGATCGATCCAGAACGCGTCGTCGCGATGCGGTCCCTCGACGGGCACGCCGCAGCGCCGGGCGATCTCGGCGACGCCACCGCAGTGGTCGACGTGACCGTGCGTCACCAGCACCTTCTCGAGCACGGCACCACTCTTCTCCACCGCCTCGAGCAGGCGGTCGACCTCGCCGCCGGGGTCGATCAACGCCGCACGGTTCGTGCGCGTGCAAACCACCAGCGAACAGTTCTGCTGGAACGGCGTGACGGGGATGACGGCGAGCTTCACGGGCGCGGGTTTCGGGCGGAGGGCGCGGGACGTCGCGAGCCGACCGGGGCATCCGGCGACGAGGCCAGCACCGATGATAGCGCCACGCACGGGAGCGGCGCCTGGCCGCTGGCGCGCGGTGTGGCGCGGATGGTCGATCGCCCCGGTTCGTCCATGCGACGCTCGGTCGCCGCCGTGCGGACTCAGAAGAGTTCGCGCTGCGCAACTTCCGCGCGCGGTCGTGCGAAGCGCGACGTGTCGAGCGGCGGGGACTTCCGGTCGAGCCCGAGGCGGCGTGCGGCGAGGGCGAAGCGCTGCGCGAACAGATCGGCGAACGCGCCGCGTCCGCGCTGGCGCGCGCCGAACGTCGCGTCGTACGGGCGGCCGCCGTGGAGCTGGCGCATCAGGCTCATCACGTGCGCGGTACGGAGCGGGAAGTGCGTGTCCATCCAGTCCCGGAAAAGCGTTTCCACCTCGAGCGGCAGGCGCAGCATGATGTAGCCCGACTCCGTGGCGCCGGCGTCCGCGCTGGCAGCGAGGATGGCCTCGAGGTCGCGGTCGTTGAGCTGCGGAACGACGGGCGCGACCATCACGCCGACCGGGACTCCCGCGGCCGCGAGTGCGCGCATGGCCCGCAGCCGCCGCCGCGGCGAGGCCGCGCGCGGCTCGAGACGGCGGGCGAGGTCGGGATCGAGCGTCGTCACCGAGAGGTACACGCGCGCCATGCGCTTCGCCGCCATCGGCGCGATCAGGTCGAGGTCGCGCTCGACCAGCGCGCCCTTCGTGACGATCGTGAACGGGTGCTCGCACTCGTCCAGCACCTCGAGCACGCCTCGCGTGACGCGCCACGTGCGCTCGACGGGCTGGTAGGGATCCGTGTTGGTGCCGAGCGCCATCGGCTGGCACGCGTAGCCGGGTCTCGCGAGTTCGGCGCGCAGCAGCGCGGGGGCGTCGGGCTTGGCGAAGAGGCGCGACTCGAAGTCGAGGCCGGGCGAGAGGTCGAGGTAGGCGTGCGTCGGGCGCGCGTAGCAGTAGACGCAGCCGTGCTCGCAGCCCTGGTAGGGATTGATCGAGCGGTCGAACGGGATGTCCGGCGAGTCGTTGTGCGCGATGATGGTGCGCGCGCGCTGGATCGTCACGGTCGTGGCGAGCGGTGGCAGTGTCGCGTCGTCGTCGGGGGCAACGCCGGCGTCGACCGGGTTGCGCTCCTCGCGCCGGAAGCGGTTCGCCGGATTGTGCGTCGCGCCGCGGCCCCGCTCCGGAGTGGCCGGAGGCCGGTGCGGTGGAGCAATCGTGGAGGTGCGTCGCACGGGGAGCGTGTCGGCCGAAAGAGAACGAACGTTCGACGGAATCGTAACACCGCTCCGACGGGATCGGAAGCGTGGATGCCGGTCGAGGCCGCGGGCCGGGAGCGACGCTTGCGCTACCATGGGGCGGCGCTACCGAGGATCGCGATGAGCCGGCCCAGGACCCACCGCTTCGACACGCTGTCGCTGCACGCAGGGGCGCGACCCGACCCGTCGACCGGTGCGCGCGCGACGCCGATCCACCCGAGCGCGTCGTTCGTGTTCCCGGACGCCGACCACGCCGCGGCGCTGTTCAACATGGAGCGCGCGGGCCACGTCTACTCGCGCATCTCGAACCCGACCTGCGCGGTGCTCGAGGAGCGCGTGGCTGCGCTCGAGGGCGGCGTGGGCGCGATCGCCACGGCGAGCGGACAGGCGGCGCTGCACCTCGCGATCGTCACGCTGATGGGGTCCGGCGGACACGTCGTCGCGTCGCGCGCCCTGTACGGCGGCTCGCACAACCTGCTCGGCTACACGCTGCCCCGCTTCGGCATCGAGACGACGTTCGTCGATCCGCGCGACCTCGACGCCTGGCGCGCGGCGATCCGCCCGCAGACGCGGCTCCTTTTCGGGGAGACGCTCGGCAATCCGGGCCTCGACGTGCTCGACGTGCCGCGGGTCGCGGCGCTCGCGCACGAACACGGGGTGCCGCTGCTCGTCGACTCGACGTTCACGACACCCTGGCTCATGCGCCCGTTCGACCACGGGGCCGACCTCGTCTTTCACTCCGCGACGAAGTTTCTCTCCGGCCATGGCGTGGTGATCGGGGGGGTGCTGGTCGACGCGGGCACGTTCGACTGGGACGCCCCCGCCGCGCGCGGCAAGTTCCCCACCCTGACGGAGCCCTACGCGGGCTTCCACGACATGGTGTTCGCCGAGGAGTCGACGACCGCGGCGTTCCTGCTGCGGGCGCGTCGCGAGGGGATCCGCGACTTCGGCGCGTGCATGGCGCCCGCGACGGCCTGGCAGATCCTGCAGGGCATCGAGACGCTGCCGGTGCGCATGCAGCGGCACGTCGAGAATGCCCGTCGCGTGGTCGAGTTCCTCGCCGGGCAGCCGTTGGTCCAGTCGGTGCGCTATCCCGAGCGGCCCGACCATCCGGACCACGCGCTCGCGGCGAGGCTGCTGCCGCGGGGCTGCGGCGCGGTGTTCAGCTTCGACCTCGCGGGAACGCGCGAGCAGGGACGGCGATTCATCGAGTCGCTGCGCATCTTCTCGCACCTCGCCAACGTCGGCGACGCGAAGTCGCTGGTGATCCATCCGGCGTCCACGACGCACTTCCGCGTGCCCGCGGCGGATCTCGCGCGCGCCGGCATCGGCGAGGGGACGATCCGCCTGTCGATCGGCCTCGAGGACGCCGACGACCTCGTCGAGGACCTGTCCCGGGCGCTCCACGCCGCAGGCAAGGCGTGATGCGGGTCGACGTCGACGGCCGGGAGGTCTACTGCTACACGGGTGCGCGGTCGCCCGACCCGGCGCGGCCGAGCGTCGTGTTCGTGCACGGTGCGGCCAACGACCACAGCGTGTTCGCGCTTCAATCGCGCTACCTCGCGCACCACGGCCGCAACGTGATGGCCGTCGACCTTCCGGGCCATGGGCGCTCGGCCGGTGCGCCGCTTGAAAGCGTCGAGGCGATCGCCGACTGGATCGCGGGTCTGCTCGACGGTAGCGGCATCGCGCGGGCGGCCGTCGTCGGTCATTCGCTTGGCGCCCTGGCGGCGCTCGAGGCGGCGTCGCGCCATCCAGACAGGGTCGAGCGTATTGCGCTGCTGGGGCCTGCGTTCCCCATGGCCGTGTCCGACGCTTTGCTCGACGCCGCGCGCGTCGACGACCACGCGGCACTGGAATTGATCGCCGTCTGGTCGCACAGCGCCGGCAAGCAACTCGGCGGCCATCCGGTCCCCGGAATGTGGATGATGGGCAGCGCGCTGCGGCTCATGGAGCGTTCGCGTCCCGGCGCGCTCTACGTCGACCTTCGCGCGTGCAATGGCTACACGAACGGGCTCGCGGCCGCGGCGGCGGTGCGCTGCCCTGCGCTGCTGGTCCTCGGTGCGCGCGACCTGATGGCTCCGCCGCGGGCCGCACAGGGCCTGATCGCCACGCTTGCCGAAAAGCGGGTCGTAACCCTCGCCGACTGCGGCCACGCGATGATGGCCGAGCAGCCGGACGCGGTACTCGACGCGCTCGCCGCTTTCCTCTAGCTTAGCGAGCGTGCGAGTCCCGCCGGCGAAGCGGGACCGCGGTCGAGGAGGCAAGACGTGGCTGACGAGGAATCCGCGCGATCGGGGGGGGCCCCGCTCGCCGCGCCGGGCGGGCCTGCGGCGGAGCAGGCATCGACGTTCCCGAACATCCGCAAGGTCCCGGCCACCGAGCCCTTGCGCTGGCTCGCGAAGGGCTGGGACGACTTCCGCCACACGTGGAAGGCGAGCATTTTCTATGGCGCGACGTTCGCCGTCATGGGGTGGCTCATCGTCCTCGTGTTCCGGCAGGCGTACGAGTACGTGTGGGGCCTCACGACCGGCTTCCTGCTCGTCGGCCCGCTGCTGGCCACGGGGATCTACGAACTTTCGCGACAGCGCGAGCGCGGCGAGCCGACGATGCTCGCGCCGACGATCGACATCTGGCGGCCCAATATCGGGTCGATCGGCATGTTCGCGCTCGTGCTGGGCGTGTTGCTGCTGGTGTGGTCGCGTGCGTCGCTGGTGGTGATCGCGGTCTCGTTCCCGGACGAGATGCCGTCGCTGCAGGGCTTCATGGAGAACGCCCTGTCGCCGAAGAACATCGAGTTCCTGCTCGCCTACTTCGCCGTTGGAGGAGTCTTCGCGACGCTGGTCTTTGCCATCACGGTCGTGTCGGTGCCGATGATGCTCGACCGAAACACCGACGGCATCGTCGCCGCGCTGACGAGCCTGCGCGCCTGCCGGGAGAACGTACTGCCGATGGCGGTCTGGGCGGGGCTGATCGCGCTCGTCATCGGCGCCGGCTTCCTGCTCTGGTTCGTCGGACTCGTGGTCGCGGTGCCTGTCATCGGCCACGCGGCGTGGCACGCCTATCGCGCGCTGGTCGAGTAGCCCGCGCCCCGGCCGCCGGGCGGCGTCAGGGCAGCACGTCGAAGAGCCCGGCCTTGACCGCCAGCGCGACGGCTTCCTGCCGGTTGGCCGCGCACATCTTGGTGCGGGCGGAGTCCATGTGGAACTTTACCGTGCGGGGGGCCACGGACAACTTCACCGAGATGTCCTCGTCCGTCAGACCCTTCGCTACCAGGCCCAGGACCTGGGTTTCGCGACGGGTCAGGGCCGCCCCTCGCAGTCGCGATGGAATGCCGCGCTCGACGACGTTGCGCATGAACACTTCGTGGAAATGCGTTCCGAAGGCGTAGAGCGCACCGAGGTTGTTTTCGACCTGCGCTGTGTCGATGCGCGCCTTCGAGGAGTTATAGCAAACGAGCACGCCATTGTGATTGACGTCGTGGAGCGTGAAGCAGGCACCGCTGCGCACGCCGTATCGAGCGGCATCGGCGAGGAACCGGTTGAGCTGCGGCGAACCTCCGCGGAAGTCCTCGGCGTTCCAGACCACCATCGTCGAACGCTCGTAGACCAGCTGGATGCGCGGGTCGATCTCGATGTACGACTCCTCGTCGTAGAGCTGCGCCCATTCCCTCGGCAATGTGGTGAAGACGTATAGCTGCGCATTCCGGTTCGGCCGCGGGGTGCTGCTGAAGCCGCACATGAAGGAGTCGAATCCAAGTTGCAAGACGATGCCCCTCACGACCTGTGTGAGGTCGAGCCCTGCCCGTGCGGCTTCGAGCAGTGGCTTGAACATCTCGGGAACCAGGCGGACGTCCCCGACTTCCGGATGCGTGAAGTCTATGAATCGGAGCATGGCAGTCTCGCATTGCGCCTGTACTTGAGGCACCCTCTGTGCGGCAGTGGGCTACGCTTGACGTGCTGGCGCGGCGACCACGTCCCGTCCGGCAGGGTAAACGGCCGGGCCGTCGGCGCGCAGGAACCGCGCGACGACGTTCCAGAGGCGTGCATGGGTTCGCCGGAAGATGCCATAGTGGCCCACCGCCCTCCCGCAGGTACGCGCATCGATCACCCGCCTGACCAGCGGCATCACTGGCAGCCCCATCAGGAACCGCCGCACGGCGATCTCCGGGGCGAACGCGTCGTCAGAGATACTTATAACAAGCGACGGCACCGTCAGCCGGGCCAGCCTGTCCAAAGCGACAGTCTCGCGCGTCGGGTCGCCGCCGGCGGCGCCGGGCCGATAGTCGGGCGTTCGCCGGGCGGCCCATTGCCGGGCGACGCGGCGTGGAAGGTCGTCCCCCAGGCCCAGGAGGCTCGCCGGGAAGTAGCCGACGATGCTCGCTGCGGCCGGCATGATCGCGTGCCACATCAGCGCCATCGGCCACCGCCAGGGCTGGAGGTAGTCGCCCCAATAGCCCGTGTGCGGAGCGATGAACACCATCTGGTGAAGCGCGCCTGCGTTGGGGGCGGCTGCCGCGATCAGGCAGCCGATGCTGTGCGACACCGACGCCAGGCGGGCCCCGGGGTACTTGGCGCGCAGGGTCTCTATCGCGGCGACGTGGTCGAACTCGCACCAGTCCTCGATTCCGGCGTCGAAGCCGCGCCAGCGAGGAGGACGCGACATGCCGACGCCACGATAGTCATAAGCGAGGACCGGTATGCCCTCGGCGGCTAGGAAGCGCAGGAAGTGGCGGTAACGCAGCGACGACAGGCCGCCGCCGGCATTGAACACGGCGGCGTGTTCGGGCGACGCGTCGTCTGCGCGCGCGTAGAGCACCGCCCCGAGCCGGAAGCCGTCCGCGGCGATGATCTCGAGCCGCGACTCGACGATCGCGTCCTCGGCGGCCCCGGGTTCGGCCACGTCAGGCGGCCCGCGCCGTCACGTTGACTTCCACTTGATCGAACAGCCGATGGCAGGTTGCTGCTCCGCCGGTGCCTTCCCGGTGCGCGCCATCTGCACCATGGCTTCGAAGAGCTCGCGACGGTTGCCTTCCTTGGGCGAGCGCCCCGAATCGTCGAGCCGGCCGCGATAGGCGAGGCGCACGTCGCGGTCGTAGCCGAAGAAGTCGGGCGTGCACACCGCGCCGTACGCGCGGGCGACCTGCTGCGTCTCGTCGAAGACGTAGGGGAAGCCGAAGGCGTGCTCGACGGCGACCCGCTTCATGTTGTCGAACGAGTCGTCAGGGTACTCGGCGGGATCGTTGCTCGAGATCGCGATGGCGCCGATGCCCTCGCGGGCGAGGTCGCGCATGTCACGCACGATCTTGCCGATCACCGCCTTGACGTAGGGGCAGTGGTTGCAGATGAACATCACGACGACGCCGTTGGGGCCGCGCACCTCGTCGAGCGTGTAGCGGCGGCCGTCGACACCCGGCAGGTCGAAGGTCGGCGCGGTCGAGCCGAGCGGCGTGTCGGAGGGGGAGAGCGTCGCCATCGTCGGGACTCCTGCAGGGCCTCGGTCGGTGCGCCGGGCGCGCGTCTTCGCCACGCGTCGCGCGTTGGCGTGGCAGAATCCTAGCACCGAGGCGGCCATGGTCGATGCCGGCGTCGAGTCCGTTTGCCGCTTTCCCGCCGGCTTCGCGCCGGCACGTTGTTCGCGCCGCGATCGTCATGCGATCATCGCCACGCCCGGCGCCACGGTGGCGGTTGGCGGCGCGCTTCACTTCATCGCCATCCCATGACCACCGGGACGAGTCCCAGGCGCGACGGCCACGCGGCCGCACGGGAGTCCGCGGCGCCCGCTCCGCGCTTTCACGTGGACGAGCCCATTCCTCGCGAGGGGCACGGGGCGCCGTTCGACCTGCCGGCGGGCGTCGCGACGCACGCCGTGCGGGTGCTGCGCCTCGCGGTCGGCGATCCCCTCGTGCTCTTCGACGGCCACGGTGGCGAGCATCGTGCGACGATCGTGGCCGCCGGCCGGCACCGGGCGACGGTGCGCATCGACGGGTTCGATCCGGTCGAGCGCGAAACGCCGGTGGCGACCACGCTCGTGATGTCCGTGATCGCGGCCGACGCGATGGACTTCGCCGTCCGCAAGGCGGTCGAGCTCGGCGCGCACGCGGTGGTGCCGGTGGTCGCCGCGCGCAGCCAGGGTGCGCTCGACGGCGAACGCGCCGAGCGCCGCGTTGCGCACTGGCGTGCAATCGCCGTGGCGGCCTGCGAACAGTGCGGTCGCAATCGGGTACCGCCGGTCGCGGCCCCGGTGCGGCTTCTGACCTGGCTCGCTGAATTCGAAGGCGAGAACGGCACCGCGGCGCTGCTCGTGCCCGGCGCGTCGCGATCGCTCGCCGCACTCGCGGCGTCCGTTCCGCCGGGATGCCTGCTGATCGGCCCCGAAGGCGGCTTCACCGGCGACGAGCGGGCGCACGCGTTGCGGCTCGGCATCGAGCCCGTGCACCTCGGGCGGCGCATCCTGCGCGCGGAGACGGCCGCGCTGGCCGCGCTTGCAACCTTCAACGCGGTCGCAGGCGACGCGCGTCAGGACGCGTAGGCTGCCGCCGCCAGCGGCCGGCAGGGCTTGCCGGCGATCGCCATGGCCAACGCGGCGACCTCGTCCCAGGGATTGCCGCGTCCCAGCCCCTTCGAAAGCGCGTCGAGCCGGGCGAGCGCCAAGAGCATCGGCTGCAGGTCTGCCGCGGGGATGCGCCGCAGCGCGCGCTCCATCGCGGCCTGCCGCTTGCCCCAGACGCGCGCGTTGCGTAGTGCCGCCGCGACCGGCGTGCCCGCCGAGGTCATCCCCAGGATTGAGGCGATGGCGTGCAGGTCTTCGGAGAGCGCCCAGACCGCGAGTTGCGGTCCGTCGCCGCTCGCTTCGATCACCGCGATCACGCGCAGCGCCCGCGCGGCGTCGCCGGCGAGCCAGGCCTCGGACGCCGCGAACACGTCGTAGCGGGCGACGTCGGCGACCGCCGCGAGCACGGCGTCGTGGTCG
>Ga0114939_10001021_pt1 | contig 22652 bp, 19 predicted proteins | sample AshMeaCrysSpring_FD_87196 | JGI IMG/M metagenome (GOLD analysis project Ga0114939, IMG submission 87196) | Groundwater microbial communities from Big Spring, Nevada to study Microbial Dark Matter (Phase II) - Ash Meadows Crystal Spring | ecosystem: Environmental > Aquatic > Deep subsurface >...
CACCGGCAATCCCGGCACCGGCAAGACCACGGTGGCGCTAAGGATCGCCGAGATCCTGCACCGGCTCGGCTACGTGCGCAAAGGGCACGTGGTCAGCGTCACCCGCGACGACCTGGTCGGCCAGTACATCGGCCACACGGCGCCGAAGACGAAGGAAGTGCTGAAGAAGGCGATGGGCGGCGTGCTGTTCATCGACGAGGCCTACTACCTGTACCGGCCGGAGAACGAGCGCGACTACGGCCAGGAGGCGATCGAGATCCTGCTGCAGGTGATGGAAAACAACCGCGACGACCTGGTGGTGATCCTGGCCGGCTACAAGGACCGGATGGACACCTTCTTCAGGTCCAACCCGGGCATGAGCTCGCGCATCGCCCATCACATCGACTTTCCCGACTACACGGGCGAGGAACTGCTGGCCATCGCCGAGCGCATGCTCGCCGCGCAGCACTACCGCTTCGGCGCCGGCGCGCGGGAAGCGTTCGCGCAGTACCTGGAGCGCCGCATGCGGCAGCCGCACTTCGCCAACGCGCGCAGCGTGCGCAACGCGCTCGACCGCGCCCGGCTGCGCGCCGCCTCGCGGCTGTTCGCCGATCGCGACCGCGTGCTGAGCGAAGCCGATCTGACCACCCTGATGCCGGCGGACATCCTCGCCAGCCGCGTTTTCCAAGCCGCATCCTGACCGCAGCGAGACTGCCATGCCGTTGTCCAACCGCCGTACCCTGACCCAGTACCTGATCGAGCAGCGCCGACGCTTTCCCGGCGCCAGCGGCGCGCTGAACGCGCTCATCCTCGATGTCGCCCTGGCCGCCAAGGCGATCGGCCGCGCCGTGAGCTTCGGCGAGCTCGGCGACCCGATGAGCGCCCAGCTCGTCGCCGCCGCCAAGACGCACGCGCCGGTCATCAACGTCCAGGGCGAGGCGCAGAAGGCGCTCGACGTGGTGAGCAACGAGATCTTCCTGCGCACCAACGAGTGGTCCGGCCAGCTGGCCGGCATGGGCTCCGAGGAGATGGAGGTGCCCTACCAGATCCCGGGCCAGTATCAGCGCGGCAAGTACCTGCTGGTGTTCGACCCGCTCGACGGCTCGAGCAACATCGACGTCAACGTCTCGGTCGGCAGCATCTTCTCCATCCTGCGGGCGCCGCAGGACGCGATCGACAGCGGCCGAGACGTGACCGAGGCCGACTTCCTCCAATCCGGCGCCACGCAGGTCGCGGCCGGTTATGCCATCTACGGACCGGCGACCATGCTGGTGCTCACCGTCGGCGACGGGGTGGTCGGCTTCACGCTCGACCACAACCTGGGCGAGTTCAAGCTGACGCACCCCGACATCCGCGTGCCGGCCGACACGCAGGAGTTCGCCATCAACTCCAGCAACAGCCGCTTCTGGGAGCCGCCCGTCAAGCGCTACGTCGACGAGTGCCTGGCCGGCAAGACCGGTCCGCGCGGCAAGGACTTCAACATGCGCTGGATCGCCAGCTTGGTGGCCGAGGCGCACCGGATCCTGATGCGCGGCGGCGTGTTCATGTATCCGCGGGATACCAAGGATCCGAGCAAGCCGGGGCGGCTGCGCCTGCTGTACGAGGCCAACCCGATCGGCCTGGTGATGGAGCAGGCCGGCGGCCGGGTCAGCACCGGGCGCGAGTCGGTCCTCGGCGTGCAGCCCACCGGACTGCACCAGCGCATCGGGCTCATCTTCGGCTCGAAGAACGAGGTCGAGCGCATCGAGCGCTACCACGCCGAGTACGACGCCGGCACCGACAAGCCGTATGTGTCGCCGCTGTTCAACGAGCGTTCGCTGTACCGACCGGAGGCGCTGACCTGAGCACGCCGGGCCGCCCCAAGCGCGAAGCCTTCGAGCGTCAGCGAGAAGACAGTCCGATGAGCGCGCCGGGCCGTCCCAAGCGCGAAGCCTTCGAGCGACAGCGAGAAGACAGTCCGATGCACGCGCCGGGCCGTCCCAAGCGCGAAGCCTTCGAGCGTCGGCGAGAAGACTGCCCGATGAGCCCGCCGGGCCGCCGCCGCACGTAGAACACGAGATTTGCAGGGAGAACAAGGTGTCCAGAAAGCATCCCATCATCGCCGTGACCGGCTCTTCCGGCGCCGGGACCACCACGGTCATGCAGAGTTTCCAGCACATCTTCCGCCGCGAGGGACTGAAGGCGCAGGTGGTCGAGGGTGACTCCTTTCACCGCTACAACCGCGCCGAGATGCGGGCCAAGATGAAGGAGGCCGAAGCCAACGGCAACAAGCACTACTCGCACTTCGGCCCGTACTCGAACCTGCTCGAGGAGCTCGAGGCGCTGTTCCGCGGCTACGGCGAGACCGGCTGCGGCCGGGTGCGCAAGTACGTGCACGACGCGGCGGAATCGGCCGAGCACGGCGTGGAGCCGGGCTGCTTCACCGAGTGGAAGGACATCGAGCCGGGTTCCGACCTGATGTTCTACGAGGGCCTGCACGGCGCCTACTTCGACGACCGCATCGACATCCCCCGCCACGTCGATCTGCTGGTCGGCGTGGTGCCGATCATCAACCTGGAGTGGATCCAGAAGCTGCACCGCGACAAGAAGCTGCGCGGATACTCGCAGGAGGCGGTGGTCGACACCATCCTGCGCCGCATGCCGGACTACGTGAATCACATCTGCCCGCAGTTCACCAAGACGCACGTCAATTTCCAGCGCGTGCCGGTGGTGGACACGTCCAATCCGTTCATCGCCAAGGACATTCCGAGCGCCGACGAGAGCCTGTGCGTGATCCGCTTCGCCAACCCGAAAGGCATCGACTTCCCCTACCTGATGTCGATGCTGCACGACTCGTGGATGACGCGGCCGAACTCGATCGTCTGCCCGGGCGGCAAGATGGGGCTCGCCATGCAGCTGATCTTCACGCCGATGATCCTGCGCCTGATGGACCTGAAGCGGCGCGCCTGAAACGGAACCACACCATGAACGCTCCCGATTCCCTTGCCGACCGCGCCCGCGCCGCCCGCGAACGCGCCAACGCCCTGCGCTTCCTCGCCATCGACGCGGTGAACGCCGCCAAGAGCGGCCACCCCGGCATGCCGATGGGCATGGCCGACATCGCCGAGGTGCTGTGGCGCAGGTTCCTCAGGCACGACCCGGCCGCGCCGCGCTGGGCCGACCGCGACCGCTTCGTGCTGTCCAACGGCCACGGCTCGATGCTGCTTTACGCCCTGCTGCACCTGACCGGCTACGACCTGCCGCTCGCGGAGCTGAAGAACTTCCGCCAGCTGCACTCGAAGACCCCCGGCCACCCGGAGGCGGGGCTGACGCCGGGCGTGGAGACCACCACCGGGCCGCTCGGCCAGGGGCTCGCCAACGCGGTCGGCATGGCGCTGGCCGAGAAGCTGCTGGCGGCGCGGTTCAACCGGCCGGGGCACGACATCGTCGATCACCGCACCTGGGTCTTCCTCGGCGACGGCTGCCTGATGGAGGGCGTCTCGCACGAGGCCTGCTCGCTGGCCGGCGTGTTCGGGCTGTCGAAGCTCGTCTGTTTCTACGACGACAACGGCATCTCGATCGACGGCCACGTCAAGGGCTGGTTCCGCGACGACACCGCGAAGCGCTTCGCCGCCTACGGCTGGAACGTCGTCGGCCCGATCGACGGCCACGACGCGCTGGCGGTCGAGGCGTCGATCGACACCGCGCGCAGCGAAACGGCGCGGCCGACGCTGATCGTCTGCCGCACCACCATCGGCTGGGGCGCACCGAAGGCCGCCGGCACGCACGAAGTGCACGGCGCGCCGCTCGGGGAGGCGGAGACCGCCGCCACCCGCGCCGCGCTCGGCTGGAAGCACGGTCCGTTCGAAGTGCCCGAGGACCTGCGCGCGCAGTGGAACGCGCGCGCCGCCGGCGAGGAAGCGCACCGCGACTGGCGCCGGCGCTTCGAAAGCTACGCGCTCGAGCATCCTCGCCTGGCGGCCGAGTTCAGCCGCCGCATGGACGGCGAACTGCCGTCCGACTGGGCCCGGACCGCCGAGGCGATGCTCGCCGCCGCGCGCGCCAACACCGCCGCCACCGCCACGCGCAAGTCGTCGCAGAACGCGCTCGAGGTGCTGGTGCCGGCAGTGCCCGAACTGCTCGGCGGCTCGGCCGATCTCACCTGGTCGAACCTGACGGCGGTCAAGGCCTCGGCGTCGGTCGAGGCCGATGCGACGGGCAACTACGTGCACTACGGCGTGCGCGAGTTCGGCATGGCGGCGATCATGAACGGCGTCGCGCTGCACGGCGGCTTCATTCCGTACGGCGGCACCTTCGCCGTGTTCTCCGACTACGCGCGCAGCGGCATCCGCATGAGCGCGCTGATGGGCACGCGCGCCGTGTACGTGCTCACGCACGATTCGATCGGCCTGGGCGAGGACGGCCCGACGCACCAGCCGGTCGAGCACGCCGCGAGCCTGCGGCTGATCCCGAACCTCGATGTCTGGCGGCCTTGCGACGGCGTCGAGACCGCGGTGGCGTGGCGCGCCGGCATCGAGCGGACGGGCGGGCCAACGGCGCTGCTGCTGTCGCGGCAGAACCTGCAGCAACTGGCTCGCGACGCCGGCGCCGAGGCCGCCATCGCGCGCGGCGGCTACGTGCTCGCCGACAGGGACGGCGCGCCGGCGGTGGTGCTGATCGCCACCGGCTCCGAAGTGACGCTGGCGCTGGAGGCGCAGAAGCTGCTCGCCTCCGGCGGCATCGCGGCGCGCGTGGTGTCGCTGCCCTGCACCTCGGTGTTCGACCGGCAGGACCGCGACTGGCAGGCCAGGGTGCTGCCGCCGGGCGTGCCGCGCGTGGCGATCGAGGCCGGCCACCCAGACGGCTGGCGCAAGTATGTCGGCCTCGAGGGCGCGGTGCTCGGCGTGGCGAGCTTCGGCGAGTCGGCCCCCGCCGGCAAGCTGTACGCCCACTTCGGGCTGACCGCGGAGAAGCTCGCCGCCGCGGCGCGCGCGCTCGTCCGCCGATAGCGCGACCGCTGCCGGACACCGCGCGCCGCAACTTTGCCAAGGAGCCCGCCGATGGCTGCCCAGTCCGATCCGCTCGTCGCCGGCGCGCCGGCGCCCGATTTCGCCCTGCCCGGCGTCGACGGCAAGACATGGACGCGCGACGCCTGCCGCGGCCCGAACGGGCTGCTGGTGATGTTCATCTGCAACCACTGCCCCTACGTTCAGGCGGTGATCGACCGCATCGTCCGCGACGCCCGCGACCTGGCGCCGCTGGGCATCGGCACCGTGGCGATCAGCGCCAACGACACGGTCGCCTACCCGCAGGACTCGTTCGAGCAGATGGTCGTCGAGGCGAAGAAGCACCGGTTCCCGTTCCCTTACCTGTACGACGAGAGCCAGCAGGTGGCGCGCGCCTACGGCGCGGTGTGCACGCCGGACTTCTTCGGCTTCAACGCGCGGCTCGAACTGCAGTACCGCGGCCGGCTCGACGCCTCAGGTCGCAACGCCGCGCCGCCCGACGCGCGGCGCGAACTGTTCGAGGCGATGAAGCTCGTCGCCACCACCGGCAAGGGCCCGGCCGAGCAGACGCCGAGCATCGGCTGCTCGATCAAGTGGCGTGACGCGCCACACTGAAGCGCGCCGCCTCGGTTCCGCGACGACGACGCGCTTGTCCCCTCTGCCCTCGCGGTAGAGTCGCCGGGGCAGAGGCGGAGCGCAACATGAGCCCCGTCGCCGCCGTCATCTTCGACGTCGACGGCACGCTGGCCGAGACCGAGCGCAACGGACACCGCGTCGCCTTCAACCGCGCCTTTGCCGAGGCAGGGCTGCCCTGGCAGTGGGACGATGACCTGTACGGCGAACTGCTCGCCGTGACCGGCGGCCGGGAACGGATCGCGCACTTCGCCCGCCGCCACGCGCCGCACTGGCTGGCCGAACCCGGCGCGCAGGCACGCGTCGCCGCGCTGCACGCGCGCAAGAACGCGCAGTACGCGGCGATCGTCGAGGCCGGCAAACTGCGGCTGCGACCGGGCCTGCCGCAGGTGCTCGACGCGCTGGCGGCCGCCGGCGTGCGCCTGGCCATCGCCACCACCACCAGCCGCGCCAACCTCGAAGTGCTGCTGCGGGCCACGCTCGGCGCCGGCGGGCCCGGCCGGTTCGAGGCCGCGATCTGCGGCGAGGATGTCGCCCGCAAGAAGCCGGACCCCGAGGCCTACCTGCTCGCGCTGCGGCGCCTGCGCCTGGCCGCGGCCGATTGCGTCGCCGTCGAGGACTCCGCCAACGGCCTGCGCGCCGCGCTCGCCGCCGGCATCCCCACGGTGATCGTGCGCAGCCTGTACACGCGCGCAGAGGACTTCAGCGGCGCGCTGCGCGTCTTCGACGGCTACGCCGGCGACAGCACCCCGCCGGGCGACGAGCGCGCGCTGTCTGCGGCCTTCTTCGTTCACGGCCGCTGAGCGAAAGCCGGTGTCGGTCGGCCGGGCCCGCGCCCGCCGGCCGATGCCCCCTGTATCGTTCCGCCCCGCCGCGCCCGACCGGCGCCCGGATCCACCTTCCATGCTCGACGCGTTCGAACGGCACTTCGTGCAGGCCAACCGCTGGCTGCTGATCGCGCTGCTGACGGCGATGGTCGCCGTCGTCTTCGCCAACGTCTGCCTGCGCTACCTGATCGGCACCTCGGTCATCTGGTCCGAGGAGGTGGCCCGCCACCTGATGATCTGGCTCACCTTCGCCGGCAGCGGGCTGGCGCTGCGCAACGGCGCGCAGATCGGCGTCGACACGCTGCAGGACGCGCTGCCGCCGAGGGAGGCGCGCGCGCTGCGGCTGGCGCTGGCGGTGGCGATGCTGATGCTGTTCGTGCTGCTCGCCTGGTACGGCGTCGACTACGCGCTGCGCACACGGCTGCAGACTAGCGCCGCGCTCGGCGTGTCGATGATCTACGTCTACATCGGCATGCCGGTCGGCTGCGCGCTGCTGGCGGCGCACCTGCTGCTCATCTTCCGCCGCTACGTGCGCGGCCGCGAGTTCGCCGGCGACGACGGCGTCTCGCACGACACGGCGGCGACGCTGTAGCCGCGCACGTGCCGCGATGACGATGTCGCTCATCCTGTTCGCCGCCACCGCGGTGTTCCTCGTGCTGGGCATGCCGGTGGGCTTCTCGCTGATCGGCGCCACCCTGCTCGCGGTCGGGCTCGGCAGCGACTACCCGCTGGTGGTGGTGCTCAAGGAGATGTTCGTCGGCATCGACAGCTTCGCGCTGTTGGCGGTCCCCTTCTTCATCCTCGCCGCCGAGCTGATGACCGGCGGCTCGCTGACCGAGGTGCTGCTGCGCTTCGCCAGCCAATTCGTCGGCCACCGGCGCGGCGGGCTCGGCCACGCCAACGTGTTGAGCATCACGCTGTTCTCCGGCATCAGCGGCTCGGCGCTGGCCGACGCCGCCGGGCCGGGCGCGATGCTGGTGCGGATGATGGAGCGTGCCGGCTACGACCGCGCCTACGCGGCGGCGCTGACCGCCTCGACCTCGACCCTCGGCCCGATCATCCCGCCGTCGATCATCATGATCATCTACTGCCTGCAGGACGACCGCGTCACGCCGCTCGGCCTGTTCATGGCCGGCATCGTGCCGGGACTGCTGATCGCGGCGGCGATGATGGTCGCCAACCAGGTCGTCTGCATCCGCCGCAACTACCGGTCGGACCTGCCGCGGCCGAACCTCGCCGAGATGGTCCGCAACTCGGTGCGCGCGGTGCCGGCGCTGCTGCTGCCGGTAATCATCCTCGGCGGCATGCGCACCGGCGTCTTCACGCCGACCGAGGCCTCCGTGGTGGCGGTGATCTACGCGCTGCTGGTGGGCAAGTACGTCTACCGCACGCTGCAGTGGCGGGCCACGCCGGCGATCGTCTCGCGCACCGCCATCCTCACTGCCTCGGTGCTGTTCATCGTCGCCGCCAGCAACGCCTTCGCCTGGGTGCTGACCACCGAGAACGTGCCGCAGGCGATTTCCGACCGGATCGCCACGCTCGGCCTCGGGCCGACCGCGCTGCTGCTGCTCATCAACGTGTTCCTGCTCGTCTTCGGCATCTTCATCGAGCCGCTGCCCGGCGTAATGGTGCTGGTGCCGATCCTGGCGCCGGCGGCGCACGCCGCCGGCGTCGATCCGATCCACTTCGCGATGATCGTCATCTACAACCTGACGCTGGGCATGATCACGCCGCCCGTGGGCGGCGTGCTGTTCGTCGTCTCTGCCGTCACGCGCGTGAACCTCGCCGCGCTGTCGCGCGAGCTGAAACCGTTCCTGCTCGCCCACGGCGTGGCGCTGCTGGCGATCACGCTGGTGCCGGCGCTGTCGACCTGGCTGCCGTCCATCAGCGGGCTGGCCGTCAGGTAGACGGCATCGAAGGCGGATCCCAACCCGCGGCGCTCGCCCGGGGGCGGGGCTTCGAGCAGTGCAGCGGAAGCAGTTGTCGGCGACGGCTGCTGCACAGGCGGGAGCCGGCCATGAGGCGCCGGTCACCAGGCCGACGAAGTCCGCTCCGGACCGGTCACTGAATCTGCGACGGGCGACCTGTGGGTACCGCCTCAAGCGGCCTGCCATGCATCGGACCGAGCAAGAAGAAATGCCTCGCTGCTTGAGCGGGGCGCGTCGCCAGTCGTTGCCGATCACTGCTGGTCCGTCGTCACTTGGTGGGGTCGGGAATCGTCTTGGGTTCGCCGCCCGTCTTCGGTTGCTGCGCCACTCCGGGACAACCCTTCTCGCCGGCAACTTGCAGCATCGCTTCGCGCTCACCGATTAGGGGTCTGTACTCCTCCTCACGCTGCTCGTTCTCCTTATTCCTCGAGCTTCTCTGGCGGGGCACAGCCTGCCAGCGCCATCGTCGATGCCACCGTGATGCACACAGCCTTCTTGAACTTCTCGCGCATCCTCTCCTCCGCCTTCCGTCGATGCAGGGACTCGATCCGCCTCGCCTTCGGCCCCGTCGACTCGTAACAGTCTCGGCTGGCGAGCGCAACGCGCCGTGCGCTATCGCAAGAAAGCAGAAGCCCCGCCGAAGTGGGCTCAGTGTCAGGCGTCGCCGATTACTGCTTGCGCCTGCGCGTAACACGGAAGTGAGGGACCGGACTGCTCGATGCCGGGAGACAGCTCTGGGTCGATTTCAGTTGCTCGGGTGCCGCCGGCGAAAGACCGCAGTCCGTCTGATACCGCCTCTCGCGCCGTCGTTGTGAACGGCAATGGACTTCAAAGCGCGGTTCTTGTTGACCTTGCCCGAACCGTTCATGTACTCCGGGGAGCGGTCTCTTTGCGGTCTCTTTGAATGGACAGCGTCAGACGTCGCTCGCTGTCTGACCGCACCGCCGGAGGCGGTGGCCTGCCGCCTACTTGAAGTCCTGGATGCGCTTGATGTTCTCGGCGCCGTACTTCTTGGCGAAGTCGGCCCACACCGGCGTCATCGCCGTGCGGAAGGCCTGGCCGTCGACATGGGTCACCACCTCGACGCCTTCGCTGCGCAATTGCGCGATGCCGGCGTTCTCGTCGTCGTTGACCTTCTTGCGCTGTGCGGCGGAACCGGCCTTCGCGGCCTCGCGGAACGCGGCCTTGTCGGCGTCGGTGAGCGAGTTCCACAGCTTCGGCGACATCAGCAGCAGCGACGGCGAGTAGACGTGGCCGGTCAGCGACATGTGCTTCTGCACCTGCGAGAACCTGGCCGACAGGATCACCGGCACCGGGTTCTCCTGGCCGTCGACCACGCCCTGCTGCAGGGCGGTGAACAGTTCGGAGAACGCCATCGGCGTCGGCTGCACGCCGATCGACTGGAACGCCTGGATGTGCACCGGGTTCTGCATGGTGCGCACCTTCAGGCCCCTGACGTCGTCGGGCTTGACCACCGCGCGCTTGCTGTTGGTCAGATGGCGGAAGCCGTTCTCGGTCCAGGCCAGCGCGATGATGCCCTTCGCGGGGAACCTGGCCAGCAGCTCCTGGCCGATCGGGCCGTCGAGCGTGCGGCGCGCGTGGTCGTAGTCGCGGAACAGGAACGGGATGTCGACGATGCCGACCTCGGGCACGAAGTTCGACACCGGGCCGGTCGAGGTGTTGGTGACGTCGAGCGTGCCCAACTGCACCGCCTCGATGCTGGCCCGCTCGTCGTTCGAGCCGGCCTGGATCTGGCACTTGTAGCGGTTGGCGGTGCGCTTCTCCAGCTCGGCGCAGAAAGCCTGGGTTCCGGCGCCGTAGTGCGAGGAGGCCGGCGTCGGGTGCGATACGCGGACCGTGGTCTGCGCCGCGGCGCCGGCGCAGGCGAGCGCGCCGGCAGCAAGCAGGGCAAGGTTCAACGCTTTCATGGGATCTCCTTCATCGGCGCGTCGCGCCGGCAGCGCCGGCGACCGAGGCGGCGAAGTCTCGTCAGCGCGCGGACTGCTGTCAAGCGAGGACCGGCCCGCCCGCTCGTATCATCGGCCATCCCCCCAGAGGCGACGCCATGCCGACGATCGACCACTCCCGCTTCTACGGCTACGAAGAGCTGATCGCGCTGCTGCGCGCGCTCGCCGCCGAGCACCCGCGCTACGTGGCGGTGGAAATGATCGGCCGCAGCCACGAAGGCCGCGAGATCCCGCTGCTCACCGTCACCGACACCGCCACCGGTGCGGCCGCCGACAAGCCGGCCTTCTGGGTCGACGGCAACATCCACTCGGTGGAACTGTCGGCCAGCACCGCCTGCCTGTTCTTCGTCGACTGGCTGCTGAAGAACCGCGGGCACAACCCGGACGTCGCCCGCGCCCTGGCCACGCGCGCCATCTACGTCTGCCCGCGCATCAATCCCGACGGCGCCGAATGGGCGATGGCGGAAAAGCCGAAGTACGTGCGCTCGTCCACCCGCCGCTACCCGTTCGACGAGGAGCCGGTCGAAGGGCTGGTCGCCGAGGACCTCGACGGCGACGGACAGATCCTGCAGATGCGCGTGGCCGACGCCAACGGCCCGTGGAAGAAGCACCCGCAGGAGCCGCGCCTGCTGGTGCGGCGCGACCCGACCGATCCGCCCGGGGGCGAGTACTTCCGCGTCATGACCGAGGGCCGGATCGAGAACTACGACGGCGTGTCGATCACCGTGCCCGGCATCAACGGCAACGCGCAGGGGCTCGACCTGAACCGCAACTTCCCCTCCGGCTGGCGGCAGGAGTACGAGCAGCTCGGCGCCGGGCCGTACCCGACCTCGGAGCCCGAGGTGCGCGCGGTGGTCGACTTCATCGTCCGCCACCCGAACATCTGCGCCGGCACCAGCTTCCACACCTTCTCCGGCGTGCTGCTGCGGCCGTTCGGCCACCAGCCCGACGAGAAGATGCCGGCCGAGGACCTGTGGGTCTACCAGGCCACCGGCAAGAAGGGCGAGGAGCTCACCGGCTATCCGGCGATCTCGATCTGGCACGAGTTCCAGTACTACCCCAACGAGTACATCACCGGCGCCTTCGACTGGATCTACGAGCACCTCGGCATGTTCATGTGGACGGTCGAGATCTGGAACCCGAAGAAGGAAGCCGGCATCGAGAACAAGGAGTGGATCCACTGGTTCCGCGACCACCCGGTCGAGGACGACCTGAAGATGCTGCACTGGAGCGACCGCGAGCTGGACGGCCGCGGCCACGTCGACTGGCGGCCTTTCGATCATCCGCAGCTCGGCCGGGTGGAGCTCGGCGGCTGGAACAAGGTCAAGGCGTTCAACAACCCGCCGCCGCACCGGCTCGAGGCGGAAGTGGCGCGCTTTCCGCAATGGCTGCTGTGGCAGGCGCTGATCACGCCGAAGCTGGAGCTGCGCGAGACCGTGGTCACCCCGATCGGCGCCGACACCTGGCGCGTGCGGCTGGTGGTGCAGAACACTGGCTGGCTGCCGACTTACGTCACCAAGATGGCGGTCAGGCACAAGCTGCTGCGCGGCGTGCTGGCCGAGATCGCGCTGCCCGCCGGCGCCAGCGTCATCGAAGGCAAGCCGCGCGCCGAACTCGGCGAACTCGAAGGCTGGGCCTACCTGCACACCGGCATCAGCTTCTGGCCGAACAAGAAGCCGACCGCCGACCGCGCGTACACCGACTGGATCGTGCGCGCCCCGGCCGGCACCGAGGTGCGGCTCGCGGCATGGCACGAGCGGGCCGGACGCGTTGCGACGACGGCGACGCTGCGGTGATCGGAACGCGTCGCCCGTTCGACCGCGCCTCGCCGCCGCGGGCGCAGGCCGGCGCGTTCAGGCCGGTGGGCGTTGCGATCGTCGTCGCCGGCGCGCTGCTGCTGTACTTCGCGCTGCAGTCGGTGCGCGGCGGCACGCATCCGCTGTCGACCGTCGTCGGCGCCGATCTGTGCGCCCGCCTCGGGCCGCAGCCACCGGTCGACCTGCCTGGCCTGCGCGCGCCGCAGGCGCAGATCCCGGACCTGGCCGCCGGTCGCTCGTCGACCTGTTACTGGCCCGTCGGCGACACCGATCCGCCCACGGGCGGCATCGGCCTGGTGCTGATGACGCACCAGTCGCTGCGCGCCGAGGGCAACGGCGGCGGCACGCGGGCGTATGTCGATACCTTCCTCGAGGAAAGCCGGGCCAGCGGCGCCGAAGTCGTCGCCGTCGCGGGCCCATGGAAGACGGCCGCCACGATCCGCAACCCCGGGGCCGGCGGACCGCAACTGCTGGCCGAGGACGACGGCGTCGCGCTGTGGGCAACGGCGCGCGAGGTCGAGCGCGAGCCGCTGGTCGATTTCGTCGCCGCCGCGGCGCGGCGGCTGCGCGAATCCAAGCGATAGGAGTCATCATGCACCAGGCCTTCATCGTCGCCGCGCTGCGCACGGCCGGCGGGCGCAAGGGCGGCCGGCTGGCCGGCTGGCATCCCGCCGACCTCGCCGCGCAGATGCTCGACGCCCTGGTGGCCAGGCTCGCGCTCGACCCCGCGCTGATCGACGACGTGATCATCGGCTGTGTAAGCCAGGTCGGCGAGCAGACGTTCAACGTTGCCCGCAACGCGATCCTCGCCTCCGGGTTGCCCGAGTCGGTGCCCGGAGTGACGGTGGACCGGCAGTGCGGTTCGTCGCAGCAGGCGCTGCATTTCGCCGCGCAGGCGGTCATGGCCGGCAGCATGGACGTGGTGATCGCCGGCGGCGTGGAGAGCATGACGCGGGTGCCGATGGGCCTGTCGGCCACGCTGCCGCTGAAGAACGGCTTCGGCCATTACATGAGCCCGGCGATGCGGGCGCGCTATCCGGGCGTGCAGTTCAGCCAGTTCACCGGCGCCGAGCGGCTTGCGGTCAAGTACGGCCTGGGCAAGGACGCCCTCGATGACTACGCGCTCGCCAGCCACCAGCGCGCGGCGGCGGCCACCCGCGAAGGGCGCTTCGGCCCCGAGATCGTGCCGCTGCCGGCGCGCGCGGCCGACGGCGAGACCACCGGCGAGATGCACGCCGTCGACGAAGGCATCCGTTTCGACGCCACGCGCGAAGGCATTGCCGCGGTCAAGCTGCTCGCCGAAGGCGGACGGATCACCGCCGCCACCGCCAGCCAGATCAGCGACGGCGCGGCGGCGCTGGTGGTGGCCAACGAGCGCGGCCTGAAGGCGATGGGCGACCCGAAGCCGCTGGCCGCGGTGCGGCAGATGACGGTGGTCGGCCATGACCCGGTGATCATGCTCGAAGCGCCGGTACCGGCCACGCCGGTGGCGCTGCGCAAGGCCGGTCTGAAGCTTGCCGACATCGACCTGTACGAAGTGAACGAGGCCTTCGCCTCGGTGCCGCTGGCCTGGCTGAAGGCCACCGGTGCCGATCCCTCGCGGCTGAACGTCAACGGCGGTGCGATCGCGCTCGGCCACCCGCTCGGCGCCTCGGGCGCCAAGCTGATGACGACCCTCGTGCACGCGCTCGCCGCGCGCGGCGCGCGCTACGGGCTGCAGACGATGTGCGAAGGCGGGGGGCTGGCCAACGTGACGATCGTCGAGCGCGTGTAGGCCGGCACGCCCTGGCAGCGCCGCGCTCAGTGCAGCGCGCAGCTGCCCGGCCCGCCCGGATGGCCGCAACTGCCGCAGGGGCCGGGCAGCGCCGGCGCGGCGGCATGCGACTTCTCGGTCGCGAAGACCGACAGGCGTTTGTTCAGTTGCGTCGAATGACACTGCGGGCACTCGGGCGCGGTGCCCGAGCGCACCAGCGTTTCGAACTCGCGTCCGCAGTCCTGGCAGGCGTACTCGTAGATCGGCATGGCGGCATTCCCTCCCGCCGCGAATTATCGCGCAGCAGCGACGGCGGCCTGCGGCGCAGCCGGCCGGCCGCGCGATCGGCACCCGCAGGCCGGAGCAGGATACGTAAGTCAGGCCGGCGTGCTGGCAGAAGCGGATCGACGACGGCTCGCCGCGTTCGCCGCAGATGCCCGCTTTCAGGTCCGGCCGCCGGCCGAGTCCGTTGGCGATCGCCAGCTTCATCAGTTCGCCGACGCCCTTGACGTCGAGCACCTCGAACGGGTTATCGCGCAGCAGCCCCGCCTCGTTATTAGAGGGGCAGGCACTTGTTCTCGGCGTCCTCGCGCGCGAACGACAAAGTGGCCGGCGTCAGGTCGTTGGTGCCGAAGGAGAAGAACTCCGCCGTCTCGGCCATCCGCGCCGCGCGCAGGCGGGCGCGCACGACCTCGATCATGCTGCCAAACTTCAGCGCCACCTTGACGCCGTAGGCGGCCTCGACCTCGCCGTGGACGCGCCGTACGAGGTCGGCGATGCGATTCAGCTCCTCGACCGTGACCACGTGCGGCACCATGATCTCGGGCAGCACCCCCCACGCCCTCGCGCCCGCACTCGGCCGCCGCCTCGATGACGGCGCGGATCTGCATCTCGTAGATCTCGGGGTAGGTCATTGCCAGCCGCACGTAGTGGTGGCCGAGCATCGGGTTGACCTCGGCCATCGCCTTGACCTTATTCAGCACCTCGTTCTTCTTCTGGATCAACATCCGCTCGGTGCGGCACAGGCCGATGCCCTGCGCGCCCCGGTCGCGCGCCCGCTGCGTGTCGCGCGTCGCATCGGCATTGGCCCTCGCGCCGAGCGTGGCCACCTCGTCGGCCCGCGACAGCAGCGTGGCCATGTCGCGCGAGAACTCGACCTCGACGGTCGGCACCTCGCCGAAGCAGACGGCGCCGTTGGCGCCGCCGCTGGTGATCACCTGCCCTTCCTTGTGCACCGCCGGGCCCACGTGGGCGGTCTTGTTGTGCACGTCGACGACGATGCTCTCGGCGCCGGAGACGCAAGGCTTGCCCATGCCGCGCGCGACCACCGCCGCGTGCGAGATCTTGCCGCCGCGCAAAGTGAGGATGCCCTGCGCGGCGAAGAAGCCGTGAATGTCCTCCGGCCGGGTCTGCTCGCGCACCAGGACGGTCTTCTCGCCGGCGCGACCGCGCGGCTCGGCGGTGTCGGCGCCGAAGACGATCATCCCCGAGGCCGCGCCCGGCGAGGCCGGCAGCCCGGTGGCGGGCAGCTGGCCCTTGAAGCTCGGGTCCAGCGGCGGCACCAGCAGCTGCTCCAGCATCGCCGGCGGCACCCGCAGCAGCCCCGCTTGCGCTCGAGCAGCCCTTCGCGCTCCATCTCGACCGAGGTGCGCACCCGGGCCAGCGTGTTTCATCTTGCCGTTGCGCGTCTGCAGCGCCCACAGCTTGCCGCGCCCGATGGTGAACTCGAAGTCCTGCACTTCCCTGCAGTGAGATTCGGGCTTGGCGGCGAGCGCCATCAGTTGCGCCTTCGGCCCCGGCATCTTCTCGGCCATCGCCGCGATCGGCGTCGGCGTGCGGATGCGGACGACCACGTCCTCGCCCTGTGCGTTGGTCAGGTACTCGCCGTAGACGACGCGTTCGCCGGTCGCCGGATTGCGCGTGAAGCCGACCCCGGTGGCCGAATCGTTGCCGAGGTTGCCGAACACCATCGTGCAGATGCTGGCCGCCGTGCCGTTGGCCAGCTTTGGCGTGATCCTGAACTGGCGCCGGTCGTCGATCGCGCGCTTGCCGCCCGACGAACGGAACACGGCGGCGATGGCGATCTCGAGCTGCTGCCAGGGGTCGTCGGGGAACGGCCGGCCGCTGTGCTCGGCCACCACCTCGAGGAACCGACGCGCCAGCGCCTGCAGTTGCCAGGCCGACAGGTCGACGTCCTGCTGCGCGCCGGCCTCGCTCTTCAGGCGCGCCATATCGCGCTCGGAAGGCTCGTCGGCAACGCCGAGCGCCACCTTGCCGAGCAATTGGATCATCTACCGGCGGGCATCCCAGCCGAGGCGCGAGTTGCGGGTCGCCTCGATGGGCCCGGCGAGCGAATTCTCGTTCAGCCCCAGCTTGAGGCTGGTGTCCATCAAGCCCGGCATCGACATCGCCGAGCCGGATCACACCGACACCCGCAGCGGGTCATGCGGCGCGCCGAAGCGCCTGCCGGCGGACTGTTCGACGCGCGAAACATGGGCCCGCACCTCGTCCATCAGGCAGCCGGCCCTCCTTCAGATGGGCCGGGCAGACCTGGTCGTCACCACGAAGCCGGGCGGCACCGGCAGGCCGACCCTGGTCATCTCGCACAGGTTGGCGCCCTTGCCGCCGAGCAGCATCTTGTTGTTGCCGTCGCCTTCGCTGAACGCGTGAACCCGTTTGCTGATCAGCGAGAATGTTCAGCAATCTGGGAGCCGTCGTCCCGGCGCAGGCCGGGACCCCATGTCGACGGCGCCAAACTGGGCCCCGGCCTTCGCCGGGGCGACAAGATTGCCTCGGGTCGCGCCACTGCTGAGTTTCATCGCTATTCAGGGCCCGTCCTGTCTTGCAGCTCCGCCAAGCCTCCTTCGCCTCCGCCGGCACACGCCAAGAGGGAGGCACGGCCGATCCGGGACGTGACCCGTCGCAGCCAGGCGCGCCGTTCTTGCGGCAAGTGCCTGCCGATCGGCGCATGGCCGCCGCCGGCCCGGCGCGGTTTCGCCCCTTGCGCGGGCCGGGCAACCTGCGCCGTGGCCCGGCGCGCCGAGGGCCGGCTCAACCGGGATGAGCGATCGCCGCCTGCGCTGCGGCCAGCCGGGCGATCGGCACCCGGTAAGGCGAGCAGCTCACGTAGTCGAGCCCGACGCGGTGGAAGAAGTCGATCGACAGCGGATCGCCGCCGTGCTCGCCGCAGACGCCGACCTTGATCCCCGGCCGCACCGAGCGGCCCTTCTCGACCGCCATTTTCACCAGCAGCCCGACGCCCTTCTGGTCGATCGACTGGAACGGATCGCGCTCGTACATGCCGATCTTCAGATAGGTGGGCAGGAACTTGCCGGCATCGTCGCGCGAGAAGCCCATCGTCATCTGCGTCAGGTCGTTGGTGCCGAAGGAGAAGAACTCCGCCTGCTGGCCGATGGAATCGGCGATCAGCGCCCCGCGCGGCGTCTCGATCATGGTGCCGAGCAGGAACTCCAGCCGTTCACCGTTCTCGGCGAACACGGCTTCCGCGACCTGACGGATGACGCGCGCCTGGGCGTTGAACTCGCGCACCGTGCCGACCAGCGGAATCATGATCTCGGCCCGCACGTCGATGCCGCGGGCGCGCATGTGCAGCGCCGCCTCGAGCATCGCCCGCGCCTGCATCTCGGTGATCTCCGGATAGGTGATGCCGAGCCGGCAGCCGCGGTGACCCATCATCGGGTTGAACTCGTGCAGGTCGTCGACGCGCATCTTGATCGCCTCGACCGGCACGTCCATCTCCTCGGCCATCGCCCGCTGGCTGGCCTCGTCGTGCGGCACGAACTCGTGCAGCGGCGGATCGAGCAGGCGGATCGTCACCGGCAGGCCGTCCATCTCGTGGAAGATGCCCTCGAAGTCGCCGCGCTGCATCGGCAGCAGCTTGGCCAGCGCGCGGCGCCGCCCGCCAACGTCGTCGGCGAGGATCATCTCGCGCACCGCCTTGATGCGGTCGCCCTCGAAGAACATGTGCTCGGTGCGGCACAGGCCGATGCCAACGGCGCCGAAGGCGCGCGCCACGCGCGCGTCGGCGGGCGTATCGGCGTTGGCGCGCACGTCGAGCCGCTTGTAGCGGTCGGCGAGCGCCATCAGCGCGCCGAAGTCGCCGGTGAGCTCCGCCTCCTTGGTCGGCACCTGGCCGAGGTAGACGTCGCCCGTCGAGCCGTTGAGCGAGATCCACTGTCCCTGGCGGAAGGTCTCGCCGCCGATGGTCATCGTCCGCGCCCGGTAGTCGACGTGCACCGCGCCGGCGCCCGACACGCAGCACTTGCCCATGCCGCGCGCCACCACCGCAGCATGCGAGGTCATGCCGCCGCGGGCGGTCAGAATGCCCTTGGCCACGCTCATGCCGCGCAGGTCCTCGGGCGACGTTTCCTGGCGCACGAGGATCACGGCCTTGCCCTTGCGCACCCACTCCTCGGCCTCGTCGGCGAAGAACACCACCTGCCCGGTGGCGGCGCCCGGCGAGGCCGGCAGGCCGTGCGCGACGACGCGCGCTTTCTTGACCGCTTCGGGGTCGAACACCGGATGCAGCAGCTCGTTCAGGCGCTCGGGGCTGACCCGCTGCAGCGCTTCCTTCTCGTCGATCAGGCCCTGGCGCAGCATCTCCATGGCGATGCGGACCATCGCCGCACCGGTGCGCTTGCCGTTGCGGGTCTGCAGCATCCACAGCCGGCCTTCCTGGATCGTGAACTCGATGTCCTGCATGTCGCGGTAGTGGTTCTCCAGCGCCGTCTCCGCCTTCAGAAGCTGCTGGTAGATGTCGGGCATCAGCTCCTCGAGCGACGGGTACTTGGCGCGCCGCTGCTCTTCGCCGATCATCGCCAGCTTGGCCCAGCGCCGCGAGCCTTCGAGGGTGACCTGCTGCGGCGTGCGGATGCCGGCCACCACGTCCTCGCCCTGCGCGTTGATCAGGAACTCGCCGTTGAAGAGATCCTCGCCGGTGCCGGCGTCGCGCGTGAAGGCCACCCCGGTGCCACTGTGGTCGCCGAGGTTGCCGAACACCATCGCCTGCACGTTGACCGCCGTGCCCCAGGATTCCGGAATGTCGTTCAGTTCGCGGTAGACCTTGGCGCGGTCGTTGTTCCAGCTTTCGAACACCGCCGTCACCGCGCCCCACAACTGCTCCCACGGATCGGTCGGAAAGTCGCGGCCGACGCGGGCGCGGATCAGGCCCTTGAAGCGCTCGACGAGTTCCTTCAGGTCGTCGGCGGTGAGGTCCGTGTCGAGCTGCACGCCGCGCGTTTCCTTGACCATGTCGATGATCACCTCGAACGGGTCGTGATCCTCCTTCGACACCGGCTTCAGCCCCATGACCACGTCGCCGTACATCTGCACGAAGCGGCGGTACGAGTCCCAGGCAAAGCGCTCGTTGTTCGACTTGCGCGCCAGGCCGATCACCGCCTCGACGTTGAGTCCCAGGTTCAGGATCGTGTCCATCATCCCGGGCATCGAGGCGCGCGCGCCGGAGCGCACCGACAGCAGCAGCGGGTCGGCGGCGTTGCCGAAGCGCCTGCCCATCTCCTTCTCGATGAAGCGAACGCCGTTGACGACCTCGGCCTCGATCAGCCTGGCGACCGCCTCGCGCCCCTGCGTCGAGTAGACCGTGCAGGCCTCGGTGCTGACGGTGAAGCCGGGTGGCACGTTGATGCCGAGCCGGCACATCTCGGCCAGATTGGCGCCTTTGCCGCCGAGCAGGTTCTTCATCTTGGCGTCGCCGTCGGTGCGCGAGGCGCCGAACAGGTACACATACTTCGCTGCGGTTGACATGCCAGTCTCCAGGGGATCGGAAAAGTAGGTCCGGGATCACGAACGGCGAACCGCAGCGGCCGCGCCGCGACCGAACCGGTCGCGAAACGATGGCCCGACCCATCGGGCACTGCGGGATTGCATAGCGTCGGAAGCAGGTTAACGCCGCTGCCTGCCGTGCCCGTTTGACGGGCGTCAGCGACTGTCCTCGACGGGCACGAAGCCGGGATCGCGGTCAGCCGGCGCCGTTGCGTCCGGCTCCAAGCGGCCGCGCCACCGCCCGCACGGCGGCGTCCCGGCGTCGACCGCTCAGCGGATCGACGCGGTGGCCTGCATCGCCACGGCGCCAACGTTGTCGGTCGACCAGAGGGCGACGGTGCCGTCGGCCGCCGGCGGCGAAGCGTGCAGGGCGAACGGGGCGATGTCGAAAGTCGGCCGCAGCGCGCGGAACTCGAAGCGCTCGACGAAGCATCCCGGCGCCACCTGTGCCCGCAGGAACTCGAGCAGCAGGGTGGCGATCAGCGGGCCGTGCACCACCAGTCCGGGATAACCCTCGACGTCGCGTGCGTAGTCGCGGTCGTAGTGGATGCGGTGGCCGTTGAAGGTCACCGCCGAGTAACGGAACATCTGCACCGGGCCGACCGTGACCTCGCGCACGATCCCGCCGCGGCGCTCGAACTTCGCCTCGCCGGCGCGCGCCTTCGTGGCAAGTTCGGCCAGCGCCCGGCGTTCGTCTGCGCCAGCCTCGTCGCGGTAGACGATGTCGTGCTGCTCGTCGAGCAGCAGCGCGCCGCTTGAGGAGAGCCGGTGGCCGACGGTGACCAGCACCATGTCGCCGGTCCTGCCGCGCTTGGCCTCGCACTTCAGGATCGTCGAGACGCGCTCGACGGCCTGGCCGACCTTCAGCTCGCCCTGCCAGTGCAGCCGGCTGCCGGCCCACATGCGGCGCGGCTGCGCGGTCGGCGGCAGGAAGCCGCCCTTCTTCGGGTGGCCGTCGCGGCCGAGCGCGGACATCGGCTCGACCGCGTTGAAGTACGCCCAGTGCCACGCCGGTGGCAGGGCGTCGCCGTCGCGCGCACCGAGCAGGTCATCGCGGTCGAGCGCGGCTGCCAGCCAACGCACCAGCCGCGCCTCGAGCGTCTCCGCCGACCGCTGCGTGCGGCCGACCCATGCCGACAGGTCTTCCACCCTCGCGCGCCCGCTGCCGGCGCCGCCTCAGTGCACGTGCTGACTCAGTTCGCCGGTGACGTACTTCTGCGCCACCGCCGTCAGCGGCAGCGGCTGGATCCGGCCGGCCCGGCCTTCGCAGCCGAACTGCAGGTAGCGCTGCTTGCAGATCGCCTTGGCGGCGGCGCGCGCCGGCTTCAGGTAGTCGCGCGGGTCGAAGTGGCCGGGATTCTCGGCGAGGAACCTGCGCACCGCGGCGGTCATCGCCAGCCGGATGTCGGTGTCGATGTTGACCTTGCGCACGCCGTGCTTGATCGCCTCCTGGATCTCCTCGACCGGCACGCCGTAGGTCTCCTTCATCTGGCCGCCGTACTTGCGGATCTCTTCGAGCAGATCCTGCGGCACGCTGGAGGAGCCGTGCATCACCAGGTGCGTGTTCGGGATGCGGCGATGGATCTGCTTGATCCGCTCGATGGCGAGGATGTCGCCGGTGGGCTTGCGCGTGAACTTGTAGGCGCCATGCGAGGTGCCGATGGCGATCGCCAGCGCGTCGAGCTGGGTCTTCTTGACGAAGTCGGCAGCCTGGTCGGGGTCGGTCAGCAGCTGCTCGCGCGTCATCGTCGCGTCGGTGCCGTGGCCGTCCTCCTTGTCGCCGCGCATCGTTTCCAGCGAACCGAGGCAGCCGAGCTCGCCCTCGACGCTGACGCCGAGCGCGTGCGCCATGTCGACGACCTTCTTGGTCGTCTGCCAGTTGTAGTCGTAGTCGGCGATGGTCTTGCCGTCTTCCTTCAGCGAGCCGTCCATCATCACGCTGGAGAAGCCGAGCTTGATCGCGCCCTCGCACACGGCCGGGCTCTGCCCGTGGTCCTGGTGCATCGCCACCGGGATCGCCGGAAAGCTCTCCACCGCCGCCTGGATCAGGTGCTTGAGGAAGTTCTCGCCGGCGTATTTCCGCGCCCCGGCGGAGGCCTGCATGATCACCGGCGCATTGACCTCGGCGGCGGCTTCCATGATCGCCTGCACCTGCTCGAGGTTGTTGACGTTGAACGCCGGCACCCCATAGCCGTTCTCGGCCGCGTGGTCCAGCAGCTGACGCATCGATACCAGTGCCATCTTGGTCCTCCTTGAAACGCAATGAATCGGTTGCCCGTCCGGGGCGCGGTCAGGCGTGCTCCCCGACCCGCACGATCTTCAGCGAGTTGGTGCCGCCGGGCTGGCCCATCGGCTCGCCGCAGGTCAGCACGATCAGGTCGCCGCGCTTGACGCTGGCGCGGTCGAGCAGCAGCCGCTCGGCGGCGTCGAGCGCGCGGTCGCGGTCGTCGGTGATCGGGAAGTTCAGCGGCCGCACGTTGCGATACAGCGCCAGCCGCCGCTGCGTCGAGACGCTCGGCGTCAGCGCGTAGATCGGAATGTCGACGTCGTGCCGGCTCATCCACAGCGCGGTCGAGCCCGACTCGGTCAGCGCCACGATCGCCGCGCAGCGCAGGTGGAAGGCGGTGAACAGCGCGCCGTAGGCGATCGACTGGTCGACGCGGGTGAAGGTCTCGTTGAGGAACTGCTGGTCGAGCTCGACCATCTCCGAGCGGTCGGCCTCGAGCACGATCGAGGCCATCGTCTCGACCACCTCGACCGGGTAGCGGCCGGTGGCCGTCTCGGCCGACAGCATCACCGCGTCGGTGCCGTCGAGCACCGCGTTGGCGACGTCGCTGACCTCGGCGCGGGTCGGCGAGGCGTTGACGATCATCGACTCCATCATCTGCGTCGCGGTGATGGCGAGCTTGTTGGCGTCGCGCGCCATCTTGATCATCCGCTTCTGCAGGGCCGGCACCGCCG
>Ga0114939_10001022_pt1 | contig 22652 bp, 22 predicted proteins | sample AshMeaCrysSpring_FD_87196 | JGI IMG/M metagenome (GOLD analysis project Ga0114939, IMG submission 87196) | Groundwater microbial communities from Big Spring, Nevada to study Microbial Dark Matter (Phase II) - Ash Meadows Crystal Spring | ecosystem: Environmental > Aquatic > Deep subsurface >...
GCCAGTTGCGCGCGCAGGTCGGCGAGGTTCTGCGTGAAGTTGCGGGCCGGCCAGCGCGTGCCGCAGAACAGTTCGCGCAGGCGGGCCTCGTCGAGCGAGCCGCCCCGCAGGATGCGTGCCGGCGCGATCAACGCGCCCTCGTCTTCGATCGTCACGCTGTCCGGCGGCATCGAGCCAGGCGCGATGCCGCCGACGTCGGCGTGATGCGCGCGCGAGGCGGTGAAGAACTCGATACGCTCGCCGGCGGCGTCGAAGACCGGCGACACGACGGTCATGTCGGGCAGATGCGTCCCGCCTGCGTACGGCGAGTTCACGAGATACGCATCCCCGGGGCGCAGGTCGACGCGATGGGCTTCGAGCACTGCTGCGACGCTGGCTCCCATCGATCCCAGATGCACGGGCATGTGCGGCGCGTTCGCAACGAGGTTGGCGTCGGCGTCGAAGATCGCGCACGAGAAGTCGAGCCGCTCCTTGATGTTGACGGAGCTGGCCGTCTGCCGCAGCACGGCGCCCATCTGCTCGGCCACGTGCATGAACAGCGCGTTGAACACCTCGAGCCGCATCGGGTCGGGCGCGGTATCTGCGGCTGAAGCCACGGATGCCGCGCGCGTCGCTGCGTCTCGCCGCAGTTCCAGCAGGCCGCCGCCGCCGACGCGACCCGACCAGCCCGGAGGGATCCAGCTGGTCGCGCCGTCTTCGCACAGCAGCACCGGGCCCTCGATCGCGCAACCCTCCGGCAGGTCCGCGCGCCACCGCACGGGCACCTCGTGCGTATTGCCGCCGATCCAGACCGAGGTCGTCGTTGCCCGGGCCCCGGTGCCGGTCGCCGGAGTGTTGCGTGCGCGCTCGGTCGCGCGAGCTTCGACGCGTTCGATCGCCTCGGCCATCACAGACGCGATGACGAGGTCTGCGGTCTCGTCCGCAAAGCCGTACAGCTGTCGATGCGCAACGAAGAAGGCTGCGCGCAGTGCGGGCGAGTCGGTCCAGGGCAGTTCGATCGCCGTATCGGACCCGGCGAGGCGCACGTGCGCGCTCGATGCCACGTCGATCGCAGCCGGCTCCACGAACTGGCGCTGCAGTTCGTCGGCAGACTCGAGCTGCAGGTCCGACAGCGCGGCAAGCCCCGCTGCGTGCCCAGCCGCGTCGAGCGCGCGTTCCACGGTGCATCGGCGAATCGCCCGCCGGCCGGTGAGTCCGATGCCGTAGGCCGACAGCACGCCGGCCAATGGATGCAGCAACACTTCGTCCGCCCCGAGCAGTTCCGCGACCGCACAGGCGTGCTGGCCCGCGGCGCCGCCGAAGCACAGCAGGCCGAACCGCGCCGGGTCTTCGCCATGGTGCAATGCCAGCTCACGGATCGCGTTGGCCATGCGGGCGCAGGCCACTTCCAGGAACGCGGCCGCGAGCGTTTCTACGGAATAGCCGAGGTCAGTCTCCGCGCGCGCCGCGGCGACCAGTTCCGCAAGTCGCGCATGCGATGCGCGGGGCTCGATCGGCTGGTCGCCGCCAGGCCCGAACACGCGCGGGAAGTGCGCCGCCGGAATGCGGCCAAGCACGACGTTGCAGTCGGTGATCGTCGCGGGACCGCCGCGGCCATAACAGGCAGGGCCCGGATCGGCGCCGGCCGAGGCGGGGCCGACCTGCAGGCGCCCGTCGGCGAACCGCAGCACCGAGCCGCCACCGGCGGCGATCGTAGTGATGTCCACGAGCGGCGCCTGCAGCCGCACGCCGTCGATCTCCGCAGAAAATCGGCGTGGAATGGCGCCGGTCGACAGGCTGACGTCGGTGGACGTGCCACCCATGTCGAACCCGATCAGACGCCGCGCGCCCGCAACGCTGCCGGCGGCGATCATGCCGACCACGCCGCCTGCGGGCCCGGACAGCACGCCACTCACGCCGCGGAAGCCTGCGGCATCGACGAGGCCGCCGTTGCTCTGCATGTAGCTGACTGCCACGTCGCCGTACTCGGCACGCAGGCTGCGCTCGAACTGCGTGGTGTAGCGCAGCAGCACCGGCGAAAGGTACGCATCGGCGACAGTCGTGTCCCCGCGCGCGATGTAGCCGAGCAGGGGGGCCGCCGCGTGCGAGGCGATCACTTCGCCGAACCCGGCTTCGCGTGCAATCGCCGCGGCGCGTGCCTCGTGGGCAGGATGACGAAAGCCGTGCAGGAACGCGATGGCAACGGCCTCGGTGCCGTCCTGTCGTGCCGCTGCGAGCGCCTGTCGCAGCGCGCCTTCGTCGAGCGGCACCAGTACCTCGCCCGTGGCCGTCACGCGCTCGGGCACCTCGACGACCTGTCGGTACAAGGGCGGCGGCCGGCGAATGGCGCGCGCGAAGATGTCCGGGCGTTCCTGGTAGCCGATCAGCAGCGCATCTCGCATGCCGCTGGATGTGACGAGCAGCGTCGCGGCGCCCTTGCGCTCAAGCAGGGCATTGGTCGCCACCGTAGTGCCGAGTCGTACTTCGGCGACGCGCTCATCACCGCGGCCATGCCGCGCAATCAGCTGCCGGATGCCGCGCAGTGCCGGGTCTTCGGGCCGATGGGGATCGCGCGACAGCACCTTGCACGTGTGCAGCCCGCCGCCCGGTGCAATCCCGACGACGTCGGTGAAAGTGCCGCCGCGATCGATTGCGAAACGCCAGCCAGCATTCGCATCAGTATTGGACTTCAGCAATCGAAACCGTCTCCGGTGCGGGCGTATCCCAGTCCCGTCCCTGTCTCAAGCAGCCATGACTTATTCTGTCAGGTCAGTGGTCACCCGCGCATGGGGGCGCATGGCATCATGCGCTTCGCCATGGCACGGTCCTCCGTCACCTCGCGTTCCAGCCGCCACGCCTCAGCGGATGCCGCCGACGAATCTCGTCCTGCCGATGGAACGGCACGGCGTGCTGCCGCGATCCTCGCCGTGGTGCGCCGGATTCCACGCGGACGCGTGACGACTTATGGCGCAGTGGCCGCGCGTGCCGGGCTGCCGCGGCAGGCCCGCCTCGTCGGCAAGGTGCTCGGCGGGCTCGCGGAGAACAGCGGCGTGCCGTGGCAGCGCGTCGTCGCTGCGGGCGGTCGCATCGCGTTTCCGGCGGGCTCCGACGCTCGCGCGCGACAGATCCTGCGCCTCGCGGAAGACGGTGTGGACGCGGCGAAGGGCAGGGTGGACCTCGCGCAGTATGGCTGGGGCGCGGCCGCAGGTGATCTGGACCAGTTGCTGTGGTCGGGCGAATGAGACCCATGACGCGAATTCGGCATTCGAATCACCTTATGATGGCGGCATGCGGACTGGAGCTGTGCCCGTATGACTGAGCGCTACGTCGTTTTCTCCCATGGCAAGGACAGCGAGCCGTGGGGCAGCAAGATCGCCGCGATGGCCGAGATCGCGCGTGAGGAAGGTTTCCACGTCGAGTCCGTCGATTACCGCGGCATCGACGACCCGCAGACGCGCGTCACGCGGCTGCTCGCCTTCTGCAAGGACTTGCGCGGTTCGCTGGTGCTGGTCGGCTCGAGCATGGGCGGCTACGTGTCGGTTGCGGGCTCGTCGCTGCTGCAGGCACGCGGCATGTTCCTGCTGGCGCCGGCGCTGTACATGCCTGGGTACGAGAAATTCAGTCCGCGGCCCGCGCACTGCCCGACGACGATCATCCACGGTTGGCGCGACGAGGTGATTCCCGTCGACAACAGCATCCGCTTCGCGAAAGAGCAGAAGGCGACGCTGCACGTGGTCGATTCGGATCACCAGCTGCTCGACCAGATCCGCGCGATCAATCACTACTTCGCGTATTTCCTGTTCCAGATTGATGAGTTTCTGTAGGAAGGGGCCAGGGGTTAGTCGGACGTGCAGTTGTCGAGTCCGCGGCATCACACTCCTTGCTACCCCCTAACCCCTAGCCCCTAGCCCCTAGTCACTTCTTCTCCCTGATCGCCTTCGCCGCCGTGCTGTCGATCAACTGCGGTCGCAGCAGTTGCAGCCAACGCGCCAGCCGGCCGCGGCCCGATGTGATCAGCATGCGCTCGCGCCGCTCGATCGAGGCGATCATCAGCCGCGCGCATTCATCCGCCGTCATCATGTTCGAGTTCTGCATCGGGTTGTCGCCGAGCGGCGTGCCGTCGGGGCCCAGCGCGCGCTTGTGAATCTCCGACACCACGAAGTCGGGGCAGATCAGCGTGACCGACACGCCCGTGCCGTCGAGTTCCACGCGCAGCGATTCGAAGAACCCGATCACCGCGTGCTTGGCGGCCGCATAGCCCGTGCGCGTCGGCACGCCGATGAGTCCGGCCATGCTCGACACGCCGACGATGCGCCCGCGCGAGCGCTTCAGGTGCGGCAGCGCGTGATACGTCGGGTACACGCTGCCGAGGTAATTGAGCCGCATCAGCTGCTCGAAGATCGACAGGTCGCGGATCTCGTCCAGCCGCGTCCACATCGTGCCGCCGGCGTTGTTCACCAGCACGTCGACGCCGCCAAACGTAGTGACCGCCGTCTCGATCAGCGCCCGGCAGGATGACTCGTCGGTAACGTCGGTGGGCACGACCAGCGTTTCCGCACCCGGGGCGCGGCATTCCGCGGCGAGCGACTGCAGCCGCTCGACGTTGCGCGCCGCGAGCACCAGCCGCGGCTGTTGCGGCGACAGTGCCCGGCAGAATGCGCGTCCGATGCCCTCGGACGCGCCCGTAACGACCACCACCAGCCCGGCGAACGCTGCCATCGAATCCGCTCCCTTGCGCTAGAATCCCGGCCCGGGCCCACACCCCCGGGGAAACCCATGAAAGCCGCTGCCCGATTATCCCTCGTCGCGTTCACGATGTTCATGCTCGTCGCATGCGGCGGCGGCTCGTCCGCGTCCGACGACGATGACGGTCCGGCCGTGGACGACGAGGCCGCCGAGGCGCTTGGCCGCGACACCGATGCCACCGTGCTCGACGACATGATCGAGACCCAGGACCGGGCGCGGGCCGTCGAAGGCGTCACGCTCGGCCACAAGCAGGACCTCGACCAGGCCCTCGAGGCGTCCGCAGGCGACGCGGCCGACACCGAAAAAGAGTAGTCGCGCGCGCCAACTCGGCCACCGGCGGAGCCCCTCGATGCAGCGTATTCCCGAACCCGAACTCATGGATGAGGCCGAGCAGGCGCAGGCCTACGCGGCTGCCGACTTCGAAGAGCCGAACCAGCGCTTCGTCGCGTACTTCGAGCAGGAGTTCCCGCAACTGCGGCAGGGCGCGGTGCTCGACCTCGGCTGCGGGCCCGGCGACATCGTGCTGCGGCTCGCCAGCCGTCACGCGGGGCTCACGGTGCACGGCATCGACGGCTCGGCCGCAATGTTGCGGTTCGGCAGCGAGCGCCTGCACCAGACGCCCGGCCTCGGCGGCCGCGTGCAGTTCATCGAGGGCATACTGCCCGGCGCCAGCCTGCCGCTGCCGCACTACGACGCGGTGATCAGCAACAGCCTGCTGCATCACCTGCACGACCCGGCGGTGTTCTGGTCGGCCGTGCGCGAAGCTGGCGCGCCCGGCGCGGCCGTGCTCGTGATGGATCTGTTCCGTCCGCAGTCGCGTGCCGACGCGCAGGCGATCGTCGACCAGTACGCGGCGAACGAGCCGGAAGTGCTGCGCGCGGATTTCCTGGCCTCGCTGTGCGCAGCCTTCGAGCCCGACGAGATCCGCGCACAGTTGCGCGCCAGCGGTCTCGATGCACTGCAAGTGCGAACGGTCTCCGATCGTCACCTCCTGGTCACGGGCCACCTGCCACCGCGATGACCGACTTCACCGCCTTCGAGCGGCTGGCACTGCCCTTCGTCCGCTGGCTGGTCGCGTTGTGGGTGCGGCCCTCGGTGCTGCCGGACGACCCGCGTGCACGAGTTGCCCCCCCGGATCGCGTGCCGATCTACGCGCTCGAGAAACGCAGCGTCATCGACCTTGCCGTCCTCGAATACGTGTGTCGCGAGCGCGGCCTGCCCGAGCCGGGCCAGTCCGTGGGTGCCGCGACCGAGGTGTTGCCGGCTTCGATGATCTTCCTCGAGCGGCGTACGGGTTTCTTCGGCCAGCGCATCGACCGCCGCATGCCCGAAGCACTGCGTATGCTCACGAATGCGGCCAACGGCGACCAGGCTTTCAATCCCGAGCTGGTGCCGGTGAGCCTGTTCTGGGGCCGCGCGCCCGATCGCGAGCGCACGTGGCTGCGGCTCGCCGTGGCCGATGACTGGGACCTGGGCGGGCGCTTCCGCAAGTTCCTCTCGCTGCTGCTCAATGGCCGCAACCTGCTGGTGCTGATCGGCGAGCCGATGCCGCTGCAGCCGGCACTGCACGAGACACGCGGCCTGCAGCGCGGCCCGCGGCGACTGTGGCGGCAGTTGCGCATGCAGTTCCGCAACCAGCGCGCCGCGACGATCGGGCCCGACCTCTCGCACCGGCGCACGATCGTCGCAGAGGTGCTGCGCACGCAGGCTGTCCGCGCCGCCGTGCGCGCCGAATCGCGTGAGCGGCAGGTCTCGCGCCGCGATGCGCTGAAGGTGGCGCGCGGCTACGCGTACGAGATCGCGGCGAACTACTCGCACGCGTTCGTCGTGTTCATGTCCGGCATGCTCGGCCGCCTGTGGAACCGTCTCTACGACGGCGTCGAGCTCGCCAATTTCTCCAGCCTGCAGTCGGTCGACGAGGGCAGCGAGATCGTCTACGTGCCGTGCCACCGCAGCCACATGGACTACCTGCTGCTGTCGTACGTGATCTACCAGAAAGGCTACGCGGTGCCGCACATCGCGGCTGGGGTGAACCTGAACATGCCGGTGATCGGGTCGTTCCTGCGGCGCGGCGGGGCGTTCTTCCTGCGCCGCAGCTTCGGCGGCAACGCGGCGTATTCGGCGGTGTTCTCCCGCTATCTGGGCGCGATGATGGCGCGCGGCCACTCGATCGAGTACTTCATCGAGGGCGGACGCAGCCGCACGGGCCGCCTGCTCAAGCCCAAGACCGGCATGCTCGCCATGACCGTGCGCGCCCACGTGCGCAATCCGGTCCGCCCGGTCGTGTTCGTGCCGATCTACTTCGGGTACGAGCGCCTGGTCGAGGCTCGCACGTACGTCGGCGAACTCTCGGGACGGCCGAAGGAGAAAGAGTCGATCCTGGGCATGCTGCGGACTTTGCCCGAGCTGCGCAGCCGCTTCGGCAAGGTGTACGTCAGCTTCGGCGAGCCGCTGCCGCTCGACGACTTGCTCGCCGACCACGTGCCCGATTGCGACCGCACGCGACCCGTGACGGAGGAGAAGCCCGAGTGGCTTGCGCCGCTGTGTACCGACCTCGCGCTCCGCATCATGCAGCGGATCAATGCCGCGGCCTGTGTCACGCCGGTCAACCTGATGGGCACGGTGCTGCTCGCCACCCCGCGCCAGCGAATGGGCGAAGCGGACCTGGTGCGGCAACTCGAGCTGTACGCATCGCTGATGCGGCAGGCGCCATACTCGCCGCGCGTGTGGGTGACGCCCCTCGACGGGCAGTCGATGATCAGGCACTGCGAGTCCCTGCGCATGCTGTACCGGCAGCCGCATCCGCTCGGCGACGTCGTCGGCATGACCGAATCGACTGCGGTGCTGTCCGGGTACTACCGCAACAACGTGCTGCACCTGCTGGTGATGCCGTCGCTGCTCGCCTGCGCGTTCCTCAACAACGCGTCGGTGCGCCGCGTCGACCTGCTGCGCCTCGCGGGCCGCGTCTATCCGTATGTCGCCGACGAATACTTCCTGCGGTGGCGCGAGCACGAGCTCGAAGCCGTGGTCGACGAACTGCTCGAGGACCTGCTCAATCATGGCCTGCTCACCGCGTCGGAGGATCGCAGCGAGTGGCGGCGCCCCGCGGCTGAATCGAGCGAGGCCGTGCAGCTGTCGGTACTTGCGCGCATCACGGTGCCGATCATCGAGCGCTATTACCTCGCGATCTCCCTGCTGCTGCGCGCCGGCAGCGGACGACTCACGCAGGATGCCCTCGAGCGGCAGTGCCAGCTCACGGCGCAGCGCATGGCCATGCTGTACGAACTGAACTCGCCCGAGTTCTTCGACCGGGCGCTGTTCGGCAATTTCATCGAGCGCCTGCGCGAGCGGCGCGTCGTCGACGAGGCTGCCGAGGGCCGCCTGGTGTTCGACGCGGGAGTGCTCGAGGCCGTCGCGACCGATGCCCAGTTCGTGCTGCACGAGCAGATCCGCAACAGCATCCTGCAGGTCGTGCATCGCTGACGCGCAGGGTCCGCCGCCGGCCGCCGTGCGCTGGCGGGTCAGCGGATCAGGTCGTTGCGGATGGCGTAGCTGGTGATTTCAGCGTTGCTCTTCATCGACATCTTGTCGAGGATGCGGCGCCGATAGGTGCTCACGGTCTTGACGCTCAGGTACAGGCGGGCCGCGATCTGCGAGACCGACTCCCCCTGCGCCAGCTTGCAGAAGATCTGGAATTCGCGTTCCGAGAGCTTGCCGTGCTGCGGCGCGTTCGAATCGCCGCATACGCCGGCGACCAGCTGCTCGGCGAGTTCGGGCCCGACATAACGTCCGCCGCGCGCCACCGTGCGCAGTGCGCGCATGAGTTCGGAGGTTTCCGTGCCCTTGCCGATGAAGCCGCTCGCGCCGCCGCGGAGCACGTTGAGGCCGAACTGCGCCTCCGGATAACTGCTCAGCACCAGCACTTTGACGCGCGGATAATGCGATCGCGCGTACCGCAGCACGTCGAGACCCGACATGTCAGGCAGGTAAAGGTCCAGCAGCATGACGTCCGCTGCCGTCTCCTGCAGCTTCTCCAGCGCTTCCTTGCCGGACCTGGCCTCGGCGACGACCCCGAGATCCGGCTGGGCATTGATGATCGAGCGCAGGCCAGCGCAGACGACCTGGTGGTCATCGACCACCACCACCGTTGTCTTCCTCATGACTGCAAGCAACCTGCCGCCGCGCCACGCGGTGCTCGCCGCCAGTGTACGCTTGCTGCCGGCAGGTACGTCGCGCTGTCGGATCCATCCTACAGTGCCGGATCGGGTCGACGGCGGCAGGCATACTGCGGCCGGCGCTTTTGGGCGGACTGCAGGGGGCCGGCCTTGATACGCTCCAGAAAGACAGCGAAACGCCAGGGACCGGACGTCGACACGATGCTCGCGGCGTACGTCCAGGACCGGTTCGAGGCGGAGAAAGCGCGCATCGCGCGACGGCTGCACGACGACGTGGCCGGCATGCTGGCCGCTGCGCGCATGGATCTCTCGCGGATGGCCGGCGCGCACGCCGCCGGCGGCGAGCTGCGCGAACAGGTCGCGCGCGTCGACCAGATCCTCGAAACGGTGATTCACAGCACCCGCAACGAGATGCAACGGTTGCATCCCGCGCTGCTCGACCACTTCGGGCTGTCGGCCGCCCTGCGGTACCTGGTCGAGCACGCCTGCCGCGTGGAAGCCGCCGAGTACGTCCTCGACCTGCCGGAGTCTGCCGACGCCGGCGTGCCGGCACCCGTGGCACTCGCGGTGTATCGCGTCGTCGAGTCGTTGCTCGCGGCACGGGCGCCGCGCCGCGTGCAGCTGCGGCTGCGCAAGTCCGCAGCACGGGTGCGGCTGCAGCTGGAGATTGAAGGTTCCGTGCCGATACCGCGCGTCGCCGCTGCTCCGGACCTGCTCGCGTTGCGCGCGTGGCTCGAGGCCCTGGGCGCCGTGTGGAGCGATGCCGACAGGGAACTGACGACCGACCTTGTTCTCGAATGGCCGCATCCGGACGCGACGACTGCCTAACCGTGCGCGCCTCGCCGGATGGCAGCGAGCAGCAGCGCCGCATCCCCGGTCTTCATGGCGTATTCGCAGCGTCCGACACGAGCCTGCAGGGGTGCGAGCGCGTCGCGGTCGCTGCCGCTGAAGATGACCACCGCGAGCTCCGGCAGACTGGCGCGCAGCGACTGGAGTGCGGGCACGCTCGATTCGCCATGAAGGTCGAGGTCGAGCACCAGCACGCGCGCCGGACTCGTCCTCATCGCGTCCAGCAGTTCGGTCACGCGCGCCGCTGTGCCGGCGACATGCATGTCGGGTTCAGCCGCGATGAGCGCACACACGGCCTCGCGCAGGTCGCGGTTGTCTTCCGCGACGAACACGCCGATCCGGCTGGCAGCGACCGTCATGCGCGCAGTCTAGCGCGTGCAGTTCTGCGCTGCCGCTTCAGTCGTCGAACCGCCTGCGCCGCAGCGACTTCACCTTGCCGCGCTGCACCTTCCCTTCGATCCGGCGCACCTTCGACGCCAGCGTGGGTTTGGTCCTGCGCCGCGGCTTGGGCTCGACCAACGCTTCGAGGATCATGCCGCGCAGTCGCTCGAGCGCGTCCGCGCGATTCTGTTCGAGCGAGCGCAGCCGCCGCGCGTCGATCACGATGATGCCCTCGCCGGTCATGCGCCGGCCCGCGATGCGCCGCAGCCGCGCGCGAGCCGTGGGCCACAGCGCATCCCAGCGCGCGGAGTCGAAACGCAGCTCCACCGCGTTCGAGACCTTGTTGACGTTCTGGCCGCCGGGCCCCGACGCGCGTACCGCGCGGAAATCCAGCAGCTCGTCGGGGACGGCGAGCGCGGCGTTGATCTCGAGCGGCATCGACGGTCAGTGCCGCGGCGGCGGCACCGACGTCGGTCCCATCTCGACGCGGATTTCGCGCTGCGCGACCGGGATCGTGATGCCGTTGTCCTGGAACAGGCGCCAGATGCGGCGGTTCACGTCGGAGCGCACGTTGTTTACGCCTTCCTGCGGGTCCGGGATCCAGAAGCGCAGTTCGAGTTCGATGCCGTGGTCGCCGAAACCCATCAGCCGCGCGACCGGCGCGGGCTCGTGGATGATGCGCGGATGGTCGTCGGTGGCCTGCAGCAGCAGCTTCATCGCGACTTCCGGGTCGTCCCGGTAGCTGATGCGCACCGGCAGCTTCAGGCGCACGCGCGGGTCCGTGTAGCTCCAGTTGATGACCGGGTTGGTGATCAGGTTCTGGTTCGGCACCAGCGTTTCGACGCCGTCGCGGTCGCGCACCACGACGTAGCGCCCGCGCAGTTCCTCGACCCAGCCGAAGCCTTCCGTCGCGGTGCCCGGCATGCCCGTGAAGCTGATGACGTCGCCCGGCTTGATCGAGCGGTCCATCAGCAGCACGAAGCCGCTGACGAAATTGGCCGCGATGCTCTGCAGGCCGAAACCCAGGCCGATGCCGATCGCGCCCGTCAGCACGTTGAGCGTGGTGAGGTCGAGCCCCGCGGCGTTCAGTCCGATCAGCACCGAGATGCCGACCAGGAACGCCTGCATGAACTTGGCGATGCCGATGCGCATGGTCGGTGCCAGCGCGTCGAGCTTCAGCACGCGCCGTTCGAGCCAGCGCGACATCCACATTGCCAGCAGCACGAACACGCTGACCGTGACCAGCAGCTTCATGACCGACCAGACGGAGATGCGCGTCTTGCCCGCCTGCATGCCCATGCTGTCAAGGATGCGGATCACCTCGTCGCCCCAGCCCAGCAGGTGCAGCGACAGGAAAATCCAGATGACCCCCGTGATCGCAGCGCCCCAACCCTTGACGCGCGCGCGAGTGCCGAGCGACACGCGCAGCACGTAGACCACCACGCGGATCAGCAGCAGCAGCGCCGTGAGCTGCACGGCGACGTCCACGATGTTCGCGGCCACCCTGAATGCGTGCAGCAGGCCCGCGACCATCGCCATCCCGACCAGCGTCAGGGCCGGTTGTGCGCTGACGAACAGCAGCTCACGCAGCCGGTCGGGGAGATTCTCGGGGTCGGTCGCCACCGTGATGCGCGCGCGGGCGAGGCGCGCGGCCCACAGGCCGAGCAGCACCGCCACGGCGATCGCCGCCAGTTGCAGGACGGTCTCGGGTTGTTGCAGCGAGGCGAGGGCGTCGCGTAGCGCCTGCAGCTGGGGCCGCATCAGTTCACGCGTTCAGGTCGGGGATCAGCTGGCTCTCGAGGCGCGCGATCTGGTCCTTGAGCAGGAGTTTGCGCTTCTTGAGCCGCCGCAGCTGGACCTGGTCCACGTAGAAGTCGAGCTGCAGGCGATGGATCACGTCGTCGAGGTCACGATGCTCGATGCGCAGGCCCCGCAGCCGCCGCAGGTGCTGGAACGTCTCGGTATCGACGTTGTCCTTCGGTTCAGACATCGCGGACGTCGTTTGGCATCGGACTCGGGGTGGGTCCGTTACTTTAGCCCCCGGGCGCGCAAAAGGGGAGTGCTGCAGAGGTTCCTTAATCGAGGCCGATGCTGTCGACGCGCCGGCCGAACATCACGATGAAGCCCTGGCGCCGGGTCTGGCCGTCCAGCGTGTAGTCGAACACGTAGGTGCGTTCGAACGCGAGCCGGCCGCCCATGCCGCGCACGAGCTTGAGCGACCGGAAGGCCACGGTGCCGTCCAGCAGGGCCGCCCCGGTCGAGTCACACGTCTCGCGTGCGGCCTCGTTGGCGCGCTCACGCGTGCCCAGCGCGTCCTGCCAGAAGACCGCGCAGGCGACAATCGCCAGCAGCGCGAGCAGCAGGCCCCACGAGAGCTCCACGCCGCGCGGCCTTCAGAACAGCGTGTGCCAGTTGCGGCTGGTGTCGCCGCTGACGAGGAAGTGCGGGTTGAGCAGCGTGTCGCGCTGGTTGTAGCGCAGGGGCTGGCCGTCGAGCGTCGTGACGGCGCCGCCCGCGGCTTCGACCACGGCCTGCGCGGCGGCCGTGTCCCATTCCGAGGTAGGGCCGAGCCGCGGGTAGAAATCCGCCGTGCCCTCCGCCACGAGGCAGAACTTCAGCGAACTGCCCATCGGCCGCATCTCGTGCGGACCGATGCGCTCGAGCACGCTGTCGAGCGAATCGCCGCGATGCGAGCGGCTGCCCACCACGACCAGCGGTGAAGCGGCCGGGCGCCGCACGTGGATCGGCTGCGCCTTGCCGTCCTTGCGTGCGACGAATGCCCCGACGCCTGCGATGCCGTAATACACCGTGTCGAGCACCGGCGCGGCGACCACGCCGAGCACCGGCTGGTGGCCGCGAACCAGCGCCACGTTGACCGTGAACTCGCCGTTGCGGCTGATGAATTCCTTGGTGCCGTCGAGCGGGTCGATCAGCCAGTACTCGGCCCAGGCCTGGCGCACCGCCGGCAAGTGACCCGCCTCGTCCTCCTCGGAAAGCACAGGGATGTCGGGCGTCAGCCTGCGCAGCCCGGCGCTCAGGATCGCGTGCGCCGCGCTGTCGGCGCGCGTCAGCGGCGAGTCGTCGGCCTTGAGTTCCACGCCGTGATCGGCCGCGTACACCTCGAGGATGGCAGCGCCGGCGGCTTCGACGACCTGCAGCACGCCTGGCAGCAGCGAGGCGGGATCACGGTTGAGGACAGCGTTCAAGGGACTACTCCAGTGGAATGGCGGCCGTATCATACCGGCCTGTCCCGCCATGCGGGTTGCCATGGCTTGCCGCACCCCATGCCCGCTTTCCCCACGCCCGACTGGTCCCGCATCGACGTCGTGTGCCTCGACATGGACGGCACCGTGCTCGACCTGCGCTTCGACAACTTGTTCTGGCTGGAGCTGCTGCCGCGGCGCTGGGGCGAGGTGCGCGGCCTCGATCACGAGGCGGCCATGCGGCAGTTGCGGCCGCGGTTCGAGGCGAAGCGCGGCACGCTCGAGTGGTATTGCGTCGATCACTGGAGCGAGGAACTGGGGCTCGACATCCCCGGGCTGAAGCACGAGCTGCGCGACGAGATCCGCTACCTGGATGGCGCGGCGGAGTTCCTCGACCTGCTGCGGGCCTCGGGCAAGCGCGTGCTGCTCACGACCAACGCGCACCCGCTCAGCCTGCAGGTGAAGGACTCGCAGACTCAGCTCTCACGCCACTTCGACGAATTGGTGTCGTCGCACGAGTGCGGCGTACCGAAGGAACATCCTGATTTCTGGGCGCAGCTCGAGCGCCGGCACGACGTGCCGCTCGCCCGCACGCTGTTCGTCGACGACAGCGCGGCCGTGGTCGAGGCCGCGCGGCGTGCGCAGGTGGGCTGGATCTACCAGGTGCTGCAGCCGGATTCGACGCGGCCGCCGCATCCGCCCGTGCCGGGCATTGCCGGCCTGCTCAGGCTGGCCGACCTGCGCGAGTCGGTCGTCGCTCAGCTTTCGGCCGGGGCCGGGCCCGCGTCGCCGCTGCCCTGAGGCGCGCCTTCACCCTGCGGTCTCGGACCCGAGCGGCCGCGACCGCCGCGCCGCCGGCGCGGCGCTCCGTCTGCTCCGTTGCCTCCTGCGTTTCCTGCGTTTCCTGCGCTTCCTGCGCTGGCTTGGGGTGAGGGTCTGGGGGATGAGGACTGCGATTCGCGCCGCGGACCGCCATGACTGCCACCGCCGCCACTGCGACCGCGGCCACCACCACCACCGCCGCTGCGTGGCGGGCCACCGCGTCCACCGCGACCACCACCGCCACCGCCGCGCGAACCGCCACCCGGGCCCGCAAAGCGGCGCCTTTCGTAACGCGGCACGGTGATCTCGGCCAGCAGTTCCTGCGCGACGCTCGCGACCGGAATCTTGCGGCCGATGTAGTCCTCGATGTCGGGCAGGGACTGCACGAAGTCCTCGCAACCCAGGCTGATCGCGTCACCTTCGGCGCCCGCGCGCGCGGTGCGACCGATGCGGTGCACGTAGTCTTCCGGGTCCTGCGGCAGGTCATAGTTGAAGACGTGGCTCACGTCCGGGATGTGCAGGCCGCGCGAGGCGACGTCCGTGCCGATCAGGATCGCGAGTTCGCCGCTGTGGAAGTCGCGGATCATGCGCAGGCGCTTGGCCTGCGGCACGTCGCCCGACATGGCTTGCGCGTTGAAGCCGTTGGCCTTCAGCAGCGTCTCGAGTTCGTCCGCGCCGCGGCGCGTGTTGACGAAGATCATCGTGCGGTGCGGATCCATCTGCTTCAGCAGACCGACCAGCAGGCGGGGCTTTTCGTCCATCGACGGGTAGTAGATGACCTGGCGCACGCGGTCGACGGTCATCTTGTCCGGCTCGATGCGGACGAGCTCCGGGTCGTTCATGTGCTCGAACGCGAGTTCGAGCACGCGCTGCGCGAGCGTGGCGGAAAACAGCAGGTTGAGCCGCTGGTCCGGCGCGGGCAGGCGCCGCATGATGTAGCGAATGTCGGTGATGAAGCCGAGGTCGAACATGCGGTCGGCTTCGTCGAGGATCACGACCTGGATCGCGCGCAGGTCGAACACGCGCTGCTTGTAGAAGTCGATCAGGCGGCCGGGCGTGCCGATCAGCACGTCGACGCCGTCCTCCAGGATGCGGCGCTGCTTGTCGTAATCGACACCGCCGAACGCCAGGCCCAGCGTGAGGCCGGTGTACTGGCCAAGGATCTCGGCGTCGTGGTGGATCTGCACCGCCAGCTCGCGCGTGGGCGCGATGATCAGCGCGCGCGGCGCGTTGATCGGGCGGTCGGCCGGAGCTTCCTTGCGCAACAGGTTCGCGTACATCGCGACCAGGAACGCGGCCGTCTTGCCCGTGCCCGTCTGGGCCTGCCCGGCGATGTCGAAGCCGGCAAGGGCGCGCGGCAGCGTCTGGGCCTGGATCGGGGTGCAGCGTTCGAAGCCGGCGTCGGCGATGCCGCGGGCGAGCGACTCAGGCAGGTGCAGGTTGGTGAAGGAAATATCGCTGAGGTGAGTGTCTGACATCGGTCCCGGATCGGCGCATGTGGCCTTGCAAATTACGGAAAGACGGGTTCAAATAACCAGAACGCGGATAAATCCGCTCCCGCCTGAGCATGTCGCCGGCCGATCGGGCCTGAGTCCCGGTCCCACCTTGCCGGTGAAACCAACCGGCGGACCCGGCGCAACGGAATCCCTCAGAACTCCATTCCCAGAACTCAAGTTACGGCCAGCAATCTCGATAGTTTGCCCTACGCAGACCCCTGCCGTCACCCGATTCCGGGGACGCACCCAACCCTTTCAAGAAAGTACCCAGTGTCCAAATACCCTAATCAGCCCGCGGAGGTTATCTCTGGTGAGCCAGCAGATCATTCACGTCTCAGACTCGAGCTTCGAGCAGGACGTGTTGCAGTCGAATATTCCCGTCCTTCTGGACTTCTGGGCTGAGTGGTGCGGACCATGCAAGATGATCGCACCGATTCTGGATCAGATAGCGGCGGAGTACGCGGGGAAGGTGGTCGTCGCGAAGATGAACGTGGACGAGAACCCCAAAACCCCAATGAAGTTCAGCGTCAGAGGCATCCCAACGCTGATTCTGTTCAAGAACGGCCAGCTCCAAGGCCAGAAGATCGGCGCGGTCCGCAAGGGCGACGTCGCGGCTTTTCTGGACAGCAACCTGTGAGAGGTTACCTGGGCAACCAGAACCGCAATAACCGCCAGCAAGGCAAGCGCGGTCGCGGTGGTGGCCCAGACGGTAATCGCGGCCCGCGCCAGGACGAACTGCCGCCGGACGATTACCTCGACGGCGACGATCTCGACATCATCAGCCCGGAGGAACTCGCTGCTTCCCGGCGCTCGATGAACCTTAGCGAGCTCAAGCACAAGCCGATCCCGAAGCTGCTCGAACTCGCCCAGTCGATGGGCCTCGAGAACCTCGCCCGCTCGCGCAAGCAGGACATCATCTTCTCGATCCTGAAGGCGCACTCGCGCAACGGCGAGAGCATCTACGGCGACGGCGTGCTCGAGATCCTGCAGGACGGCTTCGGCTTCCTGCGCTCGCCCGAGCAGTCGTACCTCGCCGGCCCGGACGACATCTACATCAGCCCGTCGCAGATCCGGCGCTTCAACTTGCGCACCGGCGACACCCTCTCGGGCCTGATCCGCCCGCCGAAGGACGGCGAACGCTACTTCGCGCTGCTCAAGGTCGGCGAGATCAACTTCGATTCGCCGGACAACGCACGCAGCAAGGTCCTGTTCGAGAACCTGACTCCGCTGCACCCGACCAAGCGCTTCAAGCTCGAGCGCGGCACCGGCAGCACCGAAGACCTCACCGCGCGCATGATCGACCTGATCGCGCCGCTCGGCAAAGGCCAGCGCGGCCTCATCGTTTCGCCGCCGAAAGCCGGCAAGACCATGCTGCTGCAGAACATCGCCAACTCGATCACCGGCAACCACCCCGAGGTTTACCTGATCGTGCTGCTCATCGACGAGCGGCCCGAGGAAGTCACCGAGATGACGCGCACCGTGCGCGGCGAAGTCGTGTCGTCGACGTTCGACGAGCCGGCCAGCCGTCACGTGCAGGTCGCCGAGATGGTGATCGAAAAGGCCAAGCGCCTGGTCGAGCACAAGAAGGACGTGGTCATCCTGCTCGACTCGATCACGCGCCTCGCGCGCGCCTACAACACGGTGGTGCCGAGCTCCGGCAAGGTGCTGACGGGCGGCGTCGACGCCAACGCGCTGCAGCGGCCGAAGCGCTTCTTCGGCGCCGCGCGCAACATCGAGGAGGGCGGCAGCCTGACGATCCTCGCCACCGCGCTGATCGACACTGGCTCGCGCATGGACGACGTGATCTACGAGGAGTTCAAGGGCACCGGCAACAGCGAAATCCACCTCGATCGCCGCATCGCCGAGAAGCGCGTCTACCCGGCGTTCAACATCAACCGCTCCGGCACGCGCCGCGAGGAGTTGATCACGTCGGGCGAGGAACTGCAGAAGATCTGGATCCTGCGCAAGCTCCTGCACCCGATGGACGAGCTGGCGGCCGCGGAGTTCCTCATCGACAAGATGCGGGACACCAAGACCAACGGCGAATTCTTCGAGGCCATGAAGCGCTGACCGCGCAGCAGCAACGCGTCCAGGGCATCGTCGCGATGCTCGTGTCCGTGGCCAGCTTTGCGGTCATGGACGCGATCCTGAAGCTGCTGTCGGAGCACTACCCCGCGCTGCAAGTCGCGTTCCTGCGGGCGGCAGCGTCGCTGCCGTTCGTGCTGCTCGTGATCGTCGCGCGCGGCCGGCTCGACCGCATCCGGCCGGTCAACATCAAGCTGCACCTGATCCGCGGCGCACTCGCCGTGCTGATGCTGTACGCGTTCATCAGCGCCGTGCGCGAATCCTCGCTCGCCACCACGTATTCGATCTTCATGTTCGCACCGCTGCTGGTCGCAGCGCTATCCGTGCCGATCCTCGGCGAGAAGGTCGTGGGCGGGCAGTGGGCCGCGATCGGCATCGGTCTCCTCGGCGTGCTGGTGATGCTGGGTCCCGTCAACGGCCAGTGGCTGTCGACCGGCTCGCTCTGGGCTGTCGTCGGCCTGATCACGTACGCGGTCGCCATCGTCTCGCTGCGCCTGCTGTCGCGCACGGACTCCACCGAGAGCATGGTGCTGGGATTCACCGTGCTGCTGATGGTCGGCGCGGGCGTGCTCGCGATCCCCGCATGGCAGGAGGTCCGGTGGGTCGAGGATTTCAAGCTCATCTTCGGCGTCGGCCTGATGGCTTCGATCGGCCAGCAGATGATCACGGTGGCGTTCCGCAGCGCACCGGCCGCCGTCGTGGCGCCGTTCGAATACACCGCGCTGGTCTGGGGCGCGCTGCTCGACATCATCATCTGGAGCGTCTATCCGAGCGCGCTAACGCTGATGGGTGGCTCGATCGTGATCGGCGCCGGGCTGTATCTCATCCAGCGCGAGCGGCGCGCGTCGGCGGTCGCGGCGGACACCACTGCAACGAGCTGACTCGGTTCGTTCCCGGGCATCGCTGCCGGAGTCAAGCGTCAGTGCGGCCGACCCGGGACCTTGCCCCGAGCTTGGAAAGGCAGACACGCGCTCGTGGCAAGGCCCCGGATCGACCGCCTGCCACTGGGCGCCTGAGCGATCGACCGGCAAGCCGGTCAATCGCACGGCGCAGCAGCGTCACCGTACGCAAACCGCCGCAGTCGCCCCCGCATGGACCAGACCCCCGATCGCAGACCCGGGATCGCGTCCTCGATGCTCCTTCCGACAGCCCGGAGCAGTCGCGAACGGACTACGACTCCCGCGCGATCGCGCGGTAGCCGATGTCCCTGCGGTACTGCAGGCCTTCCCAGCGGATCGTGCCGGCGAGTTCATACGCTCGGGCTTGCGCGGCGCGCACGCTCGTGCCGAGACCAACGGCGCACAGCACGCGCCCGCCGTTCGTGACGACCTTGCCGTCGGTGTCGAGCGTCGTGCCGGCGTGGAATACCTTGCCCGGCATCTTCGCTGCGTCATCGAGGCCGCGGATCTCGTCGCCCTTGCGCACATCGTCCGGATAGCCGCCCGCAGCCATCACGACACCGACCGCTGCGCGCGGGTCCCAGTCGACCTCGATGCCGGCGAGCCTGCCGTCGAGCGCCGCTTCGCACAGCAAGACGAGGTCGGAGCGCATGCGCGCAAGGATCGGCTGCGTCTCCGGATCGCCGAAGCGGCAGTTGAACTCGAGCACGTTCGGCGTGCCGTTGGGATGGATCATGATGCCCGCGTACAGGAACCCGAGATACGGCGTGCCTTCGCGCGCAAGCGCCGCGACGGTGGGCAGCATCACCTGGCGCATGATGCGATCGTGCATCTCAGGCGTGACGACCGGCGCCGGCGAGTACGCGCCCATGCCGCCGGTGTTGGGGCCCTGGTCCGCGTCGCGCAGCCGCTTGTGGTCTTGCGACGTGGCGAGCGGCAGCACGTGGATGCCGTCGACCATCGCGATGAAGCTGGCTTCCTCGCCCTCGAGGAACTCTTCGACGACCACGAGATCGCCCGCCTTGCCGAAGCGGCCCGCGAACATGTCCTGCGCGGCCTGCACGGCCTCGTCGTTGGTGGCGCAGATGATCACGCCCTTGCCGGCCGCGAGGCCGTCGGCCTTCACGACCAGCGGCGCCTTCTGCACGCGCACCCACGCGGCGTCGAAATTCTCGCGCGTGAACTTGGCGTACGCTGCCGTCGGGATGCCATTGCGCTGCAGGAAATCCTTGGTGAACGCCTTCGAGCCTTCGAGGCGTGCGGCGAGCTTGCTCGGCCCGAAGCAACGCAGGCCCGCGGCCGCGAACGCGTCACACAGGCCGATCACCAGCGGGGCTTCGGGGCCGACGATAGTGAGACCGATCCCCTCGCGCTGCGCGAAGGCAAGCAGCGCCGGCACGTCGTCCGCGGCGATGTCGACGTTGGTAGTGTTCGGCTCGAGCCGTGTGCCCGCGTTGCCAGGTGCGACGAACACCTGCGCCACGCGCGGAGACTGCGCGACCTTCCACGTCAGCGCGTGCTCGCGGCCGCCCGAACCGATGATGAGCACCTTCATGCTGCAGTCCTTCGAAGGGGTTAGGGGCTAGGGGCTAGTCGGAAATGGCGACTGGAAGTGCGGTCGCCGAGGCAAAGGAGTCTATCGACACGTGCGAACTGCACTTCCTACTAACCCCTAGCCCCTAGCCCCTAGTGTCTGAAATGCCGCATCCCCGTGAACACCATCGCGATGCCGTGCTCATCCGCGGCCGCGATCACCTCCGCGTCACGCATCGAGCCGCCCGGCTGGATCACGGCCTTGATGCCGTGCTCGGCCGCGGCGTCGAGTCCGTCGCGGAACGGGAAGAACGCGTCGGACGCCATCGCCGAGCCCGCGGGCTCGAGGCCTTCGTCACGCGCCTTCATGGCCGCGATGCGCGTGCTGTAGACGCGGCTCATCTGGCCCGCGCCGATGCCGATCGTCATGCCGTCGCGTGCGAAGATGATCGCGTTCGACTTCACGTACTTGCACACCTGCCACGCGAACGCGAGGTCGAGCAGTTCCTGCGCGGTGGGCGCGCGCTTCGTCACCACCTTGAAGTCCGCGGGCCCGACCATGCCGAGGTCACGCGTCTGCATGAGAAGGCCGCCGTTGACGCTGCGCAGTTCGACGCGGCTGTTGCTGGGCGTGAGCGGGCCGGTGACCAGCAGGCGCACGTTCTCCTTCTTGGAGCAGGCTTCGCGCGCTTCCGGCTCGACCGCGGGCGCGATGATCACCTCGACGAACTGGCGCTCGACGATCGCGGCTGCCGTCGCGGCATCGAGCGGGCGGTTGAACGCGATGATGCCGCCGAAGGCGGACGTCGGATCGGTGCGATAGGCGCGGTCGTAGGCCTCGCGGATCGTGGCGGCCACCGCGACGCCGCACGGGTTGGCGTGCTTGACGATCACGCAGGCCGGGGACTCGAACTGCCGCACGCATTCGAGCGCGGTGTCGGCATCGGCCAGGTTGTTGAAGGAGAGCTCCTTGCCCTGCAGCTGTGAGGCGGAGCCGACGCTTGCGCCCTGCGCGTCGCTGGCGACGTAGAACGCCGCCTGCTGGTGAGGGTTTTCGCCGTAGCGCAGGTCGAGCCGCTTGCGGAACTGCAGCGGCAGCAGGTCGGGGAATTCGCCTTGCGCGGCGCCGGCGGCGCTGCCATTTGCACGCACCGCCCGGGACAGGTACGAGGCGACCATCGCGTCGTACTGCGCAGTGTGCGCGTAGGCCTTCGCGGCGAGACGCAGGCGCGTGGCCGCACTGATGCCGCCTTCGTCGCGGTCCATCTCCGCGAGCACCGAGCCATAGTCGAGCGGATCGACCACGATGGCGACGCGGTCGTGGTTCTTGGCCGAGGCGCGCACCATCGCGGGCCCGCCGATGTCGATGTTCTCGACGGCGTCCTCGAACGTGCAGCCGGGCCTGGCGATCGTCGCCGCGAACGGATAGAGATTCACCACCACGAGGTCGATCGGTTCGATCCCGTGCTCGCGCATCACGTCGTCATCGATGCCGCGCCGGCCGAGCAGTCCGCCATGGATCTTCGGGTGCAGCGTCTTGACGCGGCCGTCCATGATCTCAGGGAACCCCGTCACCGACGAGACGTCGATCGCGTCGATGCCGTCGTTGCGCAACAGCTTCGCCGTGCCGCCGGTCGAGAGGACCTGCACGCCGCGGCGCGCGAGTTCGTGCGCGAATTCGAGCAGTCCTTCCTTGTTGGAGACGCTGATGAGTGCGCGCTGGATCGGCGGATTCACGGCGGATCAGCCTGCGATGCCGTAGACGCGCAGCTTCTTGCGCAGGGTGCCGCGATTGATGCCGAGGATGTCGGCGGCGCGGCTCTGGTTGCCGGCGGAGTAGTCGAGTGCCGCCCGGAACAACGGCTCTTCCACCTCGCGCAGCACCAGGTCGTAGAGGTGACCGGGCGCATGACCATTGAGCGTGGCGAAGTAGCTGTCGAGCGCCTGTTCGGTGAGCGAACGCAGCGGAACGCCGTGTCCGTTGGTCGTGTGCTTCGCGGGCCTGGGCTCGCGCCGGGTGTGTGTCTGCTTGCTGCGCGCCGCCATCGCGGGCTCCCTCGTTCCGTTCGTCGTGCCGCGGCGCGCAGGAAAAAGCGTGTCATGCGGCCACGGCGGCCCCGGCAGCTTCCAGCGCGTCGAAGTAATCCCGCACCTGCGACAGTTGTGCCGTGACCGACACCGCCTGCATGACGGATTGACGGAACGCCTGCGCCTGCGGGCGTCCTGCGCAATACCAGCCGATGTGCTTGCGCGCGATCCTGACGCCGGATTCGGCGCCGTAGAATTCGTACAAATCGCGCAGATGCGATACCATGATATCACGCACTTCGGCCGTAGCAGGAGGCGCCGGCGGCCTGCCGTGCAGCAGCGCGTCGATCTCGGAAAAAATCCACGGCCGGCCTTGCGCGGCGCGCCCGATCATGATCCCGTCCGCGCCGGTCGCGCGCAGCACCGCGATCGCTTTCGCCGGCGAGTCGACGTCGC
>Ga0114939_10001023_pt1 | contig 22647 bp, 15 predicted proteins | sample AshMeaCrysSpring_FD_87196 | JGI IMG/M metagenome (GOLD analysis project Ga0114939, IMG submission 87196) | Groundwater microbial communities from Big Spring, Nevada to study Microbial Dark Matter (Phase II) - Ash Meadows Crystal Spring | ecosystem: Environmental > Aquatic > Deep subsurface >...
GCAGAACCGCTCGAACCCCGCGCCCGTCCCGATGCTGTCGATCGTGATCTGGTCGGCGTACCCTTCGCTCTGGTACCGCTCCGCCATACGCTCCGTCAGCGGGAACACCGTCGAACTGCCCGCTGTTACAATGTCGCCCGACACCGCCAATGGGTCCGGCTCAGGCAAAACGCCAAGTTCAACTTCAGCCATTGGCTCTTCGGTCGGTTCTTCGGCGATAGCTGTCGCGGCGGCCTCGACGGTCGGAGCGATTTCTTCAACCACGGCCTCAACGGTCGGGGCGACTTCTTCTACCGCAGCCTCGAGGGTTGGTGCAACCTCTTCAACGGCCGCTTCGAGGGTCGGGACGACCTCTTCGACAGCCTGCTGGGTCGCGCCGCCGCAAGCGACGACAAACAAACTCACTAATACAAGCAATGCCAGTAACTTAATCCGCATGATTGTTCTCCTCCGAACAAAATATAATAAACTTGCCAGTTCATTCGCAGTGCTGGCTCTATCTGACCCTCGATTTTGAAGATAGGGTTAGGGTTGGGCTGATAGACCGACAAGACTCGGATGTTCTACCGAACGAACTCCCTGACATACACGTTACAAAGAATAGCACAGGCCAATTAACGAGAAATCATGCACCTGTTAACGTATAGCTAAGGGTTTGTTAACAATTTGTTATTTCATTGAATTATGTTTAGTCACTGGCGATTGGCAGTGTAAAAAAGAAAGAACTCCCCCGTCCTTCCTTGCTCTGAACCCAAATGACTCCGTCATGAGCCTCGATGATATGGCGGGCGATTGCCAGACCCAGACCGGTACCGCCGCGGCTGCGCGTCCGGGCACGGTCGGACTTATAGAACCGTTCAAAGACCCGCAGCAAATCCTGGCGCGAAATACCGATGCCGGTATCGCGAACCTCGACGACCACTTCAGAAGTATGGCGCGCCGCCCGCGTCTCTTCACGAGCAAAGATGAAGACCGCGCCGCCGGGCTGGGTGAACTTAATGGCGTTGTGGAGGAGATTTGTGATCACTTGTTGGATCCGTTCGCGATCCACTAAGACCATCGCCAAATCAGCCGGTATATCCACCGAGAGGGTCAGGTTACCTCGTTCGGCCTGAGGTCTCAACCGTTCCAGCGGCACGGCGATGAGATCCGCCACAGCAACGCGCTCCAAGCGGAGGCGCACCTGGCCCGATTCGATCTGGGATAACTCCATCAACTCCTCGACCATCTGAGTCATTGTATCAACCTCGCGCTCGGCCCGCTCCAGAAAGCGAGCTGCTGCCGGGGGATCATCGAGCGCGCCTCCCTGGAGCGTTTCGACGACCGCCCGCAATGAGGCTAATGGAGATCGCAACTCGTGCGACAGGTTGCTGATGAAATCGCGCCGCATGGTCTGGAGACGTCGCACCTGGGTCAGGTCTTGCAAGATGACCAGATATCCGGCCGCGCCAAATCGCTGAAACGGCGTGACAACAGCCTGCAGAAACAGGTCAGAGCCGATCTCCACCGCCTCGATTTGTTCTCGCCCCTGGGCTCGGCACCTTTGCCACAATTCAATGAGATGATGATGGCGAACAACCGTAGCAAATGGACGACTGATAGTTTGATCGTCCGTCGATTTAAGCAAACGCAAAGCCGCGGGGTTTACCAGGTTGACATATCCAAGATTATCGGTGATCAGGACGCCATCGGCCATGTGGTCGAGTACAGCGGAGAACTGCTCCTGATCCTCATGAAGGCTGTCAATGATCTCGCGTTGTCGCTCAACCAACAAATTGAAAGCGCGAATGAGGTCACCGACTTCATCCTGACGGTTTGGGAAGACTCTCGCCGAGTAATCACCATCAGCGATTCGTCGGGCAGCGTTGGTGACATCCACAAGGGGCTGGGTCGTTCGCCGGGCGATCAGGTAGGCCACAGGCAAGATCCCCAGGAAGGCGACTCCTAAAATAATAAACAAGCTGCGTTCAATACAGGCCGGGCTGTTGATGCAATTGGTGCGGGTGAGGTAAAGATAGAACCCCACCCCCAGGAACAACGTCAGGAGGAAGAAGGGAATAGCGATACGCCAGTAAACCCGCGGCAGCATATCAGTTCCCGGTCATCCCCCCGGCCGGCCAAGACCAGCTTTGCCGTTCGTCTCAACCATCGAAGCGGTAACCAATGCCCCGCACGGTGACGATACGGGTGGCGTTGGCCGGATCAGGCTCGATCTTCTCCCGCAGCCAGCGCACATGCACATCCACCGTCCGGCTATTGCCATCATAGGACCAACCCCAGACCCGCTCTAGAATCAGGTCGCGGGAGAGGGCGATACCCTTGTGTCGAGCCAGGAAGAGCAGGAGATCGAACTCTTTGGGTTTGATCCGCACCGGCTGGCCGCCCACGCGCACTTCACGGCGTGTTTCATCGATGGTTAGATCCGCAAAGTTTAGCGGTTGAGATGAGAAAGGTTCGGTCTTCGAGCCACCACCATCGGATTTATCATCGCTTTGTTGCGCAGCGATATCCTCGCGAATGAGTTCCACCCGGCGCAATAAAGCCTTCACCCGGGCCAATAACTCGCGCATACTAAAGGGTTTGGTTAAATAATCATCAGCCCCGACTTCCAGGCCGACGATCTTATCCACTTCTTCCGTGCGGGCCGTGAGCATGAGAATTGGCAGGCTCATCTCTTTGCGCAAAATACGGCAGACTTCAAAACCATCGATACCCGGCAACATGACATCCAGGAGAAGCAGGTCGGGCTGATTGGTTCTGGCCAGTGACAGGCCCTGGTAACCATCAACCGCAGTCAAGACCTGATAACCCTGATTGGCCAGGTTATATTCCAGGGTTTCGCGTAAGGTTTCGTCATCTTCAACCACTAAAACGCGGTACAGCATCGTCAAGCTCCTGACATTCGAGGCAAATATCGGTAACGGGTGATTGCCACGAGTTCCCAGTCATTCTAACAAGTGGTTAGACCGAACACAACATATCTTTCGTTGGGCATTGTCGCCCGGAAAAATAGACGTATGATCGGCGTATTATCCTGAATGCGTGATTGGAGCGCGTAAATCAATGGATCGGCATATTCAGTACATAAGTACCGAGCTGGGCATCCGGCCAGAACAGGCAGCGGCCGTGGTCGCTCTGCTCGATGACGGCAATACCATTCCCTTCATCGCTCGCTATCGCAAGGAAGCAACCGGATCGCTGGATGAGGAACAATTGCGCCAGATCGCCGCCCAAACCACCAGGCTGCGAACATTGGACGAACGCCGGGCGGTCATTCTGGCGTCGATCACCGAACAAGGCCAATTGACGCCGGAACTCCAGGCGCAGATCGATACGGCCGGCACCGCAACATTGTTAGAGGACCTATACGCGCCTTACCGGCCGAAGCGGCGAACAAGGGCCGGCATTGCCCGCGAACGAGGGTTGCAACCTCTGGCCGAACTGATCCTGGCTCAACCGATAGCCGGGCCAACGGTCGACGAACTGGCAGCCGGCTACCTCGGTCCGGAGGTCGGCACGGTGACTGAAGCGCTGGCCGGCGCGCGGGATATCGTTGCCGAGACGATCAGCGACCATGCAGTTGTCCGGCAGCGGTTGCGCGAGCGCGCCCTCAAAACCGGCACGCTACAATCGCGGCGGGTCTCGGACGCAGTTGACGAGCGTGGAGTCTATCAACTTTACTACGAATTCGATCTGCCGCTACCCCGCCTGCGTCCGCACCAGGTCCTGGCCATCAATCGCGCCGAAGCGGAGAAAGCGCTGCGGGTGTCTATCGATATTCCGGAAACGGAATGGCTACTGGCAATCCGGGCTTTCTTCCGGCCGGATCGCCACTCCCGCCTGGCTGACCAATTGCAGTTGGCAATGGATGATGCCGCCCAGCGACTATTGCTGCCCGCCGTTGAACGCGATATTCGCCGGATTTTGACCGAGCAAGCCGAGGCGCACGCGATTCAAGTTTTCGCCCGCAATCTGCGCGCCTTGCTCGGCCAACCACCTTTCGCCGGGCACACTGTCCTCGGCATCGACCCCGGTTTTCGCACCGGTTGCAAAGCGGCCGTGATGGATCCGACCGGCAGGGTACTGGCGACAACCACCATTTACCCCCACCCCCCACAGAATAAAACTGCCGAGGCCCGGGAAAAGCTACTGGCCCTGGTCACGGCTCACCAGATCAGTCTGATCGCTATCGGCAACGGCACAGCCTCGCGTGAAACAGAACAATTGGTGGCCGAGATCACCCGCCAGCGGGAGGGATTGCACTATCTAATCGTCAATGAAGCCGGAGCGAGTGTTTACAGCGCCAGCAAGCTGGCCCGGGCCGAACTACCTGAGCTGGATGTATCGATGCGCGGGGCGGTTTCCATCGGTCGACGCCTCCAGGACCCGCTGGCCGAGCTGGTGAAGATCGACCCGCAATCGATCGGCGTCGGTCTTTACCAGCACGATGTCGACCAAAAACGTTTAACCAGCGCTCTGGCCGATGTTGTCGAGTCCGTCGTCAACCAGGTCGGGGTCGATGTCAACAGCGCTTCGCCGGCCCTGCTTGGTTACGTGGCCGGAATTGGCCCCAAGCTGTCGGAACAGATCGTCGCCCATCGCGATACCAACGGCCCATTCACCAGCCGCCAGGCGCTGCGCCAGGTAAGCGGCCTGGGGGTGAAAGCGTTTGAACAAGCCGCGGGCTTTCTACGCGTTCGCGATGGCGATAATCCGCTCGACGCGAGCGCTATTCATCCGGAGAGTTATGCCATCGCCTCGGCCGTTCTGAACCGGGCCGGGCTGTCTCCGGCGGTACCGTCTCATGAGAGGGTGGTCGCGTTAGATAAACTACGCGAAACGGTCACGCTCAGCCGGCTGGCGACCGAGTTAGGCTCAGGCGAGCCAACACTGGCCGACATCTTTGAGCAGTTGGCTAGGCCGGGCCGCGATCCACGTGAAGATATTCCGCGGCCGATCCTGCGGAGCGATATCTTGTCAATGGATGACCTCTCCCCCGGATTGCGTCTGACCGGAACCGTCCGCAATGTCGTTGACTTCGGCGCGTTCGTCGACATCGGCGTCAAGCAAGACGGCTTGCTGCACAAACGCAACATGCCGCCCGGAACGGTCTTGCAGGTCGGAGACATCATCGAGGTCTGTATTGCCTTGGTTGATAAGGATCGCGGACGGATTGGACTTGCCTGGTCTGATGAAATGGAACGCGAATAAAACGGCTGAGAACTTGGGTCGGCGGTTTTTTGCTGCCGGCCAGGTTCATTGATCGAATCGCTCTTCCTGATGGCTGGTATCATATTTCGCTTTTATGGTGACTTAAACGATTTTCTGCCTCCGGCGCGGCGGCAAGTCGCATTCGCGTACGAGACGAACGGGCCGCAATCCGTCAAGCATCTCATCGAAGCGCTTGGTGTGCCGCATCCGGAGGTGGCGCTCATCCTCAACGGCAATGTCCCGGTTGGATTCAGCCACCAACCTCAGCCGGGCGAGCGAATCGCCGTCTTTCCGGAATTTTTCAGCCTCGATCTCGCCGGAGTGTTGCCTTTGCGCCCACCCTTGCCCGACCCGCCCGCTTTTCTGGCCGACAACCATCTGGGCAGGCTGGTGCGGCTGCTGCGACTGTTGGGCATCGACACGACTTACGATCACGAATTGGATGACGAATCTCTGGCGGAACGATCACGGGATGAGAATCGCGTCTTACTGACCCGCGACAGAGGGCTATTGAAGCGCAGTCTGGTGATCTGGGGCTATTGCCTGCGCACAACCGACTCACACGAACAGTTGCGGGCCGTGCTGCACCGCTTTCGATTATTCGACCATGTCGCCCCGTGGACGCGCTGCTTGCGCTGCAACGGCTCATTGCACCCGGTCGATAAGGCCGCCGTGCTCGACCGGTTGGAACCAAAGACAAAACTGTATTACGAGGAATTCAGGCAATGCGATCGCTGCGGCCAAGTGTACTGGCAGGGATCGCACATTGAAAATTTACTGCGGATCGTCGAAGAAATAAAAAAGTCCTGACAGATTTTGTTAAACCTGTCAGGACCGGCTAATTCTACGCTTCAGATCCGTTTCCCGCTCTCACGACCTTCCGGGCCTTCTTCGGCAAGTCCATCGGCAGTTTCGTCCGCCGGATGCCGTCATACTGGTAGAGCGCATTGGCCACGGCCGCGGCCGTCGGAACCAGGCCGATCTCGCCGACACCCTTCGCGCCGTAGGGGCCGTAAGGATCGGGTACTTCGATGCCGATGATCTCCATCTCCGGCATCTCTTTGGCCCGTAAGATGCCCATTTGGCGCAGGCGGGTCGTCTTCGGCCGGCCGTTCTCCATAGGCATATCCTCGCTGATGGCATAGCCTAGGCCCATGTGGATCGAACCTTCCAACTGGCCCTCAAAAAGAGTCGGATTGTAGATTTTGCCCGCGTCGTGAGCGGCCGTCACCTTGACGATCTGGCCGTCGTCGTCGAGCGTCACCAATTGCGTCGCGTAGCTGTAAGAGTAATGGGTTTTGATGTCCTTACCCTCGGCTTTGCCCGGCTTCGTCGTCCAGTCAACAACCCAAGCCCCCTCATACCGGCGGCCGACAAGTTCGGCCAGGGAATGGGTCTGCAAGTCTTCGCGCAACTTCGCGCCGGCATTGATGATGGCGTTACCCACCAGCGATGTCGCGCGCGAAGCGGTGGTCATGCCCGCCTCCTGGCGGTAAGCCGTGTCGACGCGCACTTCCACAATTCGGGGATCGATGCCGGTTTCGTGGCAGAGTGTCTGCACGGCGATGGTATGAACACCCTGACCCATCTCCGTCCAACCGTGGTCGATGATCACCCGATCCGGCGCGGCGATGGTGATGCTAACCTGGGACGCGTCCGGCATGCCATTGCCGATACCGGTGTTTTTAATACCGCAGGCGATCCCGGCATACTTGGCGGCATAAAACTCATCACGGACAGCCAAAAGCGTCTCGCGAACGCCCGCCCCACCCTCGATGATCTGGCCGGTCGAAGTCATGCCGCCATTCTGCAGCGCATTATCATAGCGGAATTGCCAGCGATCGAAACCACCTTGCCGGCATAATTCATCGATGCAACTCTCCAAACCGAAAGCCGCCTGATTTACGCCAAAACCACGCATGGCCCCGCAGGGAATGTTATTGGTATAAACAGCCAGAGCTTCAACCTCAACCGCCGGCACATGATAGGCCCCGGTCGCATGGCCGGCCGAACGCTCCAGCACCTTCATACCCACCGAGGCGTAAGCGCCGGTGTCGCCCACAAATTTGACTTTGACAAAGGTGAGCATGCCGTTTTTGTCGCAGCCAACCGTGTAGTCCATCCAGATCGGATGGCGTTTGGGATGCATGGCGATCGACTCATCTCGGGTAAGACCGACCTTGACCGGCACGCCCAAGAGGTGGGCAGCCAGGGCAGCATGTCCCTGAACAGACAAATCCTCCTTGCCGCCAAACCCACCGCCATTCGGCACCAATGTGACGCGCACCTCCTCCAACGGCAGACCGAGCAGGCGAGCGACCTGAGTCTGATCCTCATAGACACCCTGGCTCTGGGAGAGAACGTGCAGGTGATTACCGTTTGCCGCTAGTGCTCCGGCGATTTCCGGACGCAACGGCCGGCCGAAACGATCGTGATGCGCACTATACTCTTTCGGCAGAGCGATCGCGCATTCCGGCTCCATGTAACCGTGTTCGATGCGTTGCGTCTGGTAAACTCCCTGAGCGGTGAAGGCGGTCGCCGCCAGGGCGGTCGCTAGGTCACCGCGATGAATCTCCGTTTTGGAAAGCAAGTTACCGCTCTCGTGAACAGCCGGGCTGTCCGGTTCCAGGGCCTTATGCGGATCGGTCACCGGCTCCAGGATGTCGTACTCAACCTGAATCCGCGCCACCGCCTCGCGAGCGATGGCTTCCGTCTCGGCGACAACAAGGGCCAGGACATCGCCAACGTAGCGCGTCTCCTCGCCGACGGCGATCATCAACGGCCAGTCCTGCCGGATGAGGCCGATAGAGCGCTGTCCGGGCACATCGGCGGCGGTGAGCACCCGGATCACGCCGGGCATCTCCATCGCCGCGTCTACATCGATATCCAGAATCCGCGCCCGCGGGTGGTCGCTGAAACGCAAAGCGCCATAGACCATATCGGGCAGGAAGATATCGGCGACGTATTCGTGACGGCCCAGGACGAGATCGGCCGCTTCATACTTGGGGTGACGGTGACCGACACGGCCGTCAGGCACAGGCGGCGGTACTTCTTCTTCCTTGCGAATGGCTTCGGCGGCGCACTCGACAGCATCGATGATCTTCTTGTAACCGGTGCATCGGCAAAGGTTAGGCGTCAGCGCCTTGGCGATCTCGTCGCGGGTCGGGTTGTTATTCTTATTGATCAGGGCGTTGGCCTGAATCACCATGCCGGGAATGCAAAAACCGCACTGCACGCCACCTTTGGTCACAAATGCATTGGCATAGACATTCTGCCGGTATTCGCCCAGGCCTTCGATGGTCGTTACGCGGCCGTCACCGACCTTGTTCATCGGGGTTACGCAGGCGAGGACCGCCTTGCCGTTGAGATCAACGGCGCAGCAGCCACATGCCGCCTGGGGGGAGCAACCATCCTTCGGTGAAATAACACCTTCTTCCAGCCGCAGGTAGGTCAGCAACGGCAGTTCCGGATCGCCGTCAAAGTGTTTCAATACACCATTTAGCCAAAACTCCATAGCACAACTCCTGGGTGAACTAAGCGACGGCCGCGATTGGTTGAGGCGCTCGTCGCAGGGAATAGATAGTGAGAAAGATAAACATCAGGCCGACAGACAGGGCAAACAACTCACTCAATAGGCCCCGATCGATATAGGCCAGCACGCCCAAGATAAGCGGTATCGCGCCGAGAAACTCTCCTGCCCGGCTCCAGCCGCCTGTCCGGCTAAAATAGGGGATGAGCATGAAGAAATACAGGGCCAAGCCACCCCACTTGAGCCAGGTAAATAGCCGCAGTCGAGCCAACTGATCGCCAAAATCGCCTTCGGCCAGGTGGCCGGTGATGCTCAGCAACTGGGAATTTTCCAGAATATCCGCCGCCAGGACTCCCACCGCAACGGCCGCGGCCAGATAATAAAAACGGTGTTCGGTAAGCCGGGCCACAGTCATCGCAAAAGTAAACATCAATCCGGCGTAAAGGGCCATATAGATAAAATCCAGCCGATTGACAAGATCCATATCGCGGCGTACGGTATCGCCTTCCGGACGGCCGATTGGGGCGAATAACTGGTGTATCTCGTCGCCGGTCTCGGCAAATTCGAATGCCAGAACGGGGGTAATGAATCCATCCGGAAGGGGGGAGACAAGCCGTGGGCCAACCACCGTTAGTAAAAGGGTCATGGCGATCGCGCCAAGACCCAGAATGCCACTAACGAGGAACGGTCGATCTTTCATCGCATTCAGAATGCTACCGATTGCCCTACCCTACCGCCCAGGTGCGGTGATCACTTCGCCATTGGGTGGCGAACCTCTGAGCTCCCCAACTCTCGATTGACCATAATAATAGCGGTAAATCGGATCGGGGTAAAGCGTTTTAATTTGAGTTCCCCACCAGGCGCATAACTTCAATGGCAAAATTTTGCAGGGCGGCATAATCATCAGCCGCAGGCGGCGCGGAACCCCGTCCGGAAAACTCGATGAAAATCACCATCATGTCGGCCACGGCCGGATCGGATTCTTCGTATTCAAACGATGCGAATCTGTCTATCCAATCTGTCAGTTGCTCGACCATGGCCGGCGTCAAGGTGACCTCGCCGATGGTCTTGGGGGGATCGGTAACACAGGATTGCACAATTCCGGTACCGTCACCGGTTAAGGTGACCACGTCGCAGAAGCCAGCTATCCCACCGGTTCTGCGCCAGGTGAAACCGAAATCGCTCAGGTTTTCTAAACCCGGTTCGTTACCGTCAGTCGTCCCTTTTTGATCACCACCGCCAAGCGCGCAGGAAGCCAGGAGAGGGACCAGAAACAACACCAATATGGATCGAAATAAGCGGCTTTTCATGCGATTCTCCTCAGAAGATGATGGCGATCTTCATTTGATCGTTTCGACTGCATCTGCCTCAAACCATCCACCTTGCCATTCATTCGGCCGCCACCGTCCGCGATACAACATCGGCTGCCATTCGGCCAGGCGACCGACGCGATCAGCGAGCGTCTTCTCCAACCGGACGGTAATGAATGTCTCGCCGTCGCCAACAAATATACCTTGTCCGCCGGTCCAGCCGGGAATGCGAAAGCCGGCGACCGCAACTCTTTGGCCGGGGTCGGTCGCTAACTCAGCCAGACGCTTCGTCTTCAACGGCGTAGTTATCGTTTCAAGCGGATTGACAGAGACGGGCTGACCCAGTATCTCTGATTCCCAGGCCAATTGTTGGGCGAGGGATTCAGCCGGAGGCTTTGTCCGCAAAAAATCGAACGTCATTTGGCTGACACTGCCCGCCTGGGTAACGATTCCGGCTTGGGCTAGCATCGTCTGGCGATCGGGTCCCAAACCATCCAGCGCGCCACAGCGGATGAGGTTAGCGGCCTCCTTCGATTGGAGCGGCACGCGAGCCAGACAATCAGTCACATCCCGGAACGGGGAATCCGCCCTGGCCGCCATGATGGCGGCGATCGATGAATGGCGCAGATCCCGTACATGGCCAAGCCCCATCCATAAGACGGCTTTCGTCTGGCCATCCCGACCTGTTTCGTAAGCAAGCGTATAGCGACCCCGGCTGTGATTGATGTGCGGCGGGCGGATGATAATCCCCAATCGCGCTGCCTCGGCCATATAGACCGCGGGGTGGTGAAAACCACCGGCATCAGCCAGCCTGGCGCTGAGGAATGCTCCCGGCCAATGCGCCTTGATATAGGCTGATCGGTAACTGACATCGGCGTAAGCAGTGGCATGCCCCTGATTAAAGCCATAACCGGCAAAGGGCATAATCTGCGCCCATAACCGGGCAGCTTGCTCCGCCGATAAACCGGGGCCTTCAGGAACCGGACGGCAGCACCCGGCCAGGAATTCGGCCGCCAGGGCATCGATTTCGGCCGCCTGAAATTTGCTCATCCCGCGCCGAATGCGGTCAGCTTGCCGCCAACTCAGACCGGCGATCTCGGTTGCCACGCGCAACACTTGTTCCTGGAACAACAGCACTCCCTTGGTCCGGCCGAGGATAGGCTCGAGGGCCGGGTGTAAGTACGTGACGGCTTCCTCGCCGCGATAGCGCCTGATAAACGATTTAGCCATTCCCCCCATGGCTGGACCTGGCTTGAAGAACGCCCCGGCAACAGCCAGATCAGCGATCGTCCGGACCTTCAACTCGCGTAATGTGCGGCGCGCGCCTTCCGATTCACACTGAAATACGCCGATCGTCTCGCCGGCGGCCAGCATATCACCGGTCCGTTCGTCAGTGAGTGGGATGGAATCTAAGTAGAACGAAGGATCATGATGTTGCCGAACCAATTCCTCGGCATCGGCCAGAACCGTTAAGGCTCGAATGCCCAATAAATCCAACTTCGGCAGACCGATGGCATCAACATCGCCGTGTTCATACTGGGAGGCGAGAAAGCCTTTAGCGGAGAGCAGTACCGGCAACGTGTCGGTTAGCGGTCCCGGCGTGATGATTACTCCGCCCGGATGCAAACCGGGATGATGTGGCCGGCCGACCAACCGGTAGGCTTGCCGGATGATCGACCGGTGGTTTTCATCATCCAGCTTATCCACTACCTCCTGGATGGTCTCACGCGTACGGCGGCGCGGGTCGGGATGCCACCCCTTAGGCAAGACCCGGATGAGAGCGGTGATCTCGTTTTCCGGCAAACCAAACGCCTTGCCCGTCTCGCGCACGGCTGAACGGGGTTGAAGGGTGTTCATCGTGCTGATCAGGGCTACTCGATCGTGGCCATAGGTTCGCCGGATGTAATCGAGGATTTCATCGCGCCGCCGGCTGCAAAAATCGAGGTCGATATCGGGCGGGCTGCTCCGAGCAGGGCTTAGAAAGCGCTCAAAAAGCAGATCATGGGCAATGGGATCAACGGTGGTGATGCCCAGGCAATAGGCGACCAGGGAATTGGCCACACTGCCACGGGTGCTGACCGGGATTTTGTGATGCCGGGCGTAACGAACGACATCGGCGATGAGCAAAAAGAAAGGAGCGAAACCTGAACCGTTGATGACGTCCAATTCCTTTTGCAGTCTATCGGCTGCTCCAGAAGGGAGTGTCGCGCCATAGCGGTCACGCAACCCATCATCCGCCTGCCGTCGCAGGATCGCCGCAGGCGCATCAATGCCCAGCACTGGCCAGATAGGGCGGCCATCCGGCAAGGCGTCACTACAAAGCCTGGCCACTTCCCCCGTAGCTGCCAGCAAATCGGGATGATCCGCGTACACGCGCGCGAGAGCATCCGGTTCAGGCCAAGCGATTGGTTGCGCCTCGTCGCCCCCATCCGGCAGTGATCCCGGATCGATCGCCTCGATCCGGCAGTTGGCATCGATGGCTGCCATCAGTGGAAACTGCGCCCTATCGGCGGCATCCAGGCAATAGATGGGGTGAACAGCCACGCAGCGAAATCCAAACCGACCGGACAAGACAATCATCTCATTGGCTAACGGCTTATGAGGTCCGATCATCAGGTCCGGGGTGACAGCCAGACAACACCGCTCGCCAAAAAAACCGCCAAGTCGAGCGACAAAGCGAACGGCCTGCTGCCTCGCCCCGGCTCGCAAAAATCTTTCTACCCAACAAGCCCGGCCACCGGCTAGGCATATCAACCCATCCGTTTGCTCGCGCAACTCCGACCACAGGATACCTGTCCGCGCCCGGTGTTCGCGACGGGGATCAGCCTGGTAGATCGACGACAGCCGGCACAGCGAACGATAGCCCTCCGGACCATTGGCCAGCAAAACCAGCTGTCCCAGATTGGGTCCCCGATCGGGCGGCATCTCATCCGCCGGCAGGGGGACAAAAATAGTCATGCCCGAAACGGGCTTAATGCCCGCGACCCGGCAGGCTCTGACGAAAGAAACCGCACCGAACATGGCATTGGTATCAGCCAAAGCCAACGAGCGGAAGCCATCCTCTTTGGCCCTGCTAACCAGTGCCTCAGGTGAGACTGTGCCGCCCAGCAGCGAATAGTGTGAGTGAACGTGTAAGTGGGTAAAATCTGGGGGCAGCGGATTCATGGCCTGCCCAATCATAACATAAGCGGAAAAATGAGGCGGGTCGGACTATATTCCAAGACCAGGGATCGCTTGTGATGCTGGATATGCCGCTTTGATCCCTACGCTGCTCAATTTTTGGGAGGCACTATGATCTCTATTGGCTTAGCCTTGGAGCTAAAATCGGCCGGACTGGTTTGGCGGACAACCAACTATGACTTCTTCGCCATACCCGATCGCGGGTTCGACGATCGGGTGTTTGTCCTGGCTGATATGATGGCTTATACAGAATTGGTGCAGGGTTGGCCGGTTGTCGCTTTCCACGGGACGGCTGAGTGGGCGCTGGACTATATCCTGACCAGCGAAGTCGTGTGGGTGCCGACGGAAGAGCAACTGCGCGAAATACTCGTTCTCCAGCTGGACCGCGAAAGCGAGCCGCTGACTTTGAGCCTCCGCGCGGATGGATATCACTGTTCAATCAATTTTCGCGGCGAGAGGTTGACCTATTCGGCCGCAACCGCCGGCGAAGCCTACGCGCTAGCCCTGCTGCATGTACTCCGGTCTCAAAATGTAACAAGTGGTGTATAATCCGCCTATGAAAAGATTCGCCCACCGCTTAGGCATCATCCCGGTATTTTTATTCGGCGCTGGTCTACTGATCCTGGGTGTGTTGGCCGTCAACCAGATCGTCAACACGATGTGGCCTTTCGATGTGCAACGGCTGGAGCTCGTGCGGGCCACTGCCCAGCAACGGGTTGACGCAACGATCTTGTTGGCTTCGGCTCGCAACGACATCATCATTGCCTTTTTGGCTTCGATTGTCGTGGCATTTACCGGTCTGGCCATGCCAATCGTATACCTTCTGAATAAGCGCTTCAGCCCCGATACCCGCTCCGGGGAACCGCCTCGCTTCCTGGTGGTCGTGCGCCAAGCGATGTTTGTTGGTTTCTGGGTCGCTTTTTGCGTATGGCTGCAGATGAATCGGACAATGGGTTTTGCTGTCGCCGCGCTGGTGGCCGGGGTATTGATTTTATTCGAGATCCTGTTGCAAATACGATCCCATGCGGCGACTGTCGAGCAACAACACTCAACAACTTGATCGAACCGGCATGCAAAAGATCCAGTCCTATCCATCTCCGGCAACCTCTCTCCTCCGACGCCTGCCGAGTGTTGATCGGCTTTTGCGATCGGCGTCTGCCGTCGAGTTGATCGAACGTTATAGTCAGCCGTTGGTAACGGATGCGCTACGCGGGGCACTCGCTGAAACTCGCCAAAGCCTGGCAACCGGGGAGATTGAATCGATGCCGGACGATGAGGGCTTCGTCCGGATGGCCGAGTGGATAATCGCCGACCAACTTGCGCCCACGCTGCGGCCGGTCATCAACGCGACTGGGGTGATCATCCACACCAATTTGGGTCGAGCACCTCTGAGCGCTGAGGCTCTGGCCGCTGTCCAGGCCGTCGCCACCGGGTACTCGACATTGGAATATGATCTTGCGGAAGGCCGGCGCGGATCGCGTACCATCCATGCCGAGAAGCTGCTAACGCGATTGACCGGCGCGGAAGCGGCTCTGGTTGTCAATAACAATGCCGCGGCGATGTTGCTGATGCTTACAGCGCTCTGCCAGGGGCGGGAAGTGATCACCAGCCGCGGTCAATTGGTCGAAATTGGCGGTGGTTTCCGCATACCCGATGTCCTGGCCCAATCCGGGGCGCACCTCGTGGAAGTCGGCACAACCAACCGCACCCATCTCCAGGATTACGCCCAGGCCATCACCGAGAATACGGCGGCCATCCTGGTGACTCACTATTCGAATTACAAGATCATCGGCTTCACCAGCCAACCGGACATGGTGGATTTGGCGGCCCTGGCCCGGGAGCACAATATCACGCTCCTGTTCGATCAGGGCAGCGGCATTCTACTCGATGTCGCGCCTTATGGACTGGAACCGGAGACGACGGTTAGCGACGGATTGCGCGCCGGGTGCGATGTGGTCGCCTTCAGCGGCGACAAGATGCTGGGCGGACCCCAAGCGGGGATTTTATGCGGCCGGCGCGATTTGATCGACCGGCTGAAACGACACCCGTTGGCTCGCGCCATCCGAGCAGACAAGTTGTGCCTGGCCGCCCTTTCCGCAACGCTCGGTCATTATGCCCGTGGTGAAGCGCTTAAGAAAATTCCGGTCTGGGAGATGATCGCCCGACCGGTCGCGGAAATTGACGTGGCGGCTAGAGCATGGTCCGCACAATTTCAGGAAGCCGCTATTCGTGTGGTGATCATCCCCGGCGAATCGCGCATCGGCGGTGGCAGCCTGCCCGGAACGAGCCTACCCACACGTCTGATCGCTATTCAACCAACGGGGATAAATGCCGACGAACTGGCCGGTGCTCTGCGTGCTGCGTCTGTACCCGTGATCGGGCGCATCCAGGATGATCTGTTTCTGCTCGATCCGCGTACGGTCCTGCCGGATCAGGTGGATGCATTGATCGAAATCGTAATTCATACCTGCCATAAGCTAGGATAAGATCATCCGAGTTCTACACGATTCATTATGGATGCAAGCGAGCAAACTACACGCATTTTAGCCATCGAGACCTCTTGTGATGAGACGGCCGCCGCCGTCATCGCCGATGGAACCCGCATCCTCAGCAATATCATCGCCAGTCAAACGGATCTCCATGCCAAGTATGGCGGGGTTTTCCCGGAGGTTGCCTCTCGTCGCCACATCGAAGTCATCCATGCCGTTGTTGAAGAGGCGATGCGCCAGGCTCATATCGGGTTCGGCGATCTCGATTTCGTGGCGGTCACGCGCGGCCCGGGATTAGTCGGTTCGCTGCTCGTCGGTGTGAACATGGCCAAAGGGCTGGCGGTCAGCCGCAATCTTCCTCTTTTGGGCGTCAATCACATTGAGGGTCATATCTACTCCTTATGGCTGACCGAGGATGCGGCCCATATCCGCTTTCCACTCCTGTCGTTGGTCGTCAGTGGCGGCCACACCGAGTTATATTTGATGACCGGCCACGGCCAATACCAGTTGCTGGGCACGACCTTGGACGACGCCGCCGGCGAAGCCTTTGACAAGGTAGGGCGCTTGCTGGGCTTACCCTACCCCGGAGGACCGGCCATTGATCAGGCCTCCGGCAAAGGCAATCCGGCAGCTTTCCGCTTCCCGCGGGCGGTCATGGATCAGGAATATGGCTATCACTTCAGCTTTAGCGGGTTGAAAACGGCCGTAATGCGGCAGGTTAACCAGTATCACTCGCCGTCGTTGCTGCCGGTCAATGACCTGGCGGCGAGCTTTCAAGCGGCGGTCGTCGAATCTTTGGTCAGCAAGACGGTCCAGGCAGCGGCTGAGTTTGATGTGACGGCCGTCCACATCGCCGGCGGCGTCTCAGCCAATCGGGCGCTACGCCAAGCCATGAATGACGCTCTGGACGTGCCGGTCCGGGTGCCGCCACTCGTATTATGCACGGATAACGCGGCGATGATTGGCGCGGCCGCCCATTTTCATTTTATTAAAGGACAAGTTGACGGATTGGACCTGGATGTCATACCCAATCTTCAACTTGTCTGATTACTGCATCGGGAAGAGGGAATCATGGGTAGCGGCGAAACAACCATCCTTCCGCACCTAGATAGTTCCGGCGTCGCCCTGGCGGCCGATGCGCGGTTCCGCCATGTTTTTTCGGAAGGCTTCGACCCGATTCTGCTGACCGACAGCACCGGGCAGATTCTGGATGGCAACAAACAGGCGTTGGCCTTCTTTGGGATAGACCGGCATGCGCTTTTGGCGGCCAACATTCGCGCTCTTCATCATCCGGCCGAACCAATGCCTGACCCAACCAAGTTAACTGGACCCGGTTCCAACAGCTTCCAAAGCCGGGTTATCGCCGCCCGGACCCAAGACGGCGGGAAACGTTCCGTGATCCTCACGGTTGAGGTACGCGCCCGCCGCCTGACTCCAGGGCGCGAAGGCATCTGGCAGTGGATCTATCATGATATCTCCAGCCGGGTGGAATTGGAGGCGATGCGTCAAGACCTGATCGCCATGCTCATCCACGATTTGCAAAGCCCGCTTGGCAATGTGATCTCCACTCTGGAACTACTTCATTTCCAGTTGGAGTCAGGCAGCGATCAGGAAACCTCGTTGATGCTGCTGGATATCGCCTCGCGCAGCAGCGATCAACTGCAACGGCTAATCGCCTCACTCCTGGATATCAGTCGTCTGGAAGCCGGACAACCCATCGGCAAGTTGTCCGCCGTCAGCGTCCAGAAACTAATCGATGAGGCCTATGCCATTGAGGAGCCGAACTATACCCGGCGGGGAGTGATCCTGGAGCGCTCTATTGCCGAAGATAATCCGCTTGTTAGTGTCGAAGAGAGTATGATCAGCCGTGTATTGCTGAATCTGTTCGATAATGCCCTGAAGTTCAGCCAGGAAGGACAAGTGATTCGAGTCGAGAGCGAACCGGTGGATGCCATGGTCCGCGTATCGGTAAGCGACCAGGGTATCGGCATACCCATCGAGTATCGCGAAGTCATCTTTGAGAAATTCCAACGCATTAAGAGCGATAGCGGCTCCAGCGGGCTGGGCCTGGGACTGGCCTTCTGCCGGCTGGCGGTGGAGGCTCATGGTGGTCGCATATGGGTCGATGACGCGCCGGAAGGCGGGGCACGCTTCAACTTAACTTTGCCTATCGCCGGAACCGACCCGGCCCAAAACGGATCGGATGCCCTTTGATAAGCCAACGCGCCTATTATCGCGATGCCTATACCACTCATTTCCCAGCGGTCGTTCTGCAAGCTCTGGAATATAGCGATCAACCGGCCGTCATCCTCGATCGAACTTTCTTTTATCCCACTTCGGGTGGACAACCACATGATACTGGGGTGATAACCCAAAGCGCCGACAGCGCGCTTGTGCTCGATGTGGTCGAGCGAGAAAGCGACGCGAACATCATCCATGTCCTGGATAAACCCCTAAAGACCGGTGTGGTGACCGGCGAGATCGATTGGCCCCGTCGCTTCGATCATATGCAACAACATACCGGGCAACATATCCTCTCGCAGGCATTCATCCGCACGGCCGAAGCGACAACAATCGGTTTTCACCTGAGCGGGCAAACCGTGACCATCGATCTGGACTGCCCTAGCTTAAGCACCGGCGAAATCACGGCGGCCGAGATGCTGGCCAATCAGATCGTCTGGCAAGATCGGCCGGTGCGCGCCCTGGAAGTTACCTGGGAAGAAGCCAAGCAATTGCCCCTTCGAAAGCTACCACCCGGCCGCGATGGTCAAATACGATTGATCGATATCGAGGATTTTGACCTGACAGCCTGTGGCGGTACCCATGTAGCCCGTTCCGGGGCGGTGGGGGCGATTAAAATCATAAAGACCGAACGCCGCGGGCAAGCGCATCGCATCGAGTTTTGCTGCGGCCGGCGAGCGTTGGAAGATTACCGCCAAAAGCACGATGCCATCCAGGCCATCAGCGGCCGCCTGACCACCAGCATCAACGACCTGGTAGCTTCCGTTGCCCGGCTGCAGGACGAAGGTAAACAGTTGCGGAACGACTTGAAGCGAAGCCAGGCGGCGCTATTGGCATATGAAGCCGAGCAGCTACTCAGCGACGCGGAACAAATGGGGCCGTGGCGACTTATCCGCCGCGTATTCGTGGAACGAGATCCCGGTGAGGTTCGTCTATTGGGTAACATGCTGGCCAATTACGAGGCTACGATCGCGCTTCTGGGCATCGCCGGAGAACGCGCACAACTGATTTATTGCCGTTCGATCGATGCGCCGGGCGCGATGGGCGATCTGATCCGGCCATCATTGGCGTTGCTAGGGTCTGCGCGCGGCGGTGGAAGTCCAACTTTCGCCTCAGGTGGTGGCTCGCCGGCCGATGAAACCACGGTTGCGGAAGCCATCGCTGCCGCCGTCATTCAGTTGCGGGAAGTAGTGAACGGGATAGAATGAGTTTTCAGTCCGCAGGTCGGGAAGTCGAAAGAGGAAGCTAAAAGAGATGCCGGTTCGAGATACCAATGCCGTACAGGCACTGCAGGCGGTACCTTTTTTCACCAATTTGCAGGACGATCATGCCAATGAATTGGCGAGTCGCCTGGTACCACGACGCTTCAGCGCCGGTCAGGTCATTTTTCACCTGGGCGATCCGGGCGGCCTGCTCTATATCATCAGTCGAGGCAAGGTAAAGATCAGCCATACTACGCCCGAAGGTCAGGATATCGTCCTGGCCATCCTGGGACCGGGTGATTTTTTTGGCGAAATGGCGCTGCTCGACGATTCACCGCGCTCGGCCACGGCTCTTGCGCTGGAACCCGCCGAAACCTGGACACTCCACCGGGATGAATTTATCAACTACCTGACCCAGCAACCGGAATTTGCGCTGCATGTACTTAAAACTTTAGCCCGTCACATTCGCCGTTTGAACATGCAACTTGCGGACATTTTTTTCCTAGATCTGCCGGGGAGGCTGGCGCGCGTTCTGCTCAATCTGGCCGATCAGTACGGCCGTAAAATGCTCGACGGCACGACGATCGACCTGTCGCTGACACAGACGGACCTGGCCGAGATGACTGGAGCCACGCGCGTCAGCATCAACAAAGCCCTGGGCCGTTTCCGGCGGTCGGGCTGGATTCGAATCAATGGCCGGCGGGTGACCATCGTCGATCGCGAAGCGTTGGAGGATTTGATCGAGGTTTCCGGCAGCGAAGCATAATGATTCTAAACACTTAGCCACTCAAATCGCGGTGCGAAAGGATCTTCGGCTCAGCCACTTTTCCGGCCAAATTCTACCATTCCGGAACGCCATTCACCCTTTGTCAATCCATTAGAAGTTGTCGCAACCATTACGTCGAAAGAAGCCATGTTGTGTATAAACGTGAAGTTATTTGCTGAGTAGATACCGTCATGTCATCGGGCAACACAAACCCAACCCGGCAGGTCGATATGGACGGCCGCAGCACCGTCGCCGAAAACCGCCTGACATCAAGCCCAGCCGGGGCCGAGACCGACACGGCCATAGCGATACAATCCTCCTCCAGGAAAGTGGGGATTGAAACGGTCGTCGTATTCGGCTTGCTGGTGGTTTTAGCGCTGGGGGCTTACTTCCGATTTGTCGGCTTGAATTGGGACAGCGGCAGCCATTTACATCCCGATGAGCGTTTCTTGACCATCGTGGCCAGTGGTCTCAGCGGCGTCGATAATCCCCTCGATTACCTGCGCACCTCCTGGTCCACGCTCAACCCATACAACATCGGAGAGCGATTCTACGTCTACGGTAATTTCCCGATGACCGTCACACGCTACGCGGCCGAGTGGGCAACGAGCGCGTGTGATTTTTTTAGCGACCTGGACGGTGAGCCGCCCAGCCTGTGCCGTTACCGTTTCACAGCTTATGACGGCATCCAGTTTGTCGGCCGGTTCCTCTCCGGTCTTGTCGACCTCATCACGATTATCTTTACCTTCCTGATCGCGCGCCGTCTGTATAACGCCTGGGCCGGACTCCTGGCGGCTTTGCTGCTGGCCCTGGCCGTGATGCCCATCCAACAATCGCACTTTTTCACGATGGATAACTGGGCGGCGGCCTTCACCACCATCTCCCTCTACGCGGCCGTCAGGGCGGCGACGTTGGGCGACAAGGAACCTCGCTGGCGATTACGCTGGTGGGGCTTGTTCGGCATCAGCCTGGGGCTAGGCGCGGCCTCGCGAGTGAATATCGCCCCATTGGCGCTGGTCATCAATGTCAGCGCGGTGATCTGGCTGGCCCGGCGTGGACACACCTGGCAGAGCCTGTGGCGGGCCGGTTCCGGCAACGATCTTCAACGGGTGATCGTCAGTATCCTGCTGGCGGCCATGCTTTCCATACTGACATTTCGGCTGGCCCAGCCCTACGCCTTTGCCGACGCCGAAATGGTACGCCAGCAGGCATTGGCTGAAACAGGCCGGGAACCAAACGCCTTCATCCTGGCCCTCAAGTCGGTTGTGGGATTAAACCCCAATTTTTTGGGCAACATGGCCGAGATCAACCGGTTGCAAGCGCCGGAAGCTTCCTTCCCCCCGGCATTACAGTGGGTCGATCGGGCGGCGATCCTTTTCCCCTTCACCAACATGGTGCTCTACGGCATGGGAATCACCGCCGGGCTTTTCGCCTGGTTCGCCGTCTTGTGGGCGCTATGGCGCATACTGGATCGCGCGGCCCGCTGGGACGATTATCCGGAATGGATGGTACACGCCATCCCGGTTTTTTGGACATTGCTCTATTTCCTGTTCATGGGCACCCGGTGGGTGAAATCGGTGCGTTATTTTCTGCCCATCTACTCAACTCTGTTCATCATGGCCGGTTGGGCGCTGGTTTACTTGTGGCGTCGAGCGCGGCAGCGAGAGACCCCGGCCCGCCGCGGCAACGCGCAAGCGGCCGTGATCGGTCTGGCGGCCTTGGTGATCATCCCCAGCTTGTTATGGGCGTGGATGTTCACCCAAATATATCGCGAGCCCATGACCCGTATCGCGGCGTCGGAATGGATCTTCGAGAATGTGCCCACCGGAGTTACCCTCCTATACGAAACCCTCGACGGCCAATCGCACGAAGTGAATCTGCCAGTCAAGGAGTATCTATTTCATGCTGGGGGGCAGCCCCTGATGCTCGATCTCAATCTTCCGGAAGACAGTATCGTTACCGGCGTGCGGCTGAACCATGCTCGCGACGCCGGCGGAGGAGATACCCACAGCCTGAAAGTCCAATTGAGTACCGGCCCCGCAGCCGAACAAAGGTTTCAACTGGATGAAAACCCGCGGGCAATCGAGATCGGCTTACCGCCGTCAGTCATCAGCTCGGGAACTCCGGTACGGCTGACGATTGAAGCCGGGCCGGGCGGGGCTATTCAGACTCGAACCAGCCTGCTCGTGAACGAGCACTGGGACGACATGCTGCCGGTGAGCCTTGACGGCCGTAGCGCCTACGGCGGGTACTACACCGAGGTGACCGGCGGCCAGCGACCGGTAACCCATCCGGATAGCCCGGAAAAATTGGAAGAGGTCATCGCCTGGCTGGACGAGGCCGACTATATCATGCTCAGTAGCCAGCGGGCCATGTGGCACCTCCCCCGCCTGCCGCTGACTTACCCGCTGATGATGCGCTATTACGAGGGGCTTTTCAGCGGCGAGTTGGGCTTTGAGTTGGTCGAGGATTTCCACGCCAATTTACGACTTGGACCGCTCTACATCAGCGACACCGGTGGCGAAATAGGCTGGGGCGAACGGCCGGCCATCGGCTGGCCACCGCCGGGAGAATTGGCCGCGGAAGAGGCATTTAGCGTTTATGACCATCCACCGGTCTGGATCTTCGCCAAGACAGACCATTATAGCCCCGACAACACGCGTCGCATTCTGGGTAGTGTCGATTTGAGCAATGTGATGGTAATGAACCCATTAGAAGC
>Ga0114939_10001024_pt1 | contig 22638 bp, 28 predicted proteins | sample AshMeaCrysSpring_FD_87196 | JGI IMG/M metagenome (GOLD analysis project Ga0114939, IMG submission 87196) | Groundwater microbial communities from Big Spring, Nevada to study Microbial Dark Matter (Phase II) - Ash Meadows Crystal Spring | ecosystem: Environmental > Aquatic > Deep subsurface >...
CGCGATGGGCTACGCCACCATCGGTGCCATCGGCTTCGAGGGCCGGGTGGACTACGGCGCCATCGGCAACGTCACCAACCTGTCGGCGCGGCTGTGCGGCGAGGCCAAGGGCGGCGAGATCCTGGTCGCGCCGCGCGTGGCGGCGGCGCTGGACGGCAGCGGGGTGGCGGTGGAGCCGGCGGGCGATTTCACGCTGAAGGGCCTGGCGCGGCCGATCGCGGTGTCGAGGGTGGCGTGGAGGGATGCATGACGGTGGACGTGCAGAGGGCGCAGATCGCGGGCCGGATCCGGGCACGGCGTCAGGCCTGCGCGCTGCTGTTGGCCGCGGCGCTGCCCGCTGGCCTTCGGGCTGCGACCGAGCGGCGCGTGGCCTGGGTGTCGATGGATAGCGCGGCGCGGCCCTCGTACAACTTCACGGCGTTCCGCGTAGGCATTCGCCATCTGGGTTGGGTCGAGGGTGGCAACCTGCAGTTGCAAGCCTGGTTTGCCGAGGGCTCGATGGAGCGGCTGCGCACACTGATTCCCGAGATGATCGCCAGCCGTCCGGACGTGGTCGTGGCCGCTGGCGGCCCCGTGGTCAGGCCGCTGATCGAGGCCCGGTTGACGATACCGATGCTGTTCGTGATGAGTGCCGATGTGGTCGAGGCCCGGTTCGTCGAGAGCTGGTCACGCCCTGGGGTGCCGCGCACCGGCATCTCGCTGTTCTCGACCGAGCTTCTGCCCAAGCGGGTGGAGATCCTGAAAACGCTGCAGCCACGCATCAATCGGCTTGCGTTGCTGGGCGCGCCGAGCCATCCTGGCGACGGCGCCGAGCGAACCGCCGCTGGCGAGGCCGCTGCGCGCCTCGGACTGCTCAGCCGCTATTGGGGCGCGGCCAACACGGTGGAGCTGGATGCCGCGCTCGAGTCGGTGGCTGCGTGGCAGGCGGATGCGGTGCTGGTCTTCGCCGGCTCGGTGGCGTCGGTCCATGCCGACCGCATGGCTGCGTTCTCGCTGGCACGCCGCATCCCGACTGCGTCCGCATGGGCCATCTTTGCCGAAGCGGGCAACCTGATGTCCTACGGGCCACTCATCGCGGATTCGTACCATCGCTTGGCAGCGATGGCCGACCGCGTTCTCAAGGGTGCCGACCCGGCCGAGATGCCTGTGGAACGACCGGCGCGTTTCGAGTTGGTTCTCAACCTGAAGACGGCGCGTGCCATTGGCCTGGACGTGCCTCAGCAAGTGTTGCTGCGCGCCGACCGTGTGATCGATTGACGCGTTGTCGTCGCTTGGCGAAGGATAGACCATGGTTGACGCGGGATGGAATCATCGGCACGGGTGGGCGGCACCCCGCCGTCGACAGGCGTGCATGGCTGTGCTGGCTGGAGTGCTGGGGACCGGACTCCCTGTCCATGCCAGTGCGGCGCGCCGCGTCGCCTGGGTGTCGATCGATTCGCCGAACCCCAACAACCAGAGCCTGAAGGTCTGGCGCGAAGCGATGCGCCAGCAGGGCTGGGTCGAAGGCCAGAACCTGGTGATCGACCTGTGGTGGGCCGAAGGCTCGGCAGAGAAGCTGAAGGCGCTGGTGCCGCAGATACTGGCGCGCAACCCGCAAGTGATCGTCGCCACCACCGGCCCGGCGGTGCGGCCCTTCGTCGACGCGCAGGTGGCGGTGCCGGTGGTCTTCGCCTTCAGCGCCGACCCGGTGCAGGGCAAGGTGGTGAACAGCTGGGCCCGGCCGGGCGTCGAGCGCACGGGGGTGTCGTACTTCTCGCTGGAGTTGGTGCCCAAGCGCATGCAGCTGATCAAGGAAATGCTGCCGCGCGCCAAGCGCCTGGCGGTGGTCGGCTGGCCGCCGCATGCCGGCGAGCTGCTGGAGCTGGATGCCGCGCGGCAGGCGGCGCTGGCCCAAGGCCTGACGCTGGAGTACTGGGGGGCCCATACCGGCGCCGAGGTGGATGCGGCGCTGGTGGCCATCGATGGCTGGAAGGCCGATGCGGTGCTGGTGTTCGCCGGTGTGGTGGCTGCGAGCCATGCCGACCGCTTTACGGCCTGGTCGCTGCGCCGGCGTGTGCCCACGGTCTCGGCCTGGGCGGCCTTTGCCGAGGCCGGCAACCTGATGACCTACGGCCCGGTGATCGGCGAGGCCCAGGCCAGGTTGGCGGTGTTCGTTGACCGCATCCTCAATGGCGCCAAGGCCTCGGAGATGGCGGTGGAGCTGCCGGCACGCATCGAGTTGGTGCTGAACCTGAAGACGGCCCGCGCCATCGGCGTGGACATACCGCCCGCAGTGCTGCAGCGTGCCGACCGCGTGATCGAATAGCTCAGCCCGCCTGCGCCGCGGCCTTGTGGCGCTGCACGTCGGCCAGCAGCCGCGCCACCACCAGCCGCATGAAGTAGAAGCCCAGCTTCGGGTTCTGGTAGTAAAGCTGGTAGATCTGCTCGTCGGTCATCGTGTAGAGCTCGCAGTCGGTCTCGCAGACCACCGTCAGCGTGCGTTTCTTGTCCGGCGAGAACAGGGCGATCTCGCCGATCAGGCTGTCCGGGCCGATGGTGGCGTTGACGCCTTCCAGCCGCAGCCGGCCGCTGCCCACGTAGTAGATCTCGTCGGCCTCGTCGCCTTCGCGGAACAGCACGTGCCCGGCCTCGTGCTTGTGCATGTGCATGTGCGGCAGCAGCCATTCGGACACCGGCGACTTCTCGGTCACCTTCTCGATCTCCTTCGTCAGCCGCAGGATCTCCATCAGCCGCCTGGCGTTCACCGGCAGCAGGATCGTGTTCAACAGGAACTCCGGCAACACGGCCAGCTTGGCCCAGTCGAAGTGCAGGTGAAAGACGGCGTAGACGATGAAGAGGATATTGCTGCACAGCGACAGCGCGCGCAGCGGCACCATGCGGCGCATGTAGTGGCTGGCCAGGTAGAAGGCGCCGCCGATCAGGCCGATGACGGTGATGAGGTCGAAATGCATGGGGTCGATGTCCTTGCTGCCGTGTCTTGTCGGTCCGGCGCGGGGCAGTGCAGCGTCACGTCGTGACGCGCGATTGTGTTGTATTTCCGGGGTGCCGCGATGTCCACGAAAGGTGCTCAGGCACTCTGCGCCGGCCGAATTTTCGCTAGGATTGCCTGATGAACATTTCACGCTCCATCGTGCTGCCGTTGCTGGCGGCGGGGTTGCATGCCGCGCCGCTGCTCGCCCAGGCGCCGGCCAGGCTGGTCCCCGCGCAGAGCGAGGTGAACTTCGTCACCAAACAGATGGGGGTGCCGGTCGAGGGCCGCTTCAAGAAGTTCGACGCGCAGGTCAGCCTCGACCCTCGCAAGCCCGAAGGCGGCAGCGTCGCGGTGGCCATCGACACCGGCAGCGCCTCGCTGGGCGTGCCCGAGAGCGATGCGGAGATGCCCAAGTCCACCTGGTTCGACGTCGCCAGGTTCCCGCAGGCCACCTTCAAGTCCACCGCCATCAAGGGCCTGGGCAACGGCAAGTTCGAGGTGGCGGGCAAGCTGGACATCAAGGGCACGTCGCGTGATCTGGTGGTGCCGGTGCAGATCACGCAGTCCGGCGGCAACTCCACGGCCACCGGCAGCTTCGTCATCAAGCGGCTCGACTTCAAGATCGGCGAGGCCGAGTGGACCGACACCACCGTGGTGGCCAACGACGTGACGGTGAAGTTCAAGCTGGCCCTGACGGGCCTGAGCCCGCTGTGAGCCGCGCCGTCAAGTGGGTGGCGTGCCTGGCCGCCGGGTGGGCCTGGGTGGCGGCTGCGCAGGCGCAGGCGACCAACTACGCCATCGATCCGTTGCACACCTTCGTCAACTACGAGAACGGCCACTACGGGACCACGACCAACCGCGGCCGTTTCAGCATGAAGGACGGCACGCTGTTCTTCGACCGCGCGGGCCGCGACGGCAAGGTCGAGATCGTCATTGACATCTCGTCGGTGAACACCGGCGTCGATTTCCTGAACCGGCAGATCCAGGGCAAGGACTTCTTCAACGTCGCCGACTACCCCACGGCGACCTTCAAGTCCGACAAGTTCGTCTTCGACGGCGACAAGGTCAGCGAGGTGCAGGGCCAGCTGACCATGAGGGGCCAGACCCACCCGGTGACCTTGAAGGCGCAGAAATTCAATTGCTATGTCAACCCACTGGTCAAGCGCGAGGTCTGCGGCGGCGATTTCGAGACCACCATCCTGCGCAGCCAGTGGGGCGTGATGTGGGGTTTGCAGGTCGGCTTCGAGGATGCTGTCAAGCTGATCATCCAGATCGAAGCGATCCGCATGCAATAGCGCGCCGGCGCACGGGCTAGAGCAGCCCTTCGGGCGCGATCACCGACAGCACCTCGAGCATGATGCGCGACCAGGCGTCGGTCTCGGGCTCCTCGACGGCGATCTCCTGGCCACTTGGCCCGGTGGTGGTCCAGACCAGGTCCTTGCCGTTTTCTGCCAGCGTCACCTTGTACGCGCCCTGCTGACGGATCACCTCCACCAGTTTCAGCACCTGCTGGGCGAGCTGCGGGCTCTGGATGAACAGCCCCATCTCGGTGTTGTGCTGGTCCGACCTCGGGTCGAAATTCATCGAGCCGATGAAGACGCGCTCCCTGTCGACCACCGCGCTCTTGGCATGCAGCCGCCCGATCGATGTCGAGAAGCGGCCCAGGCGCAGGCTGCGGCTGACCTTCTGCGGGCTCAGTTCGTACAGGTTCATGCCCAGCTTGAGCATCTCCGGCCGGTAGCGCCGATAGCCGGTGTGCACCACCGGCTCGTCGGTGGCGGCCAGCGAGTTGGTCACCAGCGTGTACTTCACACCGTAGCGCTGGACCGAGGTGCGGAATGTCTCGAGTCCGGATTCGCCGGGGATCAGGTACGGGCTGGTGATGACCACCTCCTTGCGCGCCCTGCGCATCATCTCGATGACGTTGTAGCGCACGCTGTCCACGTCGTCGATGGGGGCCAGGCCGTAGGTGGACACCCGGCCGATCACCTTGTCGGGCGAGTCGGCGTAGGCCTGCGCATCGGCCCAGATCAGGCCCACCTTGCCGGCGTTGAGTTCGACGGCGATCGGGCCGTAGCCGAGCACGTCGTTCGGCGGGGGCGGTTCGGGCTCGGGCGTGCCGTCGGTCGTGCCGATGACTTCGACGATCTCGCCGCCGCCGGCTTCGCCGGCAGGCGCCGTCACGCGCACGACCGGCCGGGCCTCGGCGGAGGTGCGTCGGTCGAAGTCCTGGCGCAGTTCCTCGTCGCTTTGCTCGGTCTTGACGATGCTGCGGATCGGCAGCACGCGGTCACTGTTCCAGTAGGTGTCGAACAGCTGTCCCAGCCGCGGCAGGATGCTGCCGATGACGAAGGTGTCCAGGTCGACGAAGTTGGCGCCGGCGCTGGCCATGAAGTATTCGTCGGCGATGTTGCGGCCGCCGGCCACGGCCATCACGCCGTCGGCGATGAACAGCTTGTTGTGCATGCGCCGGTGCACGCGGTCGAATTCGCGCGCATTGACGACGAAGCGGGTGAGAAAGTTCTGGCGGCCCGCCGGAAAGGGGTTGAACAGCCGCACCTCGATGTTCGGATAGGCGTCCAGCCCGAGCAGCAGCGGGTCCTGCCCCGAGGTGTAGAGGTCGTCGATGATGAGGCGCACGCGCACGCCGCGCTCCGACGCGTCGCGCAGCGTGCGCAGCAGGTAGCGCCCGGTGCGGTCGTCGTGGATCTGGTAGTACTGCACGTCGAGCGTGCGCTGCGCGCGCCGCGCCAGCTCCAGCCGCGCCTGCAGCGCGTACTGGCCCGTGGGCATCAGGCGAAAGCCGCTTTGCTCCGGGTCGGCCGTCGACGCCTTGGCGATGCGCCCCAGCGGCGTGTCGATGGCCGCAGGCTGCGCCTTGCTGGCCGGTCGATCGACCTTGTCCGGCAGGCTGGCACAGCCGCCCAGGCCCGCCAGCAGCAGCGCGAGCGCGAGCAGGCTGCGCCAGCTTGGCGTGGACGATGGAAGGAGGGCAGGGCGCATCGCGGGAAGCCGCAGTCCGGCAACCTGGGATGCTAGCGGCTGGCGGCCCGGAGCTGCGATCGGCGGCCCTTGCCGCAGGACGCCGGCATCAGCGTCGCTTCGATCGACCCAGCCGACGGGCATTGGCCACGGCCCGGCGGTGCACCGGCCGGATGCCCTGGCCCACGATGTCCAGCGTGGCTTGCTGCAGCTGTACCGCCACGGCGGCAAACGGCAGGGTCGGCTCGCGGCGCCCGCCGAGGGCCAGCGACCCGCTGCGCAGCAGCGACGTGGACAGCTGCCGCTGCGACTTCAGCATCTGCAGCGCCATGGCATGCCATGCCTCCGTGAAGGCGGCAAGCTTCTCCGCGCCCATGAGCTGGAACTCGCGGCGGTCCCTGGCGTTCGGCCGAGGGCCGGACGCTGCCATGCGGGCGAGGCGATGCGCGACCACCTGCGGCGCGGCGGCCATCAATTCGGAGGCCTGGCGGCCGATGCGGCCGGCCTTGCGCCGCGAAGCAGCGTTCATGCGCGCATTCGATGCGGCCGGCCAGCGCGCGAGACGCCGATCGGCCGTGGCGGGACCAGCGGCTTCAGGCTTTCTTCACCCAGGACGCGCACCAGCCGTTGGCGGCGACCGACTTGCCCGGGAAGAGCGGGCAGGGGCCTTCGGCCGCGCCGGCCTTGCCCTGGAACAGCTGGCAGTTGCTGCATTTCTGGGCGGCATCGTGCTTCGGATACTTCTTCTTGTCGGCCTTGGTGCTGTCGGCCACGTAGCCCAGCGCCACGGCCGTGGGATCCTTCTCGTCCAGCTTGGCCTGGGCCATCGCGGTGGAAGTGGCCAGAGCGGAAGTGCCGGCGGCCAGGGTCAGCATGAAAACGCGGCGGTTCGTGGGGTTCACGGATAGGGCTCCATCGTTGGGTTGAAATGACAGCGATCCGCGGCGTCGAGCCGCGGGCCGCTGAGCGAGAAAGTCTAGCCTATGCGCCTTGCAACGGGCGCCGGCCGGCGCCGGTTGACACGCAGCGCGCGCCCGGGTTCCGGCCGCCGTCCCGGGCCGCCATCGCCGCGAGGGCCATCCGGCGGGTGCGGAGCGCGTGGCATGCCGGATCGCGACCCCGCCCCCAGGACACACACCGTGCATGGAGACTGCGCCATCGAGGACGCGCGCCGACCGACCGCCGCGGCGCCTCGATGAACGGCCGACCTGCGCCGCGGGCGGTGGCCTTCGACCTGGACGGCACGCTGGTCGACAGCGCACCCGACATCGGCCATGCGCTGAACGAATCGCTGCACGCGTGCGGACTGGGGAGCTTCCACCTGCAGCAGGTGCGCGCCTGGATCGGCGACGGACCGGACCTGCTGATCGCGCGGGCGCTGCAGGCGCTGGGCCGCGCCGGCGAGGCCGAACTGCAGCATACCCTGCGGTGCGGCTTCGACCATGTCACGCTGCAGGCGCCGCTGGCCCACGGCGCCGTGTTCGCGGGCATCCAGGACGTGCTGCAGCAACTGCAGCCGGCCCGGCCGCTGGTGGTGGTGACGAACAAGCCCGGCGTGCTGGCGCGCGCCGTGCTCGATGCCGCAGGCATCCTGCCGTGCTTTCGTGCGGTGTATGGTGCCGACGAGGCGGCGTGGCGCAAGCCGGCGCCGGCCCTGCTGCAGCGCGCAGCGGGTGAACTCGGCCTGCCTGCGCACGAATTGCTCACGGTGGGCGACAGCGTCGCGGACATGCGCGCGGCCGCGGCGGCGGGCTCGCCGGCGGTGTTTGCCCGCTGGGGCTACGGCGCGGAGCACGCGCTGCCGGCTGGCCCCCGATGGCGCATCGACCGGCCGGCGCAGCTGCTCGACGTTCTTGGCGCGGCGGGCTGAGCCCGCTGCACCTGCGCTAGGGACGCACGCGGTCGATCTGCAGTTCGATGCCGCTGCTGCGTCCGGCCAGCGGCGCAGACTGGCCTTCGAGGTCGCCGCTGCGCGGCATGGCGTCACCGCTCTTCGACAGGCGCGCGCCGAGCACGATGCTCGGGAAGCGCGACAGCTTCAGCTCCGGCGACATGGCCATGCTGTCGTCGAGCGTGAATTCCAGCGGCAGGTCGGCCCCGCGGCGTTTCAGGATGGCCAGCGGCATGCGCGGCCCGTCGACGGCCCGCGCGTAGACGAACAGCGTGTCCCCCGGCGCGACCTGCGCCGCGAGCGCCGGGGACAGCGTCACGCGGCCGCGGATCGAGGACGAGCCCGTCGCGGCCTCGGCCGTGACGGGCGGCGCCGCCTGGGAGGCCGCCGCCGACGGCGGCGTGGCAGCGGCCAGGCTGCCGCCGGCCGCGGCGCGGGCCTCGGCGATGCTGCGGTCCAGGCTTTGGCCGAACTCGGTGTCGCCCGGCATGGCGGCTCGCGCCCGGCTCCAGAAGGCGACGGCGCCGGCGTAGTCCTTGCGTTCGAAGGCAGCGGTGCCCGCCAATGCCAGCGCCTTCAGGTTCGAGGGGTCGTTCCGCAGCGCCTGCGCGATCAGGCGCTGCGGCTCGCCCTGCAGGCTGCCGCCCTGCTGCATCGCCAGCACGTCGGCCTGGTCGACGAGCACCTGCGCATCGTTGGGGCTCAGCTGCAGCGCACGCGCGAAGGCGCGGCTGGCTTCCGGATAGCGTTGCAGCACCGCATAGCTGCGACCCAGCATGACCCAGCCCTCCAGGTCGGCGGCGTTGCCCGGAGGCTGCTTTTCCATGCGCTCGGCCAGGCGCGCGACCATGGCCTCGACTTCCTGCGGCGAGGGCTCGGCCGCGGCCGCGTCGCGGGCCTCGGGCGACAGCGCCACCGGGGTGCCGATCAGGGCGTACAGGCCCAGCGCCAGCACCGGCACCGCCACCAGCAGCAGCAACATCGTGCCGCGCGGCGATCCGGCCCGGTCGGGGACGTCGGCGACGCTTTCTTCGTCGAGCACGCGGCGCTCGACCTCGGTGCGCAGCGCCTGGTGCTGCGCCGCGTCGATGCTGCCCTGGGCCAGGTCGCGGTCGATCTGCTGCAACTGCGCGCGCAGCAGCGCCAGATTCGACGCGCTGGCGCTGGGCCCCGCCTGCGCCGGCGACGGCCGCCGGCGCAGCGGCGCCACCACCATCCACAAGGCCAGCAGCAGCAGCGCGGCCGCAATGCCCCAGAACAAGGCCATGCTCAGACCTTCTCCTCGCCGAGCAGCCGGCGCGCGCGCTCGGCGTCTTCGCCCTGCAGCGGCGCAGCGGCCAGGCTGCGCCGGCGCCGGATGGTCAGAACCAGCCCGCCCAGCGCCACCGCCAGCAGCAGGAATGGGCCGCCCCACAGCAGCCAGGTGCTGCGCTTCACCGGAGGCCGGTAGAGCACGAAGTCGCCGTAGCGCTGCAACATGAAGTCGATGATCTGCTCCTGGCTCTGGCCCTGCTGCAGCTTCTGGCGGATCTGCTTGCGCAGGTCCACCGCCAGGTCGGCGTGCGAGGCGGCGATGGTCTCGTTCTGGCAGACCAGGCAGCGCAGTTCCTCGGCGATGCGCATCACCTGGGCCTCGAGCACCGGGTCCTCGGCCAGCGGCCGGGCTTCCTGGGCGGCCACGACGGTTCCACAAAGTGCCAGCACCAAAGCGACAAAAGGACGCAACCAAGCGGACACCGCGGATCCGGCTATGCCGGGCCGCCAGTGTCGCCCCCTCGAGGGGGCGCGCGAAGCGCGTAGGGGGTGGGACCAACTACGCATCGAGCTTCTTCACCAGCGGCAGGATGGTTTCGCGCAGGACGTCCGGGGTGATGGGCCCGATGTGCTTCAGACGGATGGTGCCGGTCTTGTCGATGACGAAGGTCTCGGGCACGCCGTAGACGCCGAAGTCGATGCCCACCAGCCCCTCGGTGTCGGACAGCGAGGCGACGTAGGGGTTGCCGTGCTTGGCCAGCCAGCCGAGCGCGTCGTCGCGCTTGTCCTTGTAGTTCAGGCCGTAGATCGGCACGGCGCCGGTGCCGGCCAGTTCGACCAGCAGCGGATGCTCGACGCGGCAGGCCACGCACCACGACGCCCAGACATTGAGCAGCCAGACCTTGCCCTTCATGTCCTGCAGGCCGAGCTGCTGCTCCGGTGCGTCCAGCCTGGCCAGCTTGAAGGCCGGCGCCGGCTTGTCGATCAGCGGCGACGGCACCTCGCGCGGGTTCAGGTTAAGCCCGACCGCGAGGAAGCCCAGCAGCACGATGAAGATGGCCAGCGGCAGCAGGTAGCGCTTCATCGCGGTCAGGCCTGTCCGGCCAGTGCCGGCGTCTTGTCGTCGGGGCGAGGCGCCGGCACGGGCTCGGCCACGCGGCGCGGCGAACGGTAGCGCCGATCGAGCACGGCCAGCCCGCCGCCCAGCGCCATCAGCAGGCACCCGCCCCAGATCCATCCGACCAGCGGCTTGTAGTACACGCGCACGCTCCAGGCGCCGTCGTCCAGGCGCTCGCCCAGCGACACGTACAGGTCGCGGGTGAAGCCGCGGTCGATGGCGGTCTCGGTCATCGGCATGCGGCTGACGAGGTAGTTGCGCCGCTCCGGACGCAGCGTGGCCAGCGTGCGGTCGTCGCGTGTCAGCTGCACCGTGCCGCGCGCGGCGACGTAGTTCGGACCGCGCACCTCCTGCACGCCGTCGAAGCGCACGCGCATGCCGGCGATCTCGGTGCTCTCCCCCGGCGCCATGCGCAGGTCCCGCTCGACCTGGAAGCCGTTGACCACGGTCACGCCGAAGATGAACACCGCCACGCCGAAGTGCGCCAGCAGCATGCCGTACCAGCTGCCGGGCTGCTGCGCCATCCAGGCACGCCAGCGCGACAGCGGCTGTTCGCGCAGCTTCTGCCACAGCGTCAACAGCGCGGTGCTGGCCACCCACACGCCCAGCAGCAGGCCGAAGCCGATCATCAGCGACCAGCGGCCGAGCGCGAAGGGCGCGACCACCGCGCTGACCAGGCTCACGGCGATGGCCCAGCGCAGCCGGCGCGCCAGGTCGCCGACCTGCGCCGAGCGCCAGCGCGCCACCGGGCCGATGCCCATCAGGAACAGCGCCGGCGCGATCAGCGGCACGAACACCGCGTCGAAGTAGGGCGGGCCGACCGAGATCTTGCCCAGCCCCAGCGCGTCCAGCACCAGCGGATAGAGCGTGCCCAGCAGCACCGCCGCCGCGGCCACCAGCAGCAGCACGTTGTTGGCCAGCAGCATCGACTCGCGCGACACCAGCTCGAAGCTGCCGCCGACGCCGACCTTGGGCGCGCGCAGCGCGAACAGCAGCAGCGAGCCGCCGACCACCACCGCCAGGAAGCCCAGGATGAACAGGCCGCGCGCCGGGTCGGTGGCGAAGGCATGCACCGAGCTCAGCACGCCCGAGCGCACGATGAAGGTGCCCAGCAGGGACAGCGAAAACGCCAGGATCGCCAGCAGTGCGGTCCACATCTTGAAGCTGCCGCGCTTCTCGGTCACGGCCAGCGAATGGATCAGCGCGGTGCCCACCAGCCAGGGCATGAACGAGGCATTCTCGACCGGATCCCAGAACCACCAGCCGCCCCAGCCCAGCTCGTAGTAGGCCCAGAAGCTGCCGAGCGCGATGCCGAGCGTGAGGAACACCCACGCCACCGTGGTCCACGGCCGCGACCAGCGCGCCCAGGCGGCATCGAGCCGGCCCGACAGCAGCGCGGCGATGGCGAAGGCGAAGGCCACGACGAAGCCGACATAGCCCATGTAGAGCATCGGCGGGTGGATGACCATGCCCGGGTCCTGCAGCAGCGGGTTCAGGTCGCGGCCGTCAGGGGCGGCCGGCAGCAGGCGCTCGAAGGGGTTGGAGGTGAACAGCGTGAACAGCAGGAAGCCGCAGCTGATCAGCCCCATCACGCCGATGACGCGCGCCCGGGTGCGCTCGTCGAGCTGCGACGAGAACATCGTCACCGCGAAGGTCCAGCCGGCGAGGATCAGCGACCACAGCAGGATCGAGCCTTCGTGGTTGCCCCAGACGGCGGTGAACTTGTAGACCGCGGGCAGCATGCTGTTGGAGTGATTGGCCGCCAGCGCCACCGAGAAGTCGTCGGTCATGAAGGCCCAGCTCAGGCAGGCGTAGGCGATGGCCAGGAACAGGAACTGTCCGCGCGCCGAGGGCCGGGCCAGCGCGATCCAGGTGGCGTTGCCGTTGGCGGCGCCTACCAGCGGCAGCACGCTCTGGCTCAGGGCCATCGCCAGCGCCAGGATCAGCGCGAAATGTCCGATCTCGGGGATCATGGGGTGGTCTTCGCGGTCATGCCCTTGGGCATCTGCCCGTGGCGCGCCTTCTCCAGCGCATCGGCGGCCTCGGGCGGCATGTAGTTCTCGTCGTGCTTGGCCAGCACCTGTTCGGCGCGGAACACGCCGTCCGGGCCCAGCTTGCCCTGCGCGACCACGCCCTTGCCCTCCTTGAACAGGTCGGGAAGCATGCCGGTGTAGGACACCGGAATGCGCTGCGCCATGTCGGTGACGACGAAATTCACCGTCAGGCCCTGGCCCTCGCGCTTCAGGCTGCCTTCCTCGACCAGCCCGCCGATGCGGAAGCTGCGGTCGCGCGGCGCCTCCTGGGCCGCCACCTGCGACGGGCTGAAGAAGAACACCAGGTTGCTCCGGAAGGCGTTCAGCACCAGCATGGCAGCCACGCCCAGGGCGGCCAGCCCGGCCGCGATGCCGATGCCGCGGCGGGTTCTAGGCTTCATGCAGCGGTCTTTCGTCGAAGTCGTTGCGGTCGCCGGCGTCGTCCAGCGGCAGGTCGCGCAGCGCGCGGCGCCGCGCACCGATGCTCCAGCATTCCAGCGCCAGCACCGCGGCGCACATGGCGAAGGAGCCCCAGACGTAGAGGCCGTAGCCGCCCATCGCGAGGAAATCGCCGAGGTTGTTCCAGTTCATGCCGAGCCCAGCACTTGGCGCGCCCAGCGGGTGTTGTGCTCGCGCTCCAGGATGATGACGCGGGTGCGCGCCAGCGCCACGGCGATGCTGTACATCCAGAACGCCAGCGCCATCACCAGCATGCCCCAGAGCATCGTCGTGGCCATGCTCGGCGCCCTGGTCAGGCTGACCGACGCGCCCTGGTGCAGTGTGTTCCACCACTTCACCGAGAAGTAGATGATCGGCACGTTGACCACGCCCACCAGCGCCAGCACCGCCGCGGCGCGGTCGGCGCGGCGCTCGTCGTCGATCGCGGCATGCAGGGACATGTAGCCTATGTACAGGAAAAGCAGGATCAGTTCCGAAGTCAGGCGCGCGTCCCACACCCACCAGGTGCCCCAGGTCGGCTTGCCCCACAGCGCGCCGGTCCACAGCGCGATGAAGGTCATCCAGGCGCCGGTGGGCGCCAGCGCGATCGCCAGCATCGACGCCAGCCGCGTGTTGAACACCAACCCCACCGCGGCCCAGAAGGCCATGGCCAGGTAGATGACCATCGACATCCATGCCGCCGGCACGTGGATGAAGATGATGCGGTAGGCGTCGCCCTGCTGGTGGTCGGTGGGCGCGAGCAGCAGCCCGATGTACAGGCCCAGCACCGTCAGCAGCAACGCCAGCCCCGCAAACCAGGGCACGGCGCGCCCGGCCAGCGGATAGAAGCGTTGCGGAGCGGCGTAGCGGGTCCAGGACATCAGCCCGCCATTTTGCCTTGCGGGCACGGTGGCCCTGCGCAGGTCGGGTTCATTCCACCGCGATGCGCAGTGCCGCCGCCGCCGCCAGCGGCGCCAGGAACAGCGCCACCAGCAGCATCGCGCCAAGCAGCGAGAAGTGCGCCGCGACGCCGAGCCCGGCCTGCGCGGCCTCGACCGCACCGGCGCCGAAGATCAGCACCGGAGCGCACAGCGGCAGCACCAGCAGCGACAGCAGCACGCCGGCGCCGCGCAGGCCGACGGTCAGCGCCGCGCCGATGGTGCCGATCAGGCTGAGCAGCGGCGTGCCCAGCAGCAGCGACAGGAAGAGCACGCCGCCGGCCGCCCCGCCCAGGTCGAACTGCAGCGCCAGCAGCGGGCTCACCAGCACCAGCAGCAGGCCGGAGGCCAGCCAGTGCGCCGCGGTCTTGGCCAGCACCAGCAGCGGCAGCGGGGTCGGCGACAGCAGCAGCTGCTCGAGCGTGCCGTCGGCATGGTCGTCGGCGAACAGCCGGCCCAGCGCCAGCATCGAGGCCAGCAGCGCCGCCACCCAGACCACGCCCGGACCCATGCGGCGCAGCAGCTCGAACTGCGGTCCCACGCCCAGCGGGAACAGGCTGACGACGATGACGAAGAACACCAATGCGCTGCCGGTGTCGGCGCGGCGGCGCAGCGCGATGCGCAGGTCGCGCTGGAACACGGCCCGCCAGGCGCCCCAGGTGCCGTCGTTGCCGTCTCTGGCCGGGGGGTTGCTCCTCATAGGGCCAGGTCGACTTGCGGCACGCCGTCGCCCAGGGCCACCGGCTGGTGACTGGTCAGCACGACCAGGCCGCCGCCGCGCAGCTGGCCTTCGATCAGGCCCAGCAGCCAGCCCGTGGCCGCCGTGTCCAGCGCATTGAAGGGCTCGTCCAGCACCCACAGCCGGGCTCCGCCGAGCGGCAGCCGGGCGAGGGCCGCGCGACGCCGCTGGCCCTGCGACAGCACGCGCGCCGGCAGGTGCTCGCGCCCGCGCAGGCCGGCATCGGCGAGGGCCTGGCGCAGCGCCGCCGCGTCGGCCGTGCGGCCGCCCAGGCGCACCGCCACCTGCAGGTTCTCCAGCGCCGACAGATCGTCCTTCAGTGCCGCCGCATGGCCCAGGTACACCAGCTGCTGCAGGAAGGCTTCGCGGTCGCGGCGCACGCTGCGGCCGTGCCACAGCACCTCGCCCTGCGCAGGCGCCAGCAGCCCGCACAGCATGCGCAGCAGGCTGGTCTTGCCGGACCCGTTGGCGCCGGTGACGCGCAGCAGCTGGCCCGGCTCCAGCCGCAGGTCGAGCCCGCGGAACAGGCTGCGCCGGCCGCGCACGCAGCCGAGGTCGCGCAGTTCCAGCCCGCCGCTCATCGGGCGGAGCGGCGCGGAAGGCCTCGGCGGGGGGACATGGAAGTGACCGGCATGGGCAGGCGGATTCGGCAGGCGCTGATTGTCGACGCAACCGCAGGGTCGGCCCGGAGGGGCAGAATCCGCCGGTGACTGCCGCGCCCTACCGGGCGCCGGCGACACGAAGGAGCATGACGCATGAAGTCCGCGCTGAGCGCGCTCGCCCTCGGTCTGGCCCTGTCCGGCTGTGCCGGCTACCGGCCGCAGGACCTGCGCAACGGCATGACCGAGGCCGAGGTGACGCAGACACTGGGCCTGAAGCTCACCAACCGCTATCCCGGCCCGCAGGGCCAGACGCGGCTGGAATACGCCACCGGACCCTACGGCCGCATCACCTGGATGGTCGACCTGGACGCGCAGGGCCGCGCCGTCGACTGGCTGCAGGTGATGGACGAAAGCGCCTTCGGCTACGTGCAGGCGAATTCCCAGGGCAAGGACCAGCGCTGGTTGCAGTACACGCTCGGCCGTCCCGCCGAAGTCATCGCGCTGGGCTGGCTGGGCGGCAGCGTCTGGTCCTACCGCTACCCGACCACCAACTGCCTGTGGTTCCAGGTCACGCTGAACAAGGACGGCACGTTGCGCGATGGCGGCGGCTACGGCATCGACCCGCGCTGCGACCCGCCCTCGAACTGGCGCTGACGAGGCCCCGCATGGCAGACATCCAGCTGTATGGCATCCCGAACTGCGACACCGTCAAGCGGGCCCGCGCCTGGCTCGCCGCGCATGGCGCGGAGCACGATTTCCACGACTTCAAGAAGGCCGGTGTGCCGGCCCGGGAATTGCCCCGCTGGCTGGCGGCGCTGGGCCGGGAGCGGCTGCTCAACCGAGCCGGCAGCACCTGGCGCAACCTAGACGAGGCACAGCGCGCCGCGGCCGCCGACGAGGCCGGCGCAGCCGCGCTGATGCGGGCCCAGCCCAGCGTCATCAAGCGGCCGGTGGTGCGCTGGCCGGACGGCAGCTTCAGCGTCGGCTTCGACGCCGAGGGGTGGGCGCGGCGCCTGCCGCGCTGAGGCGGCCGCATCCGCCTTCGCGCCACGGCCCCGACGGGCACTCTCGCGCCGATTCGCGATCGGAAGTACCGGAACGTCGGCCGGCTGGCGGCGCAGATCGGCCCTTTGCTCCTCTGCACCGCGCAGCCCGGCCCTGGGGGCGCTCAGGGGCCGAGCTGGAAGAAGGCCCGCGCCAGCACCTGGCCGTTGACGCGCACGTCCACCTCGTGGCGGCCGGGGTAGTAGCGGCGCGTGGTCACCGCTCGCAGCGAATGGCGGCGCGTCAGCGTGCGCTGCTCGTGCGCGCCGAGCTGCAGCGACCAGCCCTTGAAAACCTTCGGCGTGCGTTCGCCGTTCGCCTTGACGTGGTGCACCGCGTAGTCGATGACCAGGCTCTGCGCGCGCGCCGCGTTCGATCGCAGCTGCAGCGTGAGCTGCAGGCTGTCGCCCACCGCCGCCTTCTTCGGTGCCAGCGAGAACCGCAGTTCGCCGCGCAGCGGCCGGCCCAGCCCCCAGGCCTGCAGCACCTCGGGGTGGCCCTGCTTGATCAGGCTGCGGCTGGCGTGCTTCAGCAGCGCCCGTCGCTGCGGGCTCGCGCCGGGCAGGTGCTGCTGCAGCCATTGCACGACCCGTTGCGGGTGGTCCTTGGCGATGTCGTTCAGGTGGTTGGCGACGCTGCGCCGGACGTACCCGCTCGGGTCGTCCTGCAGCGCGCGCAGCAGCGGCAGCGTCGGCGACGGGTCGCGGATCAGCGCCTTCAGCTGCAGGCCCCAGGGCAGGCGCGGACGGCTGCCCTCGCTGACCAGCCGGCGCACGTGCGCGCTCGAGTCGCTGGCCCACACGGCGAGCGTGGCGAAGCTGAGTTCGGGGTGGTGCTCGATGAACGGGCGCAGCGCCCACTCGGCGGTGTGGCGCTGCGTCAGCGCATGCAGCGCCTGCAGCGCGCGTCGCGGTTCGGCGCCACCCCGGCGCACGACGAATTCGCCCAGCGTCCAGACCACCCAGCCCGCCAGCCCCTGCGGGCCGCTGCGCAGGCTGGCGAGGTCGTCGCCGACGCCGGGCGGTGCCAGGGCGGCTTCGATGATGTCCGCGGCGCGCGCGAAGTCCTGCGGCAGGGTGGCTTCCAGCGCACTGCAGAGATGCTGGGCGCGCGCCTTGAATGCCAGCGACTCCAGCCCGTCGAGGGCCAGCGCCTCGAAGCGCACCGCATCGAAGTCGGGCCAGGCGCGCCGCAGGTGCCGGGCGGCGTCGTGCACCGTGCCGGCGTCGATCAGGTTCTTGAAGGCCTCGGCCACCGTCAGCCCAGCGACACCGGCAGGCTGCGCCAGCCGCGGAAGCGGATGCGCCGGTCGCGCTGCGGCGCGTCGCGCAGCTGCAGGCCGGGAAAGCGCTGCAGCAGCCGGCCGAAGGCGATGCGGGCTTCGAGGCGCGCCACGTTCATGCCGGCGCAGGCGTGCGCGCCCTGCCCGAAGGCCAGGTGCGGGTTGGGCTTGCGCCCCACGTCCAGCCGGTCGGGGTCGACGAACTGCGACGGGTCGCGGTTGGCGCTGCCGATGGCCAGCGTGATGAAGCTGCCGGCCGGCAGTTCGACGTCGCCGAAGCGCAGCGGCGCGGTGCTGACGCGGTTGTTCAGCTGCAGCGGGCTTTCGAAGCGCAGCAGTTCCTCCACCGCCGTGCCCAGCAGCGACGGGTCGTCGCGCAGCCGCTGCCACTGGTCGCGGTGGGTGAGCAGCGCATGGGTGCCGTTGCCGATCAGGTTGGTGGTGGTCTCGTGCCCGGCGTTCAGCAGGAAGATGCAGTTGTGCAGCAGTTCGAGCTCGCCGAGCCGGGCGCCGGGCCGCCCCGGGCCCGACTCGCGCGCCCGCGGAAGGCCGGCGCCGACGGCGTCCCGGGGCTCGGACTGCTCGCCGCCCGCCTCGCCCTGGATCAGCCGCGTCAGCACGTCGAAACGCGGATCGCCCGGGCGGCGGCGGCGCGCCGCGACCAGCGTGCGCAGATAGTCCTTGAACTGCGTGACCGCGGCATTGCCCCGCGCCAGCACCCGGGCGTCGGGCGCCGGCTCCAGCGCCGACAGGATGGCGAGCGACCAGTCGCGCAGCGGACCGCGCTCCGCCAGCGGCACGTCCAGCAGGTTGCCGATCACCTCCACCGGGATGCGCGCCGCGAAGTCATCGATCAGGTCGGGCGCCGGCAGCTCCTGCATGCGGCTCAGCAGCCCGTCGACCAGTGTCGCGACGCCGGCCTCCATGCGTGCGATGGCCTGCTGGTTGAGCGCGCCGACCAGCAGCCGGCGCACGCGCGTGTGCAGCGGCGGGTCGTTGAACACCAGGCTGGTGGTGTGGTGCTCGAACAGCGGCGAATCGCCGAACTTCGGCGCGAACTCGCGCTTCTTGTCGGAGCTGGCGGCGCTTTCGCGGTAGACCGCCAGCACGTCGTCGTAGCGCGTCAGCAGCCAGCTGCCGGGGCCCAGCGCGTGCACCGGGTCGTGCCGCCGCAGCGCCGCGTAGGTCGGGTAGGGGTCGTCGACGAAGGCCGCGTCGGCGCCTGCCAGCGTGAAGGCGCGCGCGGCAGCGGCTGCCGCGGGGTCTTCCACGCGGGCCGGCGGTGCCGTCGGCGCGCCCGGCACGGCGCGCGTGGCGCCGCCGCGCTCAGGCATCGCCGAAGCGGCCGTGGCGCCCCGCGCCGGCGGCGAAGCGGGCGGCACCGGCCACGGCTTCGGCCTGCACCACGGGGAAGCCGCCGGCGCCCTCGCGCTGCAGCGCCTCGGCCAGCGACAGATCCCACTGCGCGTAGGCCGACGCGCGGTCGGCACGCAGGCACAGCGGCGGAAAGGCGGCGATCTGCCGTGCCAGCGCCTGGGCCGCGCCGAGGGCCTGTCCGTCGTCGACCAGCTGCGTGGCCAGGCCGATGGCCAGCGCCTCCTCGGCGCCGACCGGCCGGCCGGTGAGGATCATGTCCAGCGCGCGGCCCATGCCGACGATGCGCGGCAGACGCACCGTGCCGCCGTCGATCAGCGGCACCCCCCAGCGGCGGCAGAACACGCCGAAGGTGGCTCCGCGCGCGACGACACGCAGGTCGCACATCAGCGCCAGCTCCAGCCCGCCCGCCACCGCATAGCCTTCGACGGCGGCGATCACCGGCTTGGCGAAGGCCATGCGCGTCGGCCCCATCGGCCCGGGCCCGGTGCCGCTGGCCTCGACCGGGTTGCGGCGCGCCGGATCGCCGAGCGCGGCAAGGTCGGCGCCGGCGCAGAAATGCCCGCCGGCGCCGCAGAAGACGGCCACCCGCGCGCGCTCTTCGGCTTCGAAGGCCTCGAAGGCGGCGCGCAGGGCCCTTGCCGCGGGGCCGTCGACCGCGTTGCGGCATTCCGGCCGGTCGAGCGTGATGGTCATCACCGCGCCGTCGAGGGCGCTCTGCACGCAGTCGGGTTCGCGCATCGTGCCGGCTCCGCAGGTGGTTGCGTGCCCGGGCGGCGCTAGGGCTGCGGTGCGCCGTTCTGCCGCTGCAGCTGCCGGCCCATCGTCTCGTGCACCTTGTGGATGGCCTTCAGCGGCCGCACCATCACCTTGAAGCGGTCGATGAGGCCGTCGGCGTTCCAGTGCACCATGTCGATGCCGTTGACCGTGATGCCCTCGACCTCGCACTCGAACTCCAGCACCGCCGAATCCGGCCCGAACCATTCGTTCAGGTAGCGGAAGCTCGGGTTGTTCAGCACCTGCATCGCCGCCTGCAGGTAGGCCGTCGTGATGGCCTTGCCCGCCTGAGGCGTGTGCACCACCGGCGAGACGAAGGCCACGTCCTCGGCCAGCAGGCGCTGCAGCGCAGCCATGTCCCGGCTCCGCACCACCTGGTGCCATTGTTCGACGGGGGCGGGGCGGGTCATGCGGCTCTCCGGTGGACGGTCATGGGCACCCCGCGCAGCGGCGTCGAGTGCGCTTCATCGTAGCATCGGCCCGCGCCCGCGCAGCCGACCCTCACGCCAGGAGCCCGCATGACCAGCGACGCCATCGTCGAGCAGCTGAATGCCACGCAGCCGGCCGTCATCAAGACGCTGCAGGGCCGCGTGCTGGCCTATGCGGCGGAGCGGCGCGAGCTGCGCATGGAGTTCCGCATCGGCCCGGAGTTCTGCCACACGGTGGACATCGTGCAGGGCGGCTTCATCACCGCGATGCTCGATGCCTCGATGGCGCACGTGGTGCTGGCCGCCGAGCCCCACAAGGTGCGCGTGTCGTCGATCGACATCAACGTGAGCTTCCTGCGCCCGGCACGTGCCGGCGGCTTCGTCGCTGTCGGCGCCATCGTCAAGTCGGGCCGCACGGTGGCCTTCCTGAAGGCCGAACTCTATTCCGAGAAGGGCGAACTCGTGGCCACGGCGACGTCGTCGGCGCACCTGACGCGCGAGCACAGGTAGCCGGCCGCGGCCGCAGGGCTGCTTGATGCTCGTCAACGCGGCGGCGGCGGCGCGCCGCTATGGTGCGCCACCTGCTTCATCGGCGGTCGGGCAGGGCTCGGCCGCGGTTTCCATGGACACCCCTGCCAGTGCCGAAGACGTCGCCAACGACCTGATGGGTCGCGTGCTTGCAGGCGGGCTCGCGCCGCTGCGGCTGGGCGGGCGCAGCCTGTTGCCCATCGTGCAGGGCGGCATGGGCGTGGGCGTGTCGGCGCACCGCCTGGCAGGCAGCGTCGCAGCGCTGGGCGCGGTGGGCACGATCTCGTCGGTGGACCTGCGGCGCCACCACCCCGACCTGATGCAGCGCACGCACGAACTGCCGCCCGGCGAGGAGGCGACGCGCGCCGCCAAGCAGGCGATCAACGAGGCCAACCTCGAGGCGCTGGCGCGCGAGATCCGCGCCGCCCGCCGGCTGTCCGGCGGCCGCGGCCTGCTAGCCGTCAACGTCATGCGCGCGGTGGGCGAGTACGCGCCGTCGGTGCGGCAGGCGCTGGCATGCGGCATCGATGCCGTGGTCGTCGGCGCGGGCTTGCCGCTGGACCTGCCCGACCTGGCGCAGGACCATCCGCGCGCGCTGCTGGTGCCGATCCTGTCCGACGCGCGCGGCGTGCAGCTGCTGCTGCGCAAGTGGGAGCGCAAGAAGCGGCTGCCCGACGCCATCGTCATCGAGCATCCGCGGCTGGCCGGCGGCCACCTCGGCGCGGCGCGCATCGCCGACCTGGGCGACCCGCGCTTCGACTTCGAGAACGTCATCCCGCAGACGCTGCAGTTCCTGCGCGACGCCGGGCTCGAAGGCCGGGTGCCGCTGATCGCCGCGGGCGGCATCCGCACGCACGCCGACATCGCGCGCCTGCAGTCGCTGGGCGCGGCCGCGGTGCAGCTGGGCACGCCCTTCGCGGTGACGCTGGAAAGCGATGCCCATGCCGAGTTCAAGCGCGTGCTGGCCCAGGCGCGCGACGAGGACATGGTCGAGTTCACCAGCGTCGCCGGGCTGCCGGCACGCGCGGTGGCCACGCCCTGGCTGAAGAACTACCTGCGCGTGGCCGACCGGCTGCAGAGCGTGGTGCATGCCAAGCCGCGCTGCACGCTGGCCTTCGACTGCCTGGCGCAATGCGGCCTGCGCGACGGCACGCCCGGCTGGGGCCAGTTCTGCATCGACACGCAACTCGCCGCCGCGCTGCGCGGCGACGTGAAGAAGGGCCTGTTCTTTCGCGGCGTCGGCGCGCTGCCCTTCGGCGAGCAGATCCGCGGCGTGCGCGAGCTGATGCAGTGCCTGCTCACCGGCGCCGCGCCGGCGCCGGCCTGAGCGTCGGCCTCAGCGCGACTTCATCGGGCAGGTGTCGATGCCCCGAAGGGTGCAGGCCGGGCACCAGCCGAGCAGGCCGGTGGCGATGGGCGCCAGGCCGATCCAGCCCCACATGTCGATGGTGCCGGTGAGCGTCAAGGCGATCAGCACCAGTCCGGCCAGCACGCGCAGCGCATGGTCGATGGTGCCTCCGTTCGTCTTCATGGCCTGCTCCGCTGGTCGCCTCCGTACGCGCGGCATGCAGCCAGTTTCGGCGGCGACGGCGTGCCCGTCTGTGACCTGGGTCACCCAGGCCGGGCCGCGCCGGCCGCAGGCGCGCGCAGCGTCGCCCCTGCAGAGAGCGCGCGCTGCGTCGCCCCTGCCGACAGCACGCGCAGCGTCGCCCCTGCCGACAGCACGCGCAGCGCCAAGGCATCGCGCAGCTCGATGCGCTCGCGCGCCAGGCTCACCCAGGCGGCCTGCTCGAAACGCTTGAGCAGCCGCGTCACGATCTCGCGCCCGGCGCCCGGCTCGTCGACAAGGGCCTGCTGCGTGGTCTGCACCGTCGGTCCGTGGCCTGGCAATGCCGCGGCCAGGCGCTGCTCCAGCCGCTGGAACGCCACCGCCACGACCAGGTTCATCAGATCGCCCAGACGGTCGGCGAAGACGCTGAAGTCGATGCGGCGCAAGGGCTGGTGCGCCACCCACTGCTCGAAGCCGGCGGGCGACAGCAGCCGCCGCGTCGATGCGACGCGTGTTGCCGAGCAGCCCGCAGGCCGACGCCACGCACGGCTCGCCCGGCCCCTCGCGGTGCGGCTCCAGCGATCGCCCCTGGGGCGTGCCGCGGGCCACGCGCAATTCGCCCAGCAGCTCCAGCGGGAAGCCCCGGCAGGGCGCGTGTTCCTCGAACAGCAAGGCCCCGGCGGGCACCGAA
>Ga0114939_10001025_pt1 | contig 22631 bp, 18 predicted proteins | sample AshMeaCrysSpring_FD_87196 | JGI IMG/M metagenome (GOLD analysis project Ga0114939, IMG submission 87196) | Groundwater microbial communities from Big Spring, Nevada to study Microbial Dark Matter (Phase II) - Ash Meadows Crystal Spring | ecosystem: Environmental > Aquatic > Deep subsurface >...
CAACGATATTGTAGCTGATATCCAATCCGAGGCCGGTCCCTTGGCCGATAGGCTTGGTCGTGTAGAAGGCTTCAAAGATGCGGGGTAGCACATCCGATGAGATTCCGGGCCCGTTGTCTTCGATCGTGACGATGATCCACTTGCCCTCTTGTCGGGTCGAGATGTTAATGACCCCGTCCTTTGTGCCTGAATTCTGAATCGCGTCAGCGGCGTTGTCGATAAGATTTGTCCATACTTGATTCAGTTCGCTGCCGTGGGCATCGATCTCCGGCAAGGATGCATCATACTCTCGTTTGATGGTCAAGCCGGATTTCAGCTTATGGCGCAGGATGAGCAGGGTATCGTCCAACCCCTGGTGAACGTTATAGCGAACGATTGGAGCCTGATCGAGGTAAGTATATGACTTCAAGGCTTTTACGATGGCCGAGATGCGTTGCGCACCCTGTTTTAACTCGTTCAGCAGATTGAATATTGTGTAATTATTATTCAGCCAGCCAATGATAACCGGCAGCTGGTCGCCGGAAAAAACAGCCGCCAATGCCTCCAGATCTTCATCGCTGAAATCCAGATTTACAAGCGTGATGGCCGATTCCCAGGCGTCCTCAACCCCTTTAACTTCCAGCCATTCTTCTAATTCGACTTCGCGATCGCTGCGTTGCAGGGGATCGATGTCCGGCATCTCGCGCGCCCGTTGCTGTGCCAACTTAACGAACCGTTCAAGCGCTTCTTGCTGGAGTGATGTAAGTTCCTCGCGCACCAAACGCATGAAGGTGTGGGCGGAATCAAACAAGGCTTTATCCAATTGCTGCGCGCTTCGCTGAACCGCGGCCGAGGGGTTGTTAAGCTCATGGGCGATTCCAGCCGTAAATGTACCCAACTGGGCCATCTTTTCGCTTTGTTTAAGCAAGTTTTGAGTGTTTTGCAGGCGAGAGAGAACGATGTCGAACATCGAAGCCGCGGCGGATGGGCTGATCTGCAGCAACTTGCGTAGATCTTCTCGACCAATCCCGACTAGGTCGGTATCCGTCCGCGCCCGTACGGTAGCCGTCCGCGGAGAGTCGAAGATCAGGGCGATTTCACCAAATACCTCTCCGGGGCCGCGGGTAGCCAGCAAAATCTCCCGCTTTTGGCTAATTTTGACGATCTCTACCTCACCGCCACGGATAATGTATGCCATATCGCCGGTACTACCCTCTTCGAATAGCACCTGACCAGAAGGTAGATGAAATTCCTGGACGATCTGACATAGACTCTGTAAGTCATCATCCGGCAGGGAAGAAAAGAGGGGGATCTTGCGAAGGAATTCGTAACTGGCCATGGCAGCGCTCCGAAATCAGAAGTCGCATCCGGCTTGCCCGCTTTCCGGCAGGCAAGCCCGTTGCTGTCCAATCAAGTTAGATCGGTCGAATGGATGGTTATGAGTTGTTGTTGCCGGTAGACGGTTGCAGGAAACACTTCATGACCGGCGACGCGGGATGATGAAGTCTTCATCCTTATAGCACCACATCCAATCCTCGCCGCTCTCCATCGACATAACCACGTAATGCCCGGTCTCGTTGGCATGACGTGAGGCATGCTTGTTTTTTGAGCTATTACAGCAACCGACGTAGCCGCAGGTGAGGCAAACACGAAGGTGAACCCAACTGCTACCCATTTGCAGACAATCCTCGCACCCAACTGTGCGCGGTTCGACTTCCTGGATCATATCCATATGGACACAACTGGTCGGGCGCTTGAGTTCGCCGGCTTTCACGCGGCGAATGGCCTCCTGGACTGTTGCTGTATCATTCATGTTCGTTCTCCTGGGGAAAAATCTCTGTGGGCGAGGTGGGTCGTTCAACTCCTCGCACCGGTTACACGGCTACTCGCCGGCGTATGGCGACAAAGTTTACGCGCATCGAGAGGGGCTGTCAACCGGCAAATAATTACAGCTGGTAGAATTTCCCGCAGGAATCTGGCTATCGGTTGGGGCGGGGCGGCAAACCACCATGCCCATTCGCCCGAAAGTTTCGCGAGCGATAAACACTCTTTTGAGCCAACGGTTGCTGTTTTTCAGGGGCAAAACCGGCGTAATCGAAACCCTCCAAACGCCGCCGTTCGATGCGTGCGCCAAGTACCCGTTCGATGTCGCGCACCATCGCTTCATCATCCTGGACGGCGAAGGTTAACGCTTCGCCGGTGGCCTCCGCGCGGCCAGTTCGCCCGATGCGATGGGTATAGGCATCGACGGTATCGGGCATGTCAAAATTGACAACGTGCGAAATCTGGTTGATATCAATGCCTCGCGCGGCGATATCGGTGGCAACCAGGATATCGTACTTGCCGCGGCGAAAGCCATCGATGGCCTCTTGGCGGCGATTTTGAGATAGGTTGCCTTGCAGCGCCGCTACCCGGTAACCGCGTTTATCAAGGTCCTGGGCCAGTCGTTTGGCCCGGTGCTTGGTACGAGTGAACACCAAGACGCGCGACGTTCTGGTCTGTTCCAGCATGGCGTGCAACAGTTTCGATTTCAATCCTTCAGGCACGGGGTAAAGCGCGTGGCTCACCGTCTTGGCCGGGGCGATGGCGTCGACCTGGACATGAACTGGTTCGGTCAGGATGCTATTGGCCAGCTCACGAATATCGGCCGGCATGGTGGCCGAAAACAACATGGTCTGCCGTTCGGACGGAACATGCTTGAGGATACGGCGAATGTCGGGCAGGAATCCCATATCCAGCATCCGGTCTGCCTCGTCAAGGACCAATACCTCCAGAGCGGAGAGATCGATGCTTCCAGCATTCAGATGGTCCAGCAAACGACCCGGGCAGGCAACGATGATCTCTGTACCACGTCGCAAGGCATCTAACTGCGGGCCTTTGCCTACCCCGCCGTAAACAGCGGCGCTGCGCACTTTTGTTTTACCGCCAAGGACGACGGCCGTCTCGTTGATTTGTTCGGCTAGTTCCCGTGTCGGGGCGATTATGAGCACGCGCGTGCGTCGCAAGGGTCCCTTGGTCAGCCGCTGCAAAATGGGCAACATGAAAGCGGCGGTCTTGCCTGTGCCCGTTTGGGCCAAGCCCAACACATCATGGCCGGCAAGAATCTGAGGGATCGCTTGTTCCTGGATGGGGGTCGGGGTGATATACCCCGCGGCGCGGATGCCGGCGTCAATACGCGCGTCGAATAAAAAGTCTTCAAACTTCACTGAGAATACTCCTTGACTTCATTGAGCCAAGTCGCACTCCCAGCCCGATAGAAAAAGTCTGCTAAAAAATTACTGATTGGCTTCCGGTTCCGTAACCGCGACGCCAACAAGCATTATAACCGGGAACCATCCCCACCAGCAACCAAGAACCAATTTGCTCATATTACACCCGCGTTCAGGCTCCCTTTACCCGGCGCTGAAGAATGAATTCGAGGCTATCACGCCGGTCATGCTAAACATAAGGTAAATTCATCTTAGGGTGTAGTGTTGAATTTCGCGGAGCTATTCCAAAGTCAATTGTGATGCTGAACGAAGTGGCGCATCGTCCGTTGCGACGCATCTAGTGCTCCAACAAGAAGCTGATTTCTCGCCGCGGACGGCTCGAAATGACAATGCCGCAATCCGCATTTGTGATACATCGTTGGACTTTAGAAAAGCCCTGTTCTATCCGCCAATGCTGCCCACGCTCGTTCGATGCTGGTATAATGCGGGGATATGGAGCAAAAATCCCAAATTGGGCAATGGAAAATTTGGCTTGGGGTATTGATCGGCCTAGCCTCCCTGGCCGCGGTGTTCATCTTTTATGCCGACCCGGCCGAGATTCTGGAATCCTTGCGCCACGTTCGACCGGGTTACCTGGCCCTGGGCGTGGCCGGAATCATAGGCTTTCTGATCATTCGCGCCATCCGTTGGCGTTTCATGCTCAATAATGCCGTACCCTATAGCCAGGTATTCCACATCCAGAATATCGGTTACATGCTGACGCAGTTGCTACCCCTGCGGCTGGGCGACGTTGCGCGAGCGATCCTCATCGGCAATGTTCCACCGGTCACCGTTCCTTGGGGCATTTCGACGATGGTCGTCGAGCGGCTGTTGGATATGCTGTTTATCGTCGTCTTGCTGCCATTTACTCTGTCCGGGCTAGCTTCCCTGCCCGACTGGATGCGCTCTTTCGCGCTGGCCTCCGGCTTCCTGGCTATCGCCGGTATCATCGTTCTAATTATCGCAGCCAATCAGCGAAGCCGTGCGCTCAGGCTGGCGGACCTAGCTTTCAGTCGCTTGCTGCCGTTCCTGAACAAGGATGCCTGGCTGCGGCGTATCGATGATTTACTGACTGGCCTTAAAAGCCTGACCAACTTGCGCGATGGCGCCGTCCTCATTATCCTGAGCATCCTCGTTTGGGTCCCGATTCTGGTCGCTTATTACTTCACGATGCGAGCGGTGGGGATTACACCGTCTTTGGCCATGACAGGCTTCGTCGTCTGCGCGGCAGCCTTCAGTGTGGCCGTTCCCTCCACGCCCGGCCAAATCGGTCCCTTCCACTTTGCGGTGATCACCGCCCTTCAACTTTACGGCCAACCCGCGGCAGAGTCAGCGGCGTTTGCCTTTCTGTATCATTTCCTGAATATCGTCGTGCTGGTTATCTTTGGCGTGGTAGGCGTTTTAGGTGCCGGGGTGACTTTCCGGCATGTGTTCAACTCTGCCCAGGCGTTCGCCTCGCGCCAGCGCGCCGGCCAGGAAGTCTGATCACCCGCCGGACAGGCATAGACCTAATCCACAGTATGGAATGAACCGACCGGGCGTGTAGAATCATCGGATTACTTTGTCAATTGAGCGTGAATGAATGAAGGTTCTGGAAGTATTGACCTATTACCGGCCCTGGGTAAGTGGCTTGACGATTTACGTCGAGCGGCTCAGCCGGGCTTTCGTGGAGCAGGGGCATGATGTCACCGTATTGACCTCGCAATATGATTCAGCCCTGCCTCGCTACGATGTCCTGGACGGCGTCAAGATCGTCCGAATTCCCGTCGCGTTGCGGGTCAGCAAAGGCGTACTGATGCCCGATTTCGGGCCAATGGCCTGGAAATTAGCCCGCCAGGCGGATGTTCTGCATCTTCATCTTCCCCAATTTGACGCGCCGGGTCTCGCCTTGCGCGGACGCTTGTTGCGCAAGCCGGTTATCCTCACGTATCATTGTGATTTACAATTACCCGTTGGATTTTTCAATCGTCTCGTTGACCGGGTTGTTCAAACACAAAACCGGCTGGCTGGGGAGCTGAGTGATGCGGTAGTCACCTACACCCGCGACTACGCCATCCACTCCCCCTATTTATCAAGATATATCGACCAGAAATTGGCAATCATACCTCCTCCCATCGAGCTGGCCCCGGCGACGGATCGAGATGTGGCCGATTTTCGCGACAAGCACCAGCTTGGTTCCCGCCCGGTCATCGGTATCTCGGCTAGGTTGGCGGCCGAAAAAGGGGTCGAGGTGCTCCTGCGTGCCCTGCCGCGCGTGCTGGAGGTTTTTCCCGATGCCATCGTCCTGCATGCCGGGCCGTATCAGAATATCCTTGGTGAAGAAGCCTACGCCGCGCGACTGGCCCCGCTCTTTAAGGAATTCCAGCGTCACTATCGACTGCTTGGCACTTTAGAAGGCAGCGAGCTTACGGCCTTTTACCGCAGCCTGGATGTTTTGTGCATCTGCAGCCTGAACAGCACGGAGAGTTTTGGCCTCGTGCAAATCGAGGCGATGCGCAACGCCGTGCCGGTGGCGGCCTGCAACTTGCCCGGCGTGCGCCAACCCGTCACCATGACCGGAATGGGCGAGGTGACCGAAGTCGGCGATCCGGCGGCGCTGGCCGAGGCGATCATCCATATTCTCTCCCAGCGCGACGCCTATACGCGACCAGGCGGGTTAATCGGCGAAAGTTTTATCCCCGCCCAAACGGCGGCCGAGTACATTCGCCTGTTCGAAGCGTTGGAACGCGGCGGACGGATTGGGGAAACAGTCGAACCAGTAGTTTACGAACGCTTGCGATCCATGCGCGATCATGCCGCGGCCGTTGGAGAACGATCATCATGACCGTTGGCAATGGGCAATCCGACGATCTGCTCTGGCAACAACTCAAATCGCTGCCGGCGTTTCGCGCCTTGCTGCGCGCCGTCGAAGCGCGATTCTACGACTTTATCCCCTTGCCCGATCCGGTGCTTGACGTTGGCTGCGGTGACGGTCATTTCACCCGGATGGTCTTTCCCGGCCGGACGATCGCCGCCGGGATCGATCCATGGTGGGGACCGCTGCAAAAAGCGCTACGAACTGCCCAATATGATGTATTGCTGCAAGCCCTGGGGGACCGCCTGCCCTTCCCGGATGCCACGTTTGGCGGCGCTTTCAGCAATTCTGTACTTGAACACATCCCCGATCTTGACCCTGTCCTGGTTGAAGTGAACCGCGTATTGAAACCCGGCGCGCCATTCATCATCACTACTCCCAGCCAATATTTCACCGAGTTTCTCCGTGGCGGCGTATGGTTCGACCGGCTCCATCTCCGCGGGCTTGGCGATCGCTATCGTCGCTTCTTCAACCGCGTCTCTCGCCATGCCCATACCGACTCGCCCGAAACTTGGGCGAATCGTCTGGCCCAAGCCGGTTTTGTCATTGACCGCTGGCAGTATTATTTTTCACGAGAGGCACTCCAAGCGTTAGAAGCCGGTCACGTCCAGGGTCTGCCTTCGGCCATCCTGCATGCCCTGACCGGCCACTGGATCGTCGCCCCATGGAAATCGAGCCTGGGTCCGACTGAGCGATGGGTGCGACCTTTCTACGAGGAGCAATCCGATCCTGAACGCGGGGCCTATCTTCTATTTGTCGTTCGCAAAGAGGTCCGCGGAACGGTTCGACCCCATTTGCCACCGCCCGCCGCGCTGCAAATCCATTCCAACCTGGCCGCCGGTCAACCTGAAAGACCTGCCTGATAGTCGTCTTAGGCCGGTTGCCAGTAATACACTTCCTCCATATCATTAGTGAGGATGAGGAATACCTGATGTCGACCGTATCACCGGACCCTCCTCGCGTCCCAACCTCACCCCCCTGGGGCACAGCCACCAAGATCATCGTGGTGGTCTTCACGTTGTTGCTCTTCACCCTGATTGCCTGGCGGTTCCAGTCATTGATCGGGTCGATCATCATCGCGGCGATCTTGGCTTACTTACTCGATCCGCTTATTTCTTTCGTGCAACGGCGGACACAGATCAAGCGTGTCGTTATTATCGGCGCGGTGTATCTCGTCCTGGTTGCGGCGATCATTGGCGGTTTCTTCGCGCTGGGTCTCGCTTCTTTTCAACAGGTTACCAACTTGATCAATCTGACGCCGGACTTGATCGTCCGCGTCACAGAGAGCATCCAGGACTTTCTGAATCAAACCGAATCGCTGCAGTTTGGTCCGCTGGAAATCAGCCCCAGCCAGGTGCCTTGGGATCGATTGGTCGAACAACTCCTGGGTTTGGCACAGCCCGTATTGAGTCAAAGCGGTACCATCGTCAGCCGTTTCGCCACGACGACGGCCCGGACGGTCATCAATATTATCTTTGTCGTCGTCCTCTCGATTTACCTTTCCACTGACTTGCCACGCCTGAGCGACAACGTCAAAAAATTCGCCCAATTGCCCGGCTATCGCGCCGACGCCGAGCGGCTATTGCCGGAGTTGCGGCGGGTTTGGGGCGCTTACCTGCGCGGGCAGATTGTCTTGGCCTTCGTAATCTTTCTCATGGTCTGGACCGGCCTGACAATCCTCGGCGTACAAAACGCGTTGGCACTCGCCTTGTTAGCAGGGTTGCTGGAGTTTATCCCCAATCTCGGGCCGGTCATCAGCACGATTGTAACGATTATCGTGGCGGTATTTCAGTCCAGCAACTATATGGGGCTATCGCCGGTGGTCTTTGCGCTGGTCATCCTGGCGATGATGATCCTTATCCAACAGTTAGAGAATCATCTTTTGGTGCCTCGAATCGTTGGCCATGCCCTGAATCTGCATCCGATCATCGTTATATTAGGCGTAGTTATGGGCGCGTCGCTGGCGGGCATCCTGGGGGCAGTTTTGGCCGCGCCGATCATCGCTTCGTTGAAAGTGCTGGGAGAATATGCCGGGCGGAAGCTGTTTGATCTGCCTCCCTTTGCCGAACACGAGCCACCCCCCGAATCAGGCTCGGCCGCTACCGGAGAAGAAGTTGCTCCAGCCGCCGGTAATCCCCCCGCCCAGATTACGACATCGGACTAAATATCCGGTTGCAGGCCAATCAACCCGAACACTTCTTCTTGCGCCTGGCGTCCCTTAATCTGGACCGGTGGCAGCGGCTCTATGAGGATAGTATCGCCCAACACATCATAGACGTAGCGGCTGATAAGGATCTGGTCCTTTCCCGCCATTTCCTGCAAGCGCTTGCAGACATTAACGACGTCACCGATGGCCGAATAATCTTTCCGTTGGCGACTGCCGACATTACCGACAACCGTCTCGCCGGCGTGGATGCCAATACCAATATGTAATTTTTTCTCATCCGGCAGCGTTTGCCGGTATTCGGCCATACGCGAGCGGATTCGCCATGCCGCGTTGACCGCCTGCCGGACATGATCGGCCTGGGGATTCAACGGCGTGTTGAACAGAGACATGACCGCGTCTCCGGTAAACTTGTCGATGAGGCCGTGATGTTCGCTGATAGCCGCGACCGCCTCGGCGAAGAAACCATTGGCTAAGTCGATCAACTCCTCCGGCGCCATATATTCACCGAAGCGGCTGAAATCGCGGATATCGGCAAACAAGACGGTAATCGTGCGACGTTGTGAACGCTGGGCGGCGTCGAGATCGCGGACCTGGTCAACGAGAGCCGGGGGCAAATAGCGCCGCAAACTTTCGATCCGCTTTTTCTCGGTGACATCGTCAAATACCAATGCGACACCGCCGATCTTGTCATTCTCGCCGGTAAGGAGGGGCGAGACAGTCAGATTCAGCGTCAGGCCGTTGGGGCGATTGAATATCGCCGGTAAGTCCAATTCCATGTTCCGGGTTCGACCATCACCTTTCACCTGGCGAATTGCGGCGTCAATCGGTAACCCCAATGATTCAAACGCTTCGGCATAAGGTCGTGTCAGAAAATTTTCACCGGCAACCTTGAGCAGCCGTTCGGCGGCAAGATTAAACAGGGCGACTCGATCTTCATCGTCGATCGTAATGACGCCGCTGGCGATGGAGGTGAAGACGTTGCCCATCAATTCCTTGATGTGGTTGACCTCATGGAAGAGGCGGGCATTGTCGATGGCGGCGGCCGCCTGATCGGCGAATCCGGCCAGCAAGTCTCGATCGCCATCGTTGAAGATGCCGCTTGCCACGCGGTTGTCGGCATAAATCACGCCGGTGATCTGGCCTTTGATCCGCAACGGCGCGCACAATATCGAGCGTAGTTTATAGCTGACAATGCTGTGCTGGGCTGAAAACCGGGTATCTTCCTGGGCATTGATGGTGACGATTGGCTCCCCGGTCATCGACACCTGGTTGACAATGCTCAAACTAATCTCCAGCGAGGCGACTTCATCCAGGGTCTCTTGCGAGAAGTTCCGCGCGGTTCTGACTTCCAGTTCACCCTGGTTGTTATAGAGCAGGAGCATAGCCCGTTCGGCGCGGGTCAGGCGAATAATGGCATCGATGACGGTTTGCAGGACGACATCGAGGTCGAGGGAGGAATTGATAGCCGCGCTGACTTCTTGCAAGGCTCGCCAGCGCTCCTGCTCAGTGGTTTGTGCTTGTAGCTCTTGATCTAACCTGCGTGCCAGAGCGCGGGCTTCTTCCAGTTGGCGGGTAAAATAGCCCGTACCCCGTAATGCGAAGGCGCGGACCTGCCCTTCAGGCGCGTGGATGAGTGATCGCTGCTGTTCGAGTAGGTCAGCCTGTACCTTTTCAAGGTACCTTGTCAGGCTGGACGTATCCGCTGGGACAGTCTGTTCTTCAATGTCGCCGGGATTGTCTGGTTCGATGTCCATCCTGATCACCGGTCCGGTAAGGGATTAGTGCTCGCTGCCCGATCGATTCTTGCGACCCAGGAAGCTGACAATACTCTGCTTAAGGAGTAGAGGTCTTAGGACTCGCCATTCTTGCTTAATATCGAAGTCTTCCTCGGCCGCTTTCGCGGGACTGAATCGCTTCAGCACATATTGCCGGGTTAGATTGCGCACCGGTTGCTGGCTCTCCGGCAATGCGGCCACCAGGTTGTCCGCTCGTTCATACGGCGTCTGATTGGCTCGCCAGGGTATCCCCAACCGTGAAGCCCAATTACCCAGCCGGCCAAAGCTCAAATCGATATCGCCCTCCACCCGGCGATTGTACTGGTTTGCGAGGAATAGAACCAGCGCCGCGCCGATCAATAGGACTGTTCCGATGAGGACCTGCCACAAGGGCACTCCCGCCAATAGCCCTCCCTCTGGTTGGATTTCCGGCACATCCGACGAAAAACCGGAAGCCCGCTCGTTATCATCAAGAACATCATCCAGGGGAAATGGTTGGTTGTTGGATTGAATGTTGATATCGCTCTGGTCTAAAACGCCGGCCGCGTCGAGAGCCGAATTCGGCCGCTCGGCAACGGGAATGCTCTGGGTAGGCTCGAATTGGATCCACCCGTAGCCGGGAAAATAGACCTCCACCCACGTGTGGGCATTTTCAGCGCGGACGCGATAGCTCTCACTGGCCTCGTCGTATTCCCCCTGGACGTAACCGCTGATAACCCGCGCCGGGACTCCTTGCGAGCGCAGCATGATCGCCATGGCCGAGGCGTAATAGGTGCAATAGCCTTCACGAGCATTGAACAAGGTGTAATGAACCGGTTCCACGTCGTCGGGAGGTGCGGGGATCTGGTCGTTGTAGGCGATGTTGGTGCGTAAATAATCGCGAACGGCGATCGCCTTGTCATAGGGACTGTCCAACCCTAGAGTCAGTTCCTCGGCCAGGGCGATCGTTTCCGGGGTAATGGTTTCGGGTATTTGCAGATAGCGCTCGCTTACCCATTGGGGGTAGTTTGTCGAGGCTAATCGCAGGCTGCTCCCGTCAGCCATGGAGACCCAGGATGAGACCTGGTACTGGTCGCCCTGGCGTAAGACGAACCGCGAGCGCAAGGAAGTGACGAGCGTTTTGCCGTCGGGGTCATAGGTCGCGTCGACGAGCATCTGCCGGTCGGTGCCAATGACATCCGGAGCGGCATAGAGGTAGCTAGAATTGGGTAAATAATTGGTCACTGTTTGCGTGATCACCTCACGCGCCTCGGTATAAGGCACATCCAGAGGGCCGTCCTCAGGATAATGGATCGGCAGCTCGCCTTCCGACTCCGGTGCGCGCCAACCGCCGTCTATGTACGTATCGTAGGCGATTGCTTGCCAATAGACGCCATAGGGCAGTTGCTGTGGGACCTGCACGTCCATGATGATGGTGTTGCCGACATTCCGTGGACCACCCAGAACCAGGGTATCCTGGTAAGGGTCGCTTGTCCCCACGCCATAGGACCGCAGGGATGAGAATAGTCTCGTCCAGGTGTCCTGGAAGGCGCGCCACGGCCCGCCCGCTTGGGCGACAACGTTACTGAAACGGGTACTGGCGTTCAGACCCGGCAGGCTCCAAGCCAGAAGAATAGCCAGGAGAGCCGCTAGGATCGATGCTCGTAGAAAATCGAACTGAATGCCGCGATCGTACCGTATCGCCTCCGATCGCCAGCGTCCTTCCTGGTCGAACAAATGACTAATCGCCACAAAGATCAGGGCCAACAGGACATAGGCAGCCAGATAGAGCATCAACGGCCGTGGGCCGTTATAGTAATAGACGATACTGAGCAGGACGATTCCAGTCGGGATGACAACCCGCCAGACGCGGGACTCACGAAAGGTATACCAGGCGGCCAGATAACCTAATATCCAGAAGAGGGCTGTTGTCTGGATCACGAATACGATCCCATCCCGGCTGGTGCCACCACTGAAGGCTTTTTGCAGCCATTCAAATTGACGGCCCAACAGGTCGAAGACGCGCTCGCGCCACGGTCCTTCATACGGTAGGGTTGTGCCCACCAGAAAAAAGATGACAAAAAGGCCATAAATGAGCGCGAAGAGGTGTGCGGTTCGATTTGAAAAAACGCTCTTGGCCAGCAACCAGCCAGCCAGGATGGCCAGGCTGGCGGTGATAGGCAGGATATACAGGCCATCGATCAAATCAGCCTGGAGGATAGCCGTACTGGCCACCAACAGCATTGCCCAGACCAGAAGCAGCGCGGGCCAGCCATCGCTGAGTCTTGAGGTTGTCGGTACGTTTCGGACTACAGCCATAATCTAAATTCGGCGGCGGTGCCATATGCACCCCCGCTGCCATCTGGACAATTTCGGGCTCCCATAGCTGATTATAACGCGGGGTCGAGATGACAACATATCAGCCAGGTCATTATCAGATTCAACTCATACTGGGGCTGTATGATTCGCCTCGCGGGATTTAAGGGAGCGGTTGACATAGATGACATAGGCGGTTCCCAACCCCAATGAGAAGATGAACCACTGGATGGCATAACCGAGATGCGGCCCCTCCGACAAGTCAACCTCGCGGGGGGTGCGAGCCGGAATAGTGGTTGCCGCTTCAACAGACGGATTCTGGCGAAGATAGAGCGGCAGCAGCCGGTAGGGGAGCGCCGTCTGGATGTTGGCGATGTCGACCCGATAGACTTCGATCCCTGAATCGGTCACTTCTGGTGGGCCGGAGGTCTGCCGCAAGAGGATTTCCGAAAGCGCCAGATAACCCTCCACGGTCGCAGGCTCGCCGGAGGTCATATACCGGTTGCCAGCGACATATTCGGCCTCGGGAATCCAGCCCCGGTCCACCAACACGGCAACCGCTTCCTCGGCACCCGTCTCCTCATTCAGCAAGAGGGGCGTGACCAGACGAACACCACTGTTCCCATTCCACGTTTGAAGCCGAACGACCACCTGGTGGTCGAAATCGAAAACACCCGTAGCCGCCGCGTTGCGGTTAGCCCACTCATCAGCCACTTCATCTGGTGTGAGGGTGGAAAAATCAGCCAGCGATCCGTTCAGGTTAACAGCCGGTGCGTCCAGGGCGACCATCAGGGCGGCATTGGCGGCACGTCGTTCCGCCAACCTGTCCAATTGCCAGATACCAAGACGAGCCAGTATCAGCATGAGCGCCAGCACGACCAGCGTCACCCACCACCAGCGGCGGCTAAGGAGAGCTTTCAGGAGGTCCATACCCCACCTTGCCCCGGTGTTAATGGCTTGATGTCGCTCCGGGGGCGATGCCCGGCGCGGCTAATGCCTCTTCTGAAGTCCAGCGCGGGTTATCCTGGACCGGTTTGCGCTGCTCGCCCGATAAAATTCGGAACACCAGGACAAAAGCTGCCATGAATTGCATCATGCTGCCGGGAATCCACATGATGATGCCGCTGATGCGCTGATCATCGAGCGCTGATATCCCCCACAAGCGGGGCATATCGCTATAGTACGAGTAAATCACCGCGGGGCTGAAGGCCAAAACAACGCCGAGGGCCATGTTCGGTGGGATGGCGGCCAGGATGAAAGCGATCTTGCCTAGCCGGCCCAAATGTTTATGGAGACGGGGGCCGGCACCGGTAATAGTCCACCAATAGAGCATGCCCGCAGCGAACATGGTGAGATGTTCGAGATCGTGGACGAACTCACTATAGAGAGCAGCGTTATAGAGATTAGGATCATGCCAGCCAATGATGGTGCCGATAAAGAGGAACCAGACAATTACCGGACCAGTGGCCTTGCGAATCCATCGGCCGGTGATTGAGTCCTTGTTAATCACAGTATTGATGCCATCACCCAGCTTGACGCGCGGGCTATCGGGCAACCCCCAGAGCAAGTAGGGCATGGGATTCGGCAATAGCAATAAGGCGGGTGCGATCATGATCAGCAAGAGATGTTGAATCATGTGCATGAAAAATAACTGTTGGACCAATACCTCGATGGGCGACATGAGCGCCACGCCGATTACAACAAGCCCGGCGATATAAGAGACCGGGCGCCATCCCGCGCCAAGAGCCTGCCAGCCGCCTCGGCGAGCGCGACTACGCCGGCGCAGGCGCGTCCAGCCAAGCAGAAACAGGCCGCCTAGTATCAGGAGGGGAATAAACACTTCCGGCCGCCAGTTCCAGGAGGCTAAGGCGGCCCGTGCTACCGGATCCATACAATGAGATATTATCCCATCGGAATGATAAAAGGGCCACGGCTAAGCGATCATTTAGCCGTGGCCCCGCCGTGATTGCTACGGATGTGATTATCAGACGGGCTGACCCATCAAATAAAGTGCCGGGTAAAAGAAAATCCAGACGACATCGACATAGTGCCAGTAGATGGCGGTTCCTTCGACACCCCAATGGCGCTCCGGCGTGAATCGCCTTTTGCGACCGTTCCACCAAATGACCAGGATGAGGAACACACCACTGATGACGTGCAAGGCATGCATACCGGTCATGGCGAAGAAAACACCGCCATAGACACCATCACTCGGCTTAAGATGGCCAAAGATCTCGATACCGGCTATCTCGCCTGACAATCCAAAGACGTTCCACTCCAGGACGATCACGCTCAACAAGAAGAGCAAGCCCAACCCGGCGGCAATGAGAGCGCTGCGTAAAAATGTCTTCTGATCGCCGTGGGCGGCGCCGACTTCGCTGCGATACATGAAGTAGCTACTGAATAAAAGGATAGACGTCGCGAATAGACCAACTTCCTGGCTCAGCTCTGGCCGGGTGTTGCCCCACAGGACAAACCGCGTGACGAATAAAGCTCCGAAGAGGAAGATCTCGGAGAAAAGGAATAGCCACAGGCCCAGCCGGTTGGACTTGAGTTGGACCTCATAGGGTACCTCGTGGTCGTGGGCTTCGGCATGGCTGTCGTGGGCGTGGGTGGTAACGGCGCTCATTAGTGACTCTCCTCCCGCCACAGTCGAGTTACATGCATAAAGTTCTGAATGATGATCGCCGCCTTCACCAGGGCAATGATGAACAACAGGACAATCGATTCCAGGGCAACGGCAACATAAAATTCAGCGATGGTCAGTACGGCCAGGATCAACAACGTGATCAAGCCCAGACGATAAGCGGCCGCTCGTTTCTCAGACACGTTTATTCTCTCCTTGAATGATTAGTTTCCAAGCGGGCAGCCGCATTAATCACCTGATGGGACCGGCAGCGGGGCTACGTTCTGGGTGTAGACCGCGCCTTCCAGGCCGTAATCGTAGGGGTCGCCGACAACCTCGAATGGTACGTCATAGTTTAATTCCGGGATACGGCCGGGAATCTGCCATTCCGGCGAGCGCGAACCCCAGGGATTCGACTCGGCCGCTCGCTCCAGGCGAGTGCTGGAAGCGAGGTTGTAGATCATGATCAGGACAGACCAGCCGATCACCAGAGCGGCCAGCGTGATCAACAGTTGAGTCGTTTCGATACCCAGCGCCGGATCGTAGTCGGCCACGCGACGGCGCATTCCCAGCAGGCCGACGCTCATTTGGCCGATACTCATCACCCAAAAGGCGGGCAGCATAAGCCAGAAGTGGAGCCGTCCTAATGTCTCGTTATACATGCGGCCGCTGATCTTCGGATACCAGTAGTAGATCGCCGCGAAGAACGGGAAGATGAACCCGCCAAACATCGTCGCGTGGAAATGACCAACAACCCAATAGCTGTCATGCAGGTGCAGGTCGGTCGGGATCGTACCCAGGATCGGACCGGTGACGCCACCGATGAGGAAGATCGAGATCGCTCCGAAGACAAACAGGAGTGGTGTCGGCGGCCGGGGCGGCAGCTTGCCTTCCCAGATGGTGGCGATCCAGCTGAAAAATTTGACCCCGGTCGGGACGGCCACGAGCATGGTCGAGAACATGAACGGTACGCGCAACGCGTCAGCCATACCGGAGGTGAACATGTGGTGAGCCCAGACAAGGAAACCAACCAGGGCGATGGCCAGGCTGGAGAGCGCCACCCAGCGGTAGCCGAAGAGGGGCTTGCGGGCGAAGACCGGCAGTAACTCGCCGATGATGCCCAAGCCGGGTAAGACGAAGACGTAAACGACCGGGTGCGAGTAGAACCAGAACAAGTGCTGGTAGAGGATCGGGTTGCCCCCGCCAGCCGGGTCGAAGAAGTTCAGGCCGATGACGCGTTCGGCGACGGTCATGGTCAGGGCTACGCCAACCGTCTGGGTGGCCGTCATCTGGATGATGGATGTGGCGATAGCTGCCCAGACGAAGATTGGCATGCGGAAGAGCGTCATGCCTTTGGCGCGCATCGTCGCGACCGTCACCAGGACGTTAATAGATCCGGCGATGGACGAAAAGCCGATGATATAGAAACCCATCAAGAAGAGCATGACGCCGATGGGCGCGCGCAAGCTTAGGGTGGCATAGCCGACCCAACCGGTGTCCCAGCCGCCAATGGCCATGCCGCCGAGGATGAGGAATACCGCCGGCAGCGAGACCCAATAACTGAAGGCATTGAGCCGGGGGAAGGCCATGTCCGACGCGCCGATCATCAAGGGCACCAGATAGTTGACCATAGCGGCCACGCCGGCCAGCATGGCAGCGATCATGACGATGCCGTGAGCGCTGAAGAGCGTGTTGTACTGGTCGTTGGATAGCCACTGCATGCCCGGTTGTGCCAACTCGAGGCGGAAAAGGATGGCGAAGAGCCCGCCAACCAGCAGGATAAACACGCTGGAGATGCCGTACTGGATGCCGATGACCTTGTGGTTGTAATCGACATTCAAGTAGCGCGACCACGCCGGTTTGCCCTCCGGCGCACCGTGCCGCAGCGGTGTCCGCTTGCCGATGATCCATTTAAGCCAGTCCGTCAGCACACCGGCGCCTAAAAGGAAGCCGATGACACCGATGATAGCCCCAAAGGCTAAAGCCGGTTCATAAGGCCACTCTGTCGGCAGGCCGCGCAAGCTACGCAAACCGGCAATGAACAAGTATCCGAGGGCTGTGCCCGCGATCTGGCCTATCAGTCCGCGGGTTAAGCCCGATGTGAGAATGATTCCTAGCGCACGTAACATAATGCTCGCTCCCTGATAATGACTGTCGCTTATTCCAACGTTTTGATATAGGCGATCAGATCATCAACGATACTGATCTCAACCCCTTCAGCTGCCAGAATCTCCTGCTCGCGGGCGGTGAACTGGTCAAGATAGTTCTGGGGCATAATGTTTGCATTGAACCCGGTCACGATCTGATCGTTCGGGTTATAGATCGAATTGGTAATATAGGCCTCATCAGCGGTAACCGTTGAGCCGTCAGCGAGTTGTTCCTGTCGCAGGTACAAACCCTGCCAGGTCGGTCCGGCGCCGGGCGAGCCATCGTTGCTGTGGCACCCAATACAGCCGAAACCCTGGGCACTGGCCCAAAAAGCGCCGCGCTCCTCCGGGGTCATATCGGCAAATGCAGGCTGCTGGCTACGTTCCTCCACCCAGGCCACATATTCCGTCTCGCTAACGACGCGCACGTCGGCGACCATTTGCGTATGGCTAAGGCCGCAGATTTCGGCGCACCTAAGCTGGTATTCGCCTTCCTCGGTTGGAGTGATTCGCAACTGGGTCGTGCGACCCGGTACGAGGTCTTGCTTCACGCGGAACTCCGGCACCCAAAATGAGTGTAACACGTCCTCGGAATTCATCTTGAGCAACACCGGTTGATTGACCGGCAATACTAGCTCACCGGCAACGAGGCCGTCCTCTTCTGGATAAGCAAAACTCCAGACCCATTGTTTGGCGACCACATCGACAACCATTTCGTCCGTTTTCGGTCTTGTGATGTCGTTGAGGACGACCGCGCCCCAAACGCCGAAGCTGATAACCACAAAGGTGGGTACTATTGTCCAGCCAACCTCCAGAGCGGTGTTGCCATGAATGTGCGGACCATCGGTTTCATCACCGGCCTTGCGCCGAAAGACGAAAATGGAATAGAGCATCATGACCATAATCAACGAAAACAAGAAGGCGATCATCCAGTAGTGACCGTTAAACAACTGGTCAATCGGCCGGGCTTCGGCGCTGGCGGCAGTCGGCAGGGCCAGAATGACCTCGAAGAGGGCACGCAGGCCAACAGTTGAGAGCGCCGTCAGCACAGCTATGAAAATAAAGTGCTTAAATCGTCCCATTCTCTACTTTCCTACACTCAATTCATCCTAATTCTGACTCAACTAGTCCGGGACAGATATCTATCTCGGCTCCCCACACAAAGCGTCGCCACATTGTGGCGTAGAACAACAACATGTCCAGTCTCAGACGCCGGATTTCACCCCAGCATTCGATCTGTTGACGAAATGATGCTCACAAAAAGCAGCATCGGGCGGATATTTTACTAAGGGGCATTGATTAGAGCAAGCACGCCGATGCCCAAACCCACAACCAGCAAAAAGGACAACAACACGGCGATGAAGTTCCAAGGGATGGCCAGGGTATTGACCTTGTCGGCATTAGCCAGGCGATCGGAACGTAGTGTGAACAGCAATACGACCAGCGCGATCAGTAACAGGATCAGGACAAAGATGCGGCTCAAGTTGACGAGTGTGTCATTGCGCGCCACAGGTCCATCCGGAAATATCACACTGCTGATGAGTAAGCCAAAGAAGCCCACGAACATGAGGATGGTCGCGCCGGTGGTGAACACCGCCCAGCGCTGCCAGCGGGATTCGGGCGAGGTGCTGGTCTGTCGCGTCTGACGCATTTCCTTGATGCGCTGGCTCTGACGCTGATCGAGGGTAGCCTCAGATGCTTGATACTTGGGATCGGCTTCAGTTTTTGTCACCAACCGGGAGAGGAGAATGTAAATAATGCCGAGGGTCAACCCCGCGCCGATAACCAGACCCGGAATGATCAGGGCCAGGGCCAGCATAACCAGCCAACTGGCGACGGTGATCGAGCTCTGCCCGGCGATAGGAATGGGAAAGTTGATCGTCACTGTCGAGGGTTCCGACGGCAATGGCGTCGACGATCCGCCGCCCAGCAAAGCCGGGATGAATATCGTCAACAGACCGCTGCCGATTAGCAGAGCCATAATGATTGCCCAGGTAATCCACGATTGCTTGGTTCTCAAGAGTCCGTCTCCACTTAAGGATATGCAATCCGGGCCAAGTAGCCCTCGTTTGTGGATTTTAGCACAAATGATTCGACCGACAATACGAACCTCGGCGGGAGGTTATTTATCCGATAAGAATTCATCGCTTCTACGATCGGGTTTTTGTCCGGATCAATCGCTTCCAAACCAGGGGCGGTGATTCAGGACCAGGCGGTTCCGGCTCAGGTTCCATCTCCTCCCGCAGCGATAATAATGTACGATGGTAGAGCGATTTGATCGCACCCTCGCTACGGCCCATGATCGAGGCGATCTCCTGGTTGGAAAGATGCTCAACAAATTTCAGCGCTAGCAATTCCTGCCGGTCGGCGGGCAACCGGCGGACCGCAGCCAGTAACGTGGCCCGGTTTTCGGCCAGGAGCGCCACCGCCTCCGGTCCATCCTCGTTGACTTGCCAGAGTGTCAGATCATCCAGCGAAATGACTCTTCGGCGACTGTGGTCCCGGTGCCAGTTGGCGACGAGGTTGTGGGCGATTCGATAGAGCCAGGCGGAAAAAGGCAAGCCTCGATCGTCGTAGGTACCGATGTGCTGCCAGGCACGTAGGAAGGTTTTGGCCGCCAGGTCCTCGGCGTCGGCTTCGTTGCCCGTGCGGTAATAAATGTAGTGGTAAATGCGTTGGGCATAGCGCTCATAGAGCAAGCCGAATGCCTCCTGGTCAGTTCTGGCCTGGGCGATTAATTCAGACTCGTCGCTGTGGGTAACCGATTGTCCTATCGTCATTCCGCCCACCGTGCCGCAGTCCTTCTTTGGCCTGTCGTTACGTTACCGGCACGCTGGGCAGTATAGCAAAGGCCAAAGGCGTTGGCGAACCTCTCCGGCGAAGATCAGTCTGAGCCGGCAATATCCCGGCGAATCAGGGCCAGGCCAAAAGCATCCTCCAGCAAGCGGGAATAGCCGGGGACCTGATCGGCAACCGCAGCGGCATAAAACTCGGCGTTTCGTTGAGCTTGGTCCGGCCGGTAATTATTACGCACAAATTCGGGGTCAGCGTAACGCCGGATATTGTACTTGTGCAGGAGGATCAAGTCGGGATTCAGCCGGTTGATATAGTCAAATGTCGGCAAATCCCAGCTCATAACGATCTCGCTCCCCTCGCGCGGGGAGACGTACACAGCCGGGTCGCGGTAAATTAATTGGGGAGGCTCGTCCGGCCGGGCTGTGTTGTAGGCCACCTCGACCCGATCATTGAAGGCCAGGGCCGGGCTACTAGCCTCGCGTTCAAGGGTAGCCTGATAGGTGACCACATCCCAGCGCAGAAAAATCCCTATCTGGAACAGAACGGCGATGATGCCTATCAACGATAGAGCGACTCGGAGCGGCTTGCGCCGGTCCCAGCAAAGGAGCGCTTCATAACCGAGCGCGGCGTAGAGGGGGAGCATCACCGGTAAGAAATAACGCGCCGGTTTTGCAGCGACAAAAAATAGAAGATAGAGGCTAAACGGCAATACATAGGTCAGGATGATAAGGCCCAACAGGCGATGCTTACCGCCAGCCATGGTTGCCCAAAGACAGGCGACCAGCGCCAGCACATATAGCCACCAGAAACCATATGTCAAGCGCAAAGTCTGCTCGTACCAGGACGTCGGGCCGCGCGTCATGGCCATATCCCAACCAAAAGCGATCCGATCCGCCTGTAGGAGCTGCGTGTCGATGATCTGGCCGGCGTACTCGGGGATAACCAGCAGCGGATTGGATACAATGATGGTCAGTGCCATCAGTCCGGCGAACAACGCCCCCCGCCTGATCGTCACGGACCAACCGCCACGCCGCCAGCCCAGGGCCAAGTAGACGGCAACGGTCAGGAAAAACCAGAAGCCTACTTGCTTGGTTCCCGCGCTCAGCCCGCAGGCCACGGCGGCAACGGCGAACCAGCGGCCAAAACGCAGGTTGTCGCGGTTGAGAGCAAAGATGGTTACGGCGACCAGGAGGACCACCAGGCTTTCAGCGTGCCACCAGAGGTTGTTGGCGAACACGGCCGGCACAGACAGTAAGAGAACAACGACGAGTAGCGATTGGAGCGGCCTGGCGAAACCCGTCCAGTTATAAACAAGCAAGGCCACGGCGATGACCATCAGTAACGGGCTGAGTTGCCGCATCACAACCATAATGACTGAGGTACTCGCGATAGATGCCTCAAGCGGGACGAAGCCGGCCGCTGCCCGCAGGGGCAGGATTGCCAGCGCGGAACTGAGATAAAACGGGTAGCCGTAGAAGTAATGGCGATAAACGAAGATGTTGGTCAACGTCTCGGTGAAGGTCTCGCCGTGAGTCGTCATGCGCATGACATGGGGGTATTGCAGCCACTCATCGATCTGGAAGGCGGCCAACATGTTAGGGTCTTTGGCGCCGGTCAGGTTGGGCGGGATGAAGACCAGGACGTAGAGCGTCAAAAACAGACTAATGACCAGCAAGCCGGTTCGCTCTCGGCGAGACATGGCCAGCGATCATAGCGGTTTTCTTCCAGAAACCGAGTTTCCCGGAATCAGATATAATCTCGTCATGTCGGGTTTCCCAGTCGAAACCAGGTATCAATATGATAGATGGAGCAAGGAAATCATGAGTAAATCATTGCAAGGCAAAATCGCCCTGGTCGCCGGAGCCAGCCGGGGTATCGGCGCGGCCACCAGCGAAGCGCTGGCCAGGGCCGGAGCGGCTGTCGTCCTGGCCGCCCGCAGCGGCGAGGAACTAAAAATCCTGGCGGGGCGGCTTCAGGGTTCAGGCGCGCCGGCGCTGGCCGTCCCCGCCGATTTGACCCAGGAAGCGGACGTCGCGCGGCTCAAGGCGGCCGCGCTGGAGCGCTTCGGCAGGGTCGATATCCTGGTCAACAACGCCGGCGTCGGCAAATACGGCCCCCTCAGCTCCCTGACCGCCGCCGACTATGACTGGATGATGAACACCAACATGCGCAGCAGCTTCCTCTGCACCCATGCCTTTCTGCCGGACATGCTGGCGCGGCGCGAGGGCTGGATCGTTTTCGTCGGCTCCGTGGCCGGGCTGAAGGGCCTGCCCAATGAGGCAGTCTATTGCGCCAGTAAATTCGCCCAGATGGGTTTCGCCCAGGCGCTGGACTACGAGACGCGCGAGCAGGGCGTCAAGGTCAGCGTCGTCGCCCCCGGCGGCGTCCACACCCATTTCGCCTTCGGCACCGGCCGGACCCCTGGCGACCCGATGCTCGATGGCATGATGGACGCCGAGGACATCGCTCAGGCCGTATTGTTCGCGGTCACCCAGCCGCCCAAGGCGCGTGTTTTCCTCATCGGCATGCGGCCGATGTCTGAACCACTTTAAGCAAAGGAGCGACTCATGAACCCAATGTTTGCCGCCCTTTCGGACCGATTGTCCGCTCTGCATCGGAATATCGAGAAGGCTATCGATGGTTTGCCGGACGAGGCCCTGGACTGGTCGCCGGGTCCGGATATGAACTCAATCGGCGTTTTACTGGCTCACACCCTTGGCTCGCAGCGCTACTGGATTGGCGAC
>Ga0114939_10001027_pt1 | contig 22609 bp, 19 predicted proteins | sample AshMeaCrysSpring_FD_87196 | JGI IMG/M metagenome (GOLD analysis project Ga0114939, IMG submission 87196) | Groundwater microbial communities from Big Spring, Nevada to study Microbial Dark Matter (Phase II) - Ash Meadows Crystal Spring | ecosystem: Environmental > Aquatic > Deep subsurface >...
GTGGTGTACATACTCGACGGTTTGGCCCGCTTCACCGGCACTCGTATTCGCGCCGATAATTTTGCCATTATTGAAGAACAGAATGCCCGATTCCGTCCCATTGCCGATCAACACCTCAATGAAGCCATTCAACTGCTGATTGATCATTTTGGCGATCAGGCGGTCCAGATCGGTGATATCGGTGCTGAGGTCCCGATGAAGCGGCGTGGCATGCAGGGCATTCGCCCAGAAATAGATCATATCGGGATCGATCTGATAGACACTCACCGTGAAATTGTGTTTCTCGACTGCGGACATGAGCTGCTGCATCGCCTCCTCGCCGGTAACAGAGCCAGCGTTGGTCCGACACGTTGCGCTGAGCAATTGCCCCGAATCGAAATAGACCATTGTTTCCATGTGCGGGGATTTCAGGTGGATGCCGCAGCAGCCCAGCTCGCTTTGTTGATGTTCGAAAAACTTGCGCACGTTCAAGTAATAGGAGTTGAGTCCCTCGACAATCGGAGGCTGGTTGGGGATAACCATCATGGATTCGTTCCTTTGGTTGAATACGTGTCGCCTTCAGCGTGTTCATGAAATGATGAAACTCATCAATCCCATTTGAATGATTTAAACCATAAGCTACCTAATACGTATCGACTCTTTTCTCTTAAACTAAAGACGTATCAGCCCGGATCGGTGTGCTTTGCTTCGAGAAGGCGATCATCGCCAGAAAACTTTGCTCAATCGGCATCTCGCGGGTTGCCAATTGCCGGGCAACTTGCAGATTAGCGGCAGGCCGATATAATGTCGGGAAACGGCATCGCTTGAATGAAGCTCGGCAGGTCGGCGCCACCGGCGCCGATCGGGAAGGAGAAGGGAATGCGTTTCAATTTGGGCCCGCGACGGGGCATTTTCATTGACGTCACGCAGGAGCGCCGGGATCCGTCCGATGAGCTTGATGAGATTTCACGCTTTGAAAAGCTTGACCTGTTTTACCGCTCCCTCTGCGCCATGCTGTACAACTACGTGCCGATGTCCGGGCATCCCGGCGGGTCGATCTCCTCGGGCCGGCTGGTGGCGGCGGTCCTTTTCGACGGCATGGACTACGACGTCACCAATCCCGACCGGGAGGATGCCGACCTCATCTCCTATGCCGCCGGCCATAAAACCCTCGGGCTTTATGCCATGTGGGCGCTCCGCAACGAGGTGCTGCGCATCGGTGCTCCAGAGCTGCTCCCCGCAGACGAAGGCCGGCAACTGCGCCTCGAAGACCTGCTCGGCTTCCGACGCAACCCTCTCACGAAGACCCCGCTATTCTTAAAACACCGGGTCAAGCCATTGGATGGTCATCCAACCCCCGCGACCCCCTTCCTGCGTCTTTCCACAGGCGCTTCGGGGGTGGGAGTCGCGGCTTCGTTGGGTCTGGCCTTCGGTGCCGCCGATTATTATGGCGGCCATGCGCCACGCATTCACATCATCGAGGGAGAGGGAGGCATGACGCCCGGCCGCGTCGGCGAGGCCATGGCCGCGGCCGGAACGGCCTGTCTGCAGAACGCGGTCCTGCATGTGGACTGGAACCAGGCTTCCATCGATTCCAACCGGGTGTGCCGGGACGGTGAGACCCCCGGCGAATACGTCCAGTGGAACCCGATCGAATTCGCGCTGCTGCACGACTGGAATGCGATTCTGGTGCCGGACGGGATGGATTTCGGGCAAATCCTCGCTGCCCAACGGCGTCTCGGGTCGCTGCCGAACCACCAGCCGACAGCCATCGTTTACCGCACGCGCAAGGGCTGGCAGTACGGTATCGAGGGGCGGGCCTCACATGGTGCCGGCCATGGACTCTGCGCGGACGGTTTTTTCAAGGCCGTTGCCCCCCTCGTCGGCCCGACCGGAGCAACCCTGCCGTGTTGTGAGAGCGCCAACCAGCGCTGCCAGGCCGGAAGATCGGCGGAGGTTCTGGAAGAATGCTTCTGGGAGGCGCTGACCGTTGTCCGCGCCGCTCTCGAAAAGGACCGCGGTCTGGTGGCGGCTTTCGCCCGGCGGCTGAACGACGCTCGGCGCCGCTTGGACGGCTTGGCGCGCCAGCCGCGGCCGCAGGCGCCCAAGGTCCAGTCCGTTTTCGACGCGGCGGCCGCCACCGAGGGCCGCATCCCCGCCGAGCTGACCTTGACCCCCGGCAGCCCGGCAACACTGCGAGGTGAACTGGGCAGGGTGCTTCAGCATTATAACCGCCTCAGCCAAGGCGCTTTGCTTACGGCGTCCGCCGATCTTTACGGCTCCACGAGCGTCAGCACGATCGGCCAGGGTTTTCCGGAGGGCTGGTACAACGCCGCCACCAATCCGGATTCGCGCATGCTGGTCACTGGCGGTATCTGCGAAGACGCCATGTGCGGAATCCTGGCCGGCCTGTCCACCTACGGCAAGCATCTGGGGGTCGGCTCCTCTTATGGGGCCTTCATCGCCGCTCTCGGACACGTCGCCGCCCGCCTGCACGCCATCGGCAATCAGGCCCGACAGGCGGTTTTTAAAGAGGCTTTCAAGCCCTTCATCCTGGTGTGCGCCCATGCCGGCGTCAAGACCGGAGAGGACGGCCCCACCCACGCCGATCCCCAGGCCCTCCAGCTCCTTCAAGGAAACTTCCCCCTTGGCACCCTGATCACCCTCACCCCCTGGGACCCCCAGGAGATCTGGACCCTGTTATCCGCCGCTATGGCGCACCGCCCGGCGGTGATTGCACCGTTCGTGACGCGACCGCACGAGACAGTGCTGGACCGGGCGGCATTGGGTCTGGCGCCGGCCGCCGTTGCGTCCACAGGAGTATACCGGCTGCTCAGGGCGCAAGGCCGACGCGACGGAACGCTGGTGCTACAGGGCAGCGACGTCGCTTATGCCTTCATCGAACAGACGCTCCCGCTGCTCAAAGAAAAGGGGATCGACCTGGATGCCTTCTATGTCGCCAGCGCCGAGCTTTTCGACCTGCTGCCCGCGGCTGAACAAGACAGGATTTTTCCCGAGGCGGCAGCGCAGGAGGCGATGGGCATCACCGGCTTCACGCTGCCGACCATGGAACGCTGGGTCTGTTCCGCACGCGGCCGGCGAATGACCCTGCACCCCTTCCGCCAGGGGCATTTTTTAGGCAGCGGTCAGGCCGGCCAGGTGCTGGAGGAAGCCGGGCTCGATGGCCGAAGCCAGTTCCTGGCCATCCGACGCTACTTGGAGGGGCTCAAAGCCAGAACCGGCCGATGAAAAAGGCGCCCAGGCCGATGGCGATCGTTGCCAATAGATTCCGGGTGACGATTCCGGCGGCGGCCGCCACCCCTGCGGAAACCAGATAGGGGTTCGACGCTGACAGATCCCAGTCGCCCTTGGGCAGCAAGACCGCGGGAAACACAATCGCGGTCAGGACCGCCGGCGGAATGAAGCGGAGCGAGGCTTCGAGCCAAGGCGCCATCCGAATCCGGTCCGCCAGTGCAAAGAGAAAAAAGCGGATTCCGAACGTGACCGCCGCCATGCCCGATATCAGGATGAACTCGCTGGCCGTCACGGCGTCGCCCTTCCTTTGGCGAGTTTCGTGCTGCGTTCGGCCAGCAGGCCGGCAATGATTCCGGCGCAGGCGGAGACGATGATCCCCAGCTTGTAGGGCAGGCCCAAGGTCAGCAAAGAGGCCGCCCCGGCCGTCAGGACGCAGACCATCATGGGAACGGTCTTGACGAAGGGGATGATCATCCCGATGAAGGTGATCGGCATGGCCACGTCCAACCCCCAGTCGGACGCCTGCGGAATCCTATTTCCCAGCATCAATCCGACCAGGCTCCAGAGCTGCCAGTTCAGATACATGGCGACGGACGAGCCGAACTGATACCAGTGCCGTTCGCGGCAGCCATCCCCGCGTTGAAAGCGGCGCACCGTCACGGCGAAGGTTTCATCCGTCAGCCAGAATGCCAACGCCATGCGCCATGCCGGATGGAGATGCTTCAGATAGGGCAGCAGCGTGGCGCTGTAGAGCATGTGGCGCAGGTTCACGACCAGCGTCGTCAGAACGACGATCGCCGGCGGCGTCTGGGATGCAATCAGCCCCACCGCGATGAATTGCGAAGACCCCGCGAACACAAAGGCCGACATGGCCACGGCCGCCGCCGGAGACAGCCCCGAGGCGACGGCCACCGCACCATAGATCATCCCGAACGGAAGCGCCCCCAGCATCAGCGGGAGCGTGTCCCTTGCGCCCCGGAGGAATTCCTGATTTCGCACCGCCACCGGTCACTCCTGAGAAGGATCGCTCGTCCTGATCGGAGGACGGACGGCTGGGGGGTATCCGCATGCCGGCAAACGGTCAAAGCATAAACTCGAACGGTATGTAATTTGCAGATACATTGGGCAGATAGGTTGTCAGCGCACCCTTCGCTCCGCTTCACCGGCAGCAGCGGTGAACTAACCTTGGAGCAGATTCTTCTGAGAGGGTCAATGAAAAAACGCATCGGCGACATATTGATGGAGATGGGCTTTTTGGACCAAGACCAGCTCAATATGGCCCTGATGGAAACCCAAAAGACCGGCGTCATGCTGGGAGACGTGCTGCGCCGGCTCGACTGGGTGACCGAGGAAGACCTTCAGATGGCCATTGCCGTGCAGAGCGGCGCCCAAATCCTGGACACCGAAAAGGTCACGGTCGATCCCGGTCTCGCGTCGAAGATCCCGATTGAGGTTGTGAACGAACACGGAATGTTTCCCTTTGCGATCGAAAACGGCGCTCTCAACGTGGCGTGCAGCAACCCTTTCGATGTCATCGCGCGAGACAAGCTGGAGCGCCTGAGCGGCTGCCGGGTTAAAACCTTTATCGCCCGCCGGTCCTGGATCGCGAACGCCACGGACCTCTACTACAAAACCGCCCAAAACATCGACCAGGACATCGAAGCGATCACCTATTCCCGCAATGGCCAAAACGTCTTCAAGGACGACCAGATCGTGACGCTGTCCAATCTGCTCATCGAAAAGGGCAACGTGCTCGGGGCGAGCGACATCCACGTCGTGCCGGACAACCATCTGGTGCGCATCTATTATCGGATCGACGGGGTGCTGCACCAAAAGCACCTCTTCGCCAGAGCCTTCCTGCAACCGCTGCTGACGCGATACAAAATCATGGCGGACATGGATATCTCCAATCCGAACATCCCCCACGACGGCCGCATCCGCTACAAAGGGCGAGCCGGAGAGTTCGACATCCGGGTCTCGACCTTTCCCACCCAGCTGGGCGAAACCGTCGTGATGCGGCTCTTGATCCACACCAAGCTGGCCAAGGATTTGCGGGAGCTGGGGTTTGAAAACGAGGATCTGGCGCGCTTCAAAACCGCCATCCAGCGGCCGCACGGGTTGATCCTGGCCACCGGTCCCACCGGCTCCGGCAAGACCACCACGCTCTATTGCGCGCTGATGACCGTGAACAGCCCCAATATCAACTGCATGACGGTGGAAGACCCAATCGAATACGGTATTCCTACGGTCCGCCAGACCGCCGTCAACCCCAAGGCCGGCCTGACGTTCGGAAATGCCCTGCGCTCCGCGCTGCGGCAGGACCCGGATGTGATTCTGGTGGGCGAGATTCGCGATCGCGAAACCGCCGACCTGGCGTTGCAGGCCTCGTTGACCGGTCACCTGGTCCTGTCAACGCTGCATACCAACGATGCCGCCTCCGCCATCAGCCGGCTGATCGACATCGGCGTGAACGCAGCGATCCTGGCCTCGGCGCTATCTCTGGTGGTCGCACAGCGGCTCGTGCGTCTGCTGTGCCCCAAGTGCGCGCGGCGCCACCCCATCCAGGCCGACGCTCTCAAGCGGTTCCAGGACAAGGGCTTGACGGCCCCGGCGGAGACCTCGCATCCGGTCGGGTGCGATAGCTGCCACGGTTCGGGGTACCGCGGACGCAGCGGGGTCTACGAAGTCATTCAAGTCGATCGTGCGATCGCCGGTCTCATCTTCAGCCGTGCGTTGCACGAAGATGTCAAAGACGCGGCCGTGCGCGCCGGCACCGATTTGATGTTCAAACAGGCCCTAAAAAAGGTCGCCCAGCAGGCGACGTCCCTTGAGGAAGTTTTTCGAGTGATTGCCGATTATGAGTAGCTACCATTACAAGGCGATCGACGACTCCGGCCGGGTGGTGCGCGGCCAGGTGACGGCGTTCAACGAGCTGGATGTCGAACGGGAATTGAAGCGCCGCGGACTCTTTCTGATCGAGAGCACGGCCGAGAGGGAGCGGTTGGGCTCGAAATGGAGAGTGGGGCGGCGCATCGGCTCCAAGATGCTGATCGAGTTCTACCATCGCTTGGCGCAGACCCTCGAGGTCGGCCTTCCCATCCTCTCCAGTTTGGAGGAGATCGCTCGCTCGCTGCCGTGCCGGACGTTGAAACGCATCGTGGGCGAGGTGCAGTTCTCCGTCGAGGGCGGCAGCGGTCTGCACGATGCGCTGGCCCGCTACCCCTGGGCGTTTCAGCATCTGGATCTGGCCATGATCGGCATGGGCGAAAGGAGCGGAGCCCTGCCGAAATGTCTCCGGGATCTCGCGGCCTATCATGAATGGAGGAGCGACATCGGCGCACTGTTCAAGAAGGCGCTGATATACCCGGCGTTCATCGGCGCAGCGATCGCTGCGGTGATCGGCGTGTGGGTCGGTTATGTGCTGCCCCAGATGGTCAAGGTCCTATCGGAGCTCGGCGTCGAGCTGCCCTGGGTGACGACGACCATTCTCGAAGCGAGCGCCTTCGTTCAGGCGCAGTGGATGTGGCTGGCCGGCGGCGCGCTTCTGACCGCCGGCGTGGGTTACGGGTACTATCAAACGGATTCCGGCCGGCGTGCGGTTCACCGCCTCCTGTTGTCGATTCCGGTCCTGGGCCCCGTCGTCCGCAACATCGCGCTGACACGCCTCTGTCACAATTTTGCCACCATGTTTTCGGCCGGTATGACGATCAACAGCATCTTCCACGCCTTGTCCCGCCATGCCATGGGAAATCGCCATCTGGAGAGCTGTCTGGCCGCCGCGCACCAGGAGATCGAGCGGGGCGAGTCGATCGCGGGAGGCTTCGAAAAGGCGGGCGGGTTTCCTTCACTGCTGCTGGGAGCCATCCGCAGCGGAGAAACCACCGGAACGATCGATGACTCGTTCAGACGCATGGGGGAGCACTACGACCGTGAAGTCAAACGCAACGTTCAGGTCCTTGTCAATTCCGTTGAGCCGATCGCCATTATTTCCCTGGGGGGGGTTTTCGGAGTCATCGTGCTTTCGATTCTGCTGCCGCTTTATGACGTCATGGGCGGGCTGGGAAAAGCCTATTGAAGGGATATCGCAGGGTGCTCAGGGAAGGGTGATGGTGACCCCGCGGCCGGCCAGCGCGATCGGCGTCGGCGGAGTCGACGCCACCAGAGCCCCGCTTCCGCCGGATCCGCTGCGCAGTTCCAGCCGGCTGCCGGACAACACCGTGTAGACGGACGAACCGCCCGCCGCCAGACTGCCCAGATCGGATCCCTGTCCGGGGTCGTGAACATAAACGACCGATCCGCTGTGGTTGTTGACCGCCAGGGACAGGTATTCGCAGATAGCGTTGTAGAGCTCATTGCCGCCGAGATAGAAGGCCAGATCGTCGAAGGCCCCTACGGGTGGATGGCGGAGGTAGTTGGGAAGCCCGTCGCGGTTGTCGCCCTGATGAGTCCCGGCGGCGATGTCGTCGAAGACGTTGCCGTCGCCGTCGGCATCCATGGGTCCGGCACTGACCAGGACCGCCGCAATGGGGAACGCGGCCGGTGCGCCGTCGGCATCCACCATCAGCGGAGCGCCGCTCAGTCCCGCGCGCAGCGCCGTGCACGAGACGCTCCGGTTGGTGCCCAGCCCGGGGTTCAAGGCATAGCGCAGGGGCCTCTTGTATGGATCGGTCGGAGGCGCCTGCAGCGTCTGGGAGGGAAGGGTGCCGACGGCGGCTCCGGTGTTTTCAACGCCGTCACCGTCGCTGTCGGCATAGGGCAAGCGTCCGGTCCGTTCGGCAAATCCCAGCAGAGTGGCCTGGGCGTCCTTGAGCTGGGCGATCGCGTCGTTGCGGGCCTTGCGCTCGGTCAGTACGCGGATCAGGGAAACGCCGCCACCCGCCAGAAGCCCGATGATGACCATGACGACGGCGATTTCAATGAGGGTGAAGCCGCGCTGGTCTCCCTGGCCTTCGCGGCCGATTCTTACACGCGCTTTCATCCCATCTGGTCAGCCGATGAAACCCCGCCCTCGCCGTGCGGATCAGAACAGCATGTAAAAGGTGGCGACGTTCGTTCCGGTCGTATAGGCCGCGCTGCCCGAAATCGAGCCGGTTTGCCAGTTGCCGTCATCGTACTTGGTGTCGATTTCGAGGCAGACATCCGCCGGAAGGTTGTTGAACATGATGTAATGGGTCAGCGGCGTCGCGTTGCCGGGAGGATTGATCCATTGAATTTCGACGGTGTCGCCAAAAGGATGGGTCGGCGCGTTCGCGCCGTTGTAGGTTCCGGAGATCAATCCGGCCAGGGCCAAGTCGCGGAAGACTTCAAAGCGCTCGGCAGCTTCGATCTGACCGTTGCCGTTGCCCTCCGCATCAGCGCCGTTGGGTGGAACGGGCGCCAGGTTCTCGTCGCCAGGATAGACGCCGTATTTGTCATAGAAGGTCATAACTCCGGCCCGCATCTCGTCCGCCAGTTTGACGACGCGCTTCACCTTGGCGTTTTGCACCATGGCCTGGCCCTTCAGTACGCCGCCAATCAGCAACCCGATGATCACCAGAACTATAGCGATTTCAACCAGCGTGAACCCCGCCTGATGATTCCTGATTTTTTGGGTGGTAGCCATATAAAGCAGTCCTTTCAGAGCCATTTTAAGGTGCACGTGGATCTAAAATTCCTATCGGCCGCAACTCGGAAAAGCTTTACCCAAACCGCTCGCCAGCACATGAACGGATGCGCAGGTCAAAGCGATCCTTTGATGTATGGGGTGATGAGGATCACCAGCTCCACATTCTCCTCCGTGGTCTCCATGCGTTTGAACAGCTTTCCGATGAGCGGCACATCGCCCAGCATCGGCAGTCCTTCGTGGTTGAGCTTGCGGATCTTGCTGATCAACCCCGCCAGCACTACCGATTGCCCTCCGCGGACCCGGACCGTGGTCGCCAACTCCTGCAGGTCGATGACCGGATTGGAGATGGTCTGGGGCGCTCCGATGCCCGACGTCGGAATCTCCAGGGCAACCTCGCGCTGGATGCGGGTCAGCGTGGGCACGATGTTCAGGGTCACCAGACCGTCGTTTGAAATCAGAGGCGTGATCCCCAGCTGCAGCCCCAGCAGGGCGCGTTTGATCGATGTGCCGATGGTGACCACTCCCGTTTCCAAATCGCGGTCGACGCCGTCGATGTCGGTGTAAGGAAACTGCGACCCCACCGTCAGCACCGCTGACTGGCGATTGATCACCGAGATATGCGGATTGGCGAGGACCGTTACATCTCCCTGGGTGCGCAGGAAGTCCAGGACGGCCGAAAACCGCGACGTGTTGCTCTTGGCGATCTGCCCGTCGCCGTTGAACTCCAGCGTGAAGATGTCCGGGAGGATGGAAGAGCCGGACGTGAATTCGACGTTCAATTTGGTCCAGTCGATGCCGGTTTTCTGATCGTCCTTGAGGATGACTTCCATGATCTTGGCTTCGATGAAGACCTGACGGTGCAGCGACTCGCTCAGGGAGTCCAGAAAGCGGACCATCGCGGCAATGCGGCCCGGAGTGTCGGCCATGTAGATCACGCCCGAGTTCCGATTGATGCGCAGGACGGCATCCGGCGATTTGAGCCCTTCGAGCGCCTCGGCGAGCGCCGCCCACAGATCGGAGCTCTGTTCCGGCTTCTTGGCCTTGACCTGGTACTTCCCGGCAACGCTGGTGCTGTTGACGCCGGATGCCAGCAGGTCGCCGCCCACTTCGATAACGGTTTCGCCGGTGAGATCCAGATGGTCCAGGTGATAGATCCTTTCCGCAAACCGTTGGATGTGCAGAGCGCGGTCCACGATGCTCCAGGCATAGCCGGCGCCGTTGACGACGATCATGTCCAGCGCCTGATTCAAGTTCACTTTGTTGAGACGCACCGTGACGCTGCGCGTCAGGTCGACGGCGGAGTCGATGACCAGATTGTATTCCGAATCTTTGGTGAGCGCCGCCAGGGCCTCGCTCAGGGTCGCCTTCTGAAAGGTGATCGAGTAAAGACGGGAGGGCGGCTCCACGGGTGGCGGGGCCGACGGTTCTTTCTCCACGACCGGAGGCGGCTGGGGAGCCAGAAGGCGCTTCTCTTTTTCCAGATCGCGGGCGGGCTGAGCAGCTTTGAGGTCTTCCTGAGACACCGGCCGGGGGTTGGGGAGCGCGCACGCATTCAGAAACAGCGACGCCAATCCACCCACCAGTACGAGGCGACCCAGCCAAGTGGCAATCATGATGGCGGTTGGTATCATTGGCTTCTCGAACCTAATATTGGCTTTGGCTGATCGAAAAATACACTTCCGGAGCCGGCAGGAGCCAGCGCTGGTCGCGCCTGCGCAGGACCACTCCGACCGGCGAAATTTCTTCGATGTGCAGCCCGCCGATGGTGTCCTTTTCCGCGAATACGTTCCCGTCCAATACGGCGTAGTAATGCCGCACGTCGGCGTCATGGGCCACCTGCAGAATCCCCGTGAGTTGAGGGAGCACCGGCGGGGCCGGGGGCGGTTTGGCATCGTGCGAACGGGGGGGCGCTGCAGGGGACGGGGCTGCGCTCGTCTGCGGAAGCCGGGTCATGACGATCGGAAGATCCAGCCGGACCTCCGCATCGGCGCGACGCGCCGCAAGCAGCTCCTCGAAGCGGAACAGGTGGAGCCGCAGCTGACTGACGACGGCCGGGCTGGGGGTCAGGGGCTGAAATTCAATCTGGCTGAGCTTCAGAAAGTTCAGCGTCAACAAAATGGCGGCCATCCCCAGCCATGCGCCGATGCACAGCCGCCGATGATTCATGAAGCTGTTCGTTAGTATTCCCATCGTCAAAGCGCCGCGCGCGCCTTGGGCGCGGTCGGAGGTGATTCTTTCCCCCCGGAGGCCTGAAGCCTGCAGCGGAGAAGCACGGAGAGCTCGCAGAGGCCCTCACCGGTTTTCGGATCGAGCTTGACGACGACCTGTTTGGGCTGCAGGTAGCGATGGGCAGTGAGCGCAGCCATGAACGGCAGCATTCCTTCGAGCGGCCCCGACAGGGAAAGGGCCAGACCCACCGCTTCGGCACCCTTCTGAACGGGTGCGCTCGTCAACTGCCCGACATTCAGGCCAGATCTGGATGCAAGTTCCCCCAGGAGACCTTCGACCGCGAGCACGCCCAGTTGAATCGAATCGGCCGTCAGAAACAGCTTCGAATGTTCGTTTTGGATCCGCTCCAGTTTGGGGGCGGCCTGCTGCTGGAAAGTGAGCTCGCTGCGAAGGCCATGGTTCTGGGCCTGGATCGCCAGGACCCGGTCGATTGCATGGTGGTTCCAGAAGAACAGGAACAGGGCCCCCGTCCATAGGCCTGCCACCCACACCCAGCGGTTCATGAGCAGCGCCGTCATGTCAACCGGATCTTGCAGGTTATCTTGTAATCGGTCCGGGCGACCTGTCGCTTGGCCTCTTGCATGCTGAATACCACGTCCTCCATGGTGATGGGGTTTTCCGGGCGCAGCCGGCGGTTAAGGTTGTCGATCAAGATTCTGAGCTGCTGCCGGAAGCGTTCGATGGATTCGGCTCGAACGATAGCAGCCAGGTCCAGGTGCGCCGCCTCCGCATCCACTTTGAGCTCTAGAACCGAGGCCCCCTCGGGCAGGGATGCCACGACGTTGAATATCAAATGCGCGGGGGAGGGCCGGCTGAGATCGTCTGTCAGCTCGACCACCGCGGCATCGTAATCCGCCAGGGACATCGCCTGCTGCTGCCGCATTCGGTTGCGGACCAGCATTTCCTCCGCCACCCGCTCTTCCAGCCATTGATGCTCGAAGGCGAAACCGGCGAGCAGGGTCCCGGCAACGAGCATGCCGGCCCACTGGACCGGGCGCCATTTCACTTGCTGCTGAATCCGGCGGTGCGTGATGCAATGAGCTTCGGCCGGGGTCAAAACGGCGTCCGGATCCAAAAGCCCATCCAGAGCGGACAGTTCGCGGGGCACACCCTTACCTGCCGAGATTCCGGGGGCCGTCTGGACCGGTCGCCCCAGGAGATCGGACAACCGCTCCCGGAAACCTGCTTCATCGCCTATGAGGTAGACGGCTTGCAGATCGGATTTGGCTTTTTGGGAAAACAGATAGATCGACTGGTTGATCTCAAACAGCAGCGCGTCTATGCGTTCGGAGGACTGCGGAAGGGTCACCTCGCGCGAAAAGAGGAAATCTCCCTGATGGTAGAAATAGAGAAACCCTTCATGCCGCTGGAGATGGATGACGAGAGCCGCCTGGCCTTCGAATTCGGGAACCTGCCGGTTGAAGCGTTCTTCCCACAGCAGGGCCGGGGTGGTGATCCAGCGCGGCGTCAGATGCTTCCTGCTTAACGCGGCATACAGCTCAAAGGCGGTCGGCTCTGAGAGGTGAAACACTCTGACGCCGGGGCCTTCCAGGGTTTTTTGCCGGCAACCGTAACTGAAAAAGTCCTGGGCCGAGGGAAGGCCTGGGTGGGCCGTTTTCAGTTTGCGCTCGATGAACGGCCGGATGAGGGACTCCTTTTGGGACTTGAATAGGAAGAAATCATGTTTGACCCAGTGATCCGGAATCACCAGAAGGAGTGGGGCGCGGGGCTCCCCGAAAGCGGTCATCATCGTCGGATCGCATTCCTCGGAAAGGAACTGCGCCAGGGGCAGGGAGACCCAGCCGGCATTCCCGTCTAACCGCCCTGGGTCGCCCCCGTCTGCGAAGAACAGGTGCTTTTCGGTCGCGGCAAGGGCGCGCTTTTTATTTTTGACCAGCATCCCGAACCCCTTTGAGCGGCTTCGGACTCCTGAAGTAATCCAAACAAACCTTGTCAGGCAAAATATGTGCCATTTAACGGCGGTCGAAAACAAATCAGGCCGGAGGACTGAAAATTTAAATCTTTTAATGCAAAAAATAGTATTCAACTATCCGAATAAATAGATAAAAAAAATTAAAGAAGAAATCTCTTCGGATCCTTGGTCTTTGTGGCTTGCGATGTCTCGGTTAGCTGGTTCTTTTGTTGAGCGTCAAAAAAAGACCTCTAACGGGCTTTGCTGGACCCGAGTTGACGCCCAAATAGGAAATGCGGGTCGGCGCGTTCGATATGGGCCAATCAGGCGGGCAGGAACGTTCGTACGGTCGTGGACAGGTCCGCCAAACGGTAGGGTTTCTGGAGAAACCCATCGCTGCGTTGCCGGCAGGTGCCGCTTTGGAAATGGGTCTGGCTGTAGCCGCTGGAGAGCACGACCTTGGTCTCGGGTTGATGTTGCCGTATGGTGTCGAACAACTCATCCGCCCCGATGTCGGGCATCAGCATGTCCATGATCACCATGTCGATTTTCGCGCGTTGGCGTTTCAGGATCGCGGCCACTTCCTGGCCGGAGTGAGCGGCCACCACGGCGTATCCCAGGCGTTCGAGCATTTTGGTGACGGTCACCAGAACCACCTCTTCATCATCGACCACCATCACGGTCTTGAGCCGCGGGGCCTCCTGCGACGGATTGGGATGTTTGTACCCACAGCACCTGTTCCGGCCCGACCTCTTGGCTTCGTAAAGCGCCTCGTCTGCCATTTTGATGAGGCTCTCCGCATCCAATTCGGCGTCGCCCGGCATGGTTGCGACACCGAAGCTCATCGTCAGCTCTATGGGCTTATCGTTGTAGCGCAGTTTCAGCGACTCGATGCCCTTGCGGAGCCTTTCGGCCGCATGCAACGCATCGTCGGCTCCGGTCATCGGCAGGATGATGGCGAATTCTTCACCACCGTACCGGGCGACCTGGTCTGAGTTGCGCAGCATTTGCTTCAACAACGTCGCAACGCTTTTCAGGGCGTGGTCACCGCCCAGATGACCGAAGAAGTCATTGATGGACTTGAAATGGTCTATGTCCGCCATGATGATGGACAGAGGGGTCTTGTAGCGGCTCGCACGTCCGATTTCGTGCTGAAGGTTCTCAAAGAAACGATTGTGGTTCTGCAGCTGCGTCATGCCGTCGAGACCGAGCAGCCGCCGTGTGGTTTCAAGATCCTGATGTTGGGCTTGGACTTGTTCCGCGAGCTCGCTGGACAACACCACCAGCTCATTCCGGGAGGCTTCGATGATGTCGATGTATTTTTTCTCGTCGATTTGGATGTCGAAAATCGGAAAGACGCTTCGAATGCTCTCGAAGATCTGACCGGCGATGGCATACGGGTCGACCGGGCCTGCCAGCCCGTAGAGCCGGACCAGCTGTTGGAGCGGGCCATAAACTGATTGGTCTTTGGGATCGGGGTGGTTGAACAGCTCGATAAAGAGCGATGCCAGATGCAGAATTCTGGTTTGGAGTTGAATCTCGCTGGGTGCCTGACTCGTCCGTTCCGGGACATGGTGCGCTCCGATCGGAATCGAAAAAGCGGGCGGCAGCCCCCAGCTCCGGGTCACGTACTCCCCCACCTCCATGTGATTGAATCCTAAAACACTGCTTTCGATTTCGTGCAGAGGCACCCCGCCGACTTCGGTTTTGGCGAGGATGCCGGCATATTCGTCGGGCATGGATTGAGCGAGGATCAAGGTTCCGATGTTTTGGAGGAGGCCCAGGAAGAAGGCATTCTCACCGTGCTGCCGGTCGGCCCTTTCGGTGATCAGCTTGGCCGCCACCGCTCCGATAAGCGAATCTTTCCAAAACTGGATATGGCTGAATCCGGTTTTGCTCTTGCCTGAAAAATTCCTGATCAGCGAAAAGCTGAGAGCGAGGTTCTTGACCGCATTCAAGCCCAGGTACATCATCGCCTGGTGAACCGAAGTGATCTCATTCGAAAGGCCGTAAAGCGGCGAGTTCACCATCTGCAACACCTTGCCGCTCAGCGGCGCATCCGACGCGATGATTTCGGAGATTTCCCGCAGGCTGGGGGCCTCGCGTCCCATGGCCTGCAGAATGCGGATGGCGATGCCGGGCAGGGTGGGAAGCTTGCCGATCTTTCGCGGCATGCTCTTGAACAAGTCGTGTGCCTGCATCCGAGGACTCTCCTGACATATGGTGGTTTTGGATATCTTCGGATGTTTTCGCTGAAAACTTTATTCCCAGCCGGTACGGCTGCATGTTTCGGGTTAACGGGGTCTTATCGAATCAGGAAGGCGCGTTAGACAATCATCGACGAGGTGAGCTGCAAAGCTCAACGCAGAGGTAAAAGCCGGCGAGACGGCGTTCAGGACATGCGTTGAATTTTCGGCGTGTTCAATGCGAAAGTCCATGACCAGCGCATGGGTCTTGAGGTCCAGCAGCTGGGCGCGGATGCCGGGCTGGGTGAAACCGGTGAAGCGAGCCGGATCGAGCGTGGTGACCAGCCGGCGCGACTCACGGATGAAAAAACTTCGCTGGTACTTGCGGATCTCCTCAACCGCCAGATCGCGGAAATTGAAGCGGTTGTGCAGCAGCAGCCAACCTTCCCTCGCAACGATTTCTACGAATTCGCCGAGACGGAACCGTTCGGCACCGCGATAGTTTTCGCGCCAAAAGGCTGGGATGGCCGTCGGGCCGACCTTCACATGGCCGTCCACGGTCTTGGTGAAGTGCACTCCCAGAAACGGGTTCCTCAGGTTGGGGACCGGATAGACATGGCGCTGCAACAGGCTGTCATCCCCGTAACGCAGGTAGATGCCCTTGAAAGGGATCATGGTGAGGTCGCGGCCCGCTCCAAAATGCCGGGCAATCTGATCGGCATAGAGCCCGGCGGCGTTGAAAAGGTAGCGGTATCGCATCGTTTCCTGGGAAGTGACGATCCGCTCTTTCTCGCGACGCATGAATCGGCAGCCGTAAAGGATCTCGACATTGCGCGGCAACCCGGCGGCCATATGCCGGCAAACCTGTTGGGGGTTCACCGTGGAGGTGGTCGGCGAGAACAAGGCCTTTTCTTGAGTCCGGGCGTTGGGCTCCAGTTCCTTAAGCTCCTGCGCATCGACCAGGTGCAGCTCGACGCCGTTGCGCTCCGCCCGCGCTTTCAACTCGTAGATGCCCTCGATGTCGTCTTCCGTCGATGCGACCACCACCTTGCCGCAGCGGTTGATCGGCAGGCCGTGCATTTGGCAATATTCGGTGAGCGCCCGGTTGCCGTCGCGGGTGAAGCGGGCCTTCAGACTATCGGCCGAGTAGTAAAAGCCGGCGTGCAGAACCCCACTGTTGCGGCCGCTGGCGTGAAAAGCGACCTCCCTTTCTTTTTCAATGATGCGAATCGCGGCTCCCGGGAACCGTTTTGCCAGTTCGCGGGCCAGGCTGAGGCCGATGACCCCCGCCCCGACGATCAGGAAATCCGTATCCATCATGATCATAGTCCTCTTGGATGACGCGGGTGATCGACTATAGCTCCAAATTCCGGAAAACCAAACAGGGCAGCCGTTTTTCTGTTTTAAACGCAGGGGGGATCTGCTATGGTGGCGGGTAGAGCGCTTCAACAGGGCTTGAAGCGCCCGCCGGCCTCTGCTCGATGCGGCGGCTGTGCCGATGTGCTCATCTGCAGCGTCAGGACCGCGCATGAACGATACCACCCCACCGGGCTCTTCGCCGGCCGATGATCTGATGACGAACTGGCTGAAAACCGCCAGCGACGTATGGCAGGCACTGACAAAAGCGTGGCCGGCGTTCGGGCCGGAAAGCGCCGATGAGGCGGCGGCCGAGCGTCCTGGCGGGCGTCTTGGCGACTTTCTGGCATCCAACCGCAAGGCTTGGGAGGCCGCCGCCAAGGCTTTGAGTGAGCCAGGGGCCATGGAGGCGCTGCTCAAGGGGCTGCAAACCGCTCCCGACCTATCGCTGCGTTTTTTCAAAACCAGCATGGAAGGCTTTCTGGAGCTTCAGCGGCGCTGGATAGAGCGCTACAAAAAACTCGGCCTTCCGGGCGAACCCTACGGCTTCACCGACCTGGACACCGAATTTCTGAACCGATGGACCGACATCTACAACAAGGAATTCAGAAAATTTCTGGCGATTCCGCAGCTCGGGCTGACGAGGTTCTATCAGGAAAAAATCAACAAGGCGGCGGACAAATACAACCTTTTTCATGCCGCCGCGGTCGAGTTTCTGCATTTGATGTTCGTACCCGTGGAAAAGTCCATTCTGGTCCTGCAGGAGAAGCTGGCTGAGCTAGCCGAAACCGGAAAGCTGCCGGAGGACTCCAAGCGCTACTATCAGATGTGGGTCAAAATCCTGGAGGGGCATTTCATGACTCTTTTCAAGTCCGGCGACTACATCCAGACGCTGAGCCGGACCCTGGACGCCTTGAACCAGTTCCTGGCCGCCCGGCAGGAGGTTCTCGAGGATGCGCTGAAACTGCTGCCGGTCGCCACCTATCGGGATATGGACGAAATCAACCGGGAGATTTACCTGCTCAAGCGCCGCCTGCGGGCGCTCGAGAAAAAGCTGGCGTCCGCCGGTGGTTCTCCGGAGGGCGCGTAACCGAGGCCGCCCGGAACAAGCGAGGAGGCACGCAATGGACTCGCCGAAGATTCCCGTTGACCTCATTCTATCCAAGCTGGCCGAAGACGCCGAAAAGGCCCAGGCGCGGGCGAGACAGGCGTCGGATGTGCTCTTGGGGCCCCTCGACACCGCCATCGCAACGACCTCCTATGAGGTTGTTTACGAAGAAGACCGCGTTAAATTGAAGCATTATCCCCCGGTGCACGAAACCCGGCTTAAAACCCCGTTGCTGGTGGTCTACGCCCTGATCAACCGCGAAACCATGCTTGATCTTCAGCCGGGACGAAGCGTGGTCGAAACGTTTCGCGAAGCGGGCATCGACTTGTACATGATCGACTGGGGATACCCCACGCGCAAGGACCGTTTTCTGACCATCGACGACCACGTCAACGGCTACATGGACAACATCGTCGATCACATCCGCCGGCGCCACCAGCTGCCGAAAATCAATCTCATGGGCATCTGCATGGGGGGAACGTTTTCCGTCATCTATGCGGCGCTGCACCCGGAAAAGATCCAAAACCTGGTCACCACCGTCACGCCCACCAACTTCGCTACCGATCAGGGGCTGCTCCACACCTGGCTGCGCGGGGTCGATGTCGATCAGATGGTGGACACCTTCGGAAACATGCCGGGCGATCTGTTGAATTTGGGCTTCTTGCTGCTCAACCCGGCCCGCCTCATGCTGGACAAATACATCGGGTTCTTGGAGAACATGGACCAAAAGGAGTTCGTCGAAAACTTCGTCCGCATGGAAAAATGGATCTTCGACAGCCCGGATGTGCCCGGAGAAACGTTCCGCCAGTTTGTCAAAGACGGCTACCAGAAGAACCTGCTCATTCAAAACCGTATGGAAGTCGGCGGGCAGCGGGTGGACCTGAAAAAGATCACCATGCCGGTCCTGAATTTTTACGGAAAATTCGACCACCTCGTACCCCCCGAAGCGTGTGAGTTGCTCACCCGCCGGGTGGGGAGCAAGGACACGGAGGACATCTGTCTCGAAACCGGGCATATCGGCATTTACGTGAGTTCCAAATGCCAGCGGGAATTCGCGCCCAAGATCGCCGCGTGGCTGAAGAAACGCGACCCGCCCGACAGGTGACGCCAAACCGCAGTCAACCCCGTCGGCCTTCGCTGCAGCCTTCGGCCGCCGGCGCCATCGAGGCTCAACCATGGAGAGTGAGGAGAAATCGCTTATGACGGAGCAGCCCGATTATTTCAAGACCTTCTGCAAAGTCAGCAAGGCATTCGGAACGGCGCTTTCCACCGAGAAACTGCTCGACTTAATCGTAGAGAGCGCCATCGAGAGCATGAACGCCAAGGCTGCCTGCTTATTCCTGGCCGACGAAGAAAAAGATATTTTCGTGCCGGTCGCTCAGAAGGGCTTGTCCGAGAATTACCTGCATGCCAAGCCGCTGCAGGCCAAGCAACTCGTCAGCGCCATTTTGAAAGGCGGCTACCTGTATATCCAAGACGCCACATCGGACCCGCGGGTCGAGCACCATGACGTCAAGAAGGCGGAGGGAATCGCATCGATCCTGGATGTTCCCGTCATGCTGCGGGACAAGGCGATCGGTGTGCTGGCCCTGTATACGGCCGCGGTCAGGACGTTCAATGCGGACGAAATCGAGTTTCTGTCGGCTTTGGCGGAGCAGGGCGGCATGGCGATTGAGCGCGCCCGGCTGCTCGACCGGATTCAGAGCAACTCGGCGCTGTTCCTGCAACTGACCTCCAGCATCAACTCCAGCCTGGACATCAAGCACATCCTGCACATCCTCACCGCGGACATTTCCAAGGCGTTCGGCATGAAAGGCGCATTGATCCGCCTGATCAACGAAAAGACCGGCACCCTGGATCTCGTGGGCAGCTGGGGCCTCAGCGACGAATTTTTAAACAAGGGGCCGGTGTATGCCGAAAAGAGCCTATCGGAGGCGCTGCAGGGCAAAACCGTGGTGATTGAAGACGTGGCCGGCGACCGGCGTCTTCAATACCGCCAGGCGCTGATCGATGAGGGCATCCTCTCCATGCTCAGCGTTCCCATCAAGTCCAAATCGGAAGTCATCGGTGTGATGCGCCTCTTCAGCGCGCCGAAAAGGAGATTTCCGGAAGACATGGTGATGCTGCTCGAGGCGTTGGCCCATGCCGGGGCGCTGGCCATTCAGAATGCCTCGATGTATCTGAAGCTCCAGCATGACAAGGAGTCCCTGGAGAAGGACATCTGGAGTCACCGGAGCTGGTTCTGAGGGGCGGTGGCGGACAACGGCGCCGCTGGTCCGGGCCCGGCGCTGCCTGGCGCATCGCGGGGTGCAGGACGCAGCGGATCAGCGGCCGGTCATCAAGCGGCTGAACCTGTCGGCCAACTCCTGAAACTGTTCGCTCTGCACCTGGATGAGTTCCTGGAATCCGCTCACGACGTCGCCCTGTGCCATGCGACTTGCGGCGAGCTCTTGGCGGAGCTGGCGCAGAGCGGCTTCCTGCTGCTCGGTTTTCTGCTTCAACCCCTGCAGTTGCGCTTGCAAGGCCGCGTACTCCGATTTGGGGACGCACCCCAGCATATCCAGATAGGCTCTGAAGGCCGTATCGAAGGAGTTGCGCGCCGCTTGCCAGCCGCTCTCCTCCCCGGGCCGGATAGCGCCGAGGCCGTAGCATTGCTGAAACATGGCCGTCAAGTCGCCAAGGCCGCGCATCCCCTGTGCGAGCCACGTGGCCAACTCATCCATCTGCCGCTGGCCCTTGGCCGCCCAAAGAAAAACGTTGCCCCAGAATTCCAGGAATTGCTTGTCCACGCAACTGTCCGGTGCGGGTGATTTGCCTGCCGCTAACGGCCCGCCTCCAAATCGAGATGGAAGCGCACCGGCCCGCGGCAGTTCTTGTCTCCGAAGCGGGTATGCAGGGCGCAGGCGGATGTGGGATCCGACCAGGACGTCGCGATCGCGACGTGGCCCTTTGGAAACGCGGATACTTCCGCTTCCACATGGTCCAAAGGCGCTAAGGCGGTCTGCGGCTCCACCAGGTTGTCGTTCACGCCATAACAAAGGAGCCATGGAATCCGCTTTGCCGGGAGCCGCCGGAGGTTCAGTTTTCGGCCGAAAAGCGTCACCGGCAGAGTTCCATCCGGGGTGATGGGAGTGGTGTAGGACGCGAAACTCATCCGCGTGATCTCCATGGGGAGGTCGTTGCGTTCGTTGTTGAGCCAGTAATTCAGTCCGGCTGCCGTTTTGCTTACCTTGAAAGCGCCGTTACGCTGGCCGGCGAACATCGCCAGGTCCCGGTAGAAGGCGGCTAGGGGCGACTCATCCTCGATGCTCCTGAGTTTGTAGACCCATCCCATGAGCTTTCCGTCGGCGACCTTGTTCCCGTTGGGCAGCGTCTTGGTGCCATACTCGAGGGCGTTAAAGCGCTGGGGAAGGTTGGCGAGAAAGCTGGAAAGCCCCGCGCTGCGCGTCCCGTCCATGGGCGCCACGCAGCTGATGAAGGCATCGACAAGGCCGTCCAGCTCGCCCGAAAGAAGGTTGCACAGCGCCGAGAAGCCGCCCTGACAATACCCGTTGAGCGTCACCTGCCGGCCGTTGCGCTGACGAATGGCCTCGCAGAAGACGCGGGTGTCGCGGGCATCGTCCTCGCCGGTCATTACCTGGAGCGCCTCGGCGGTCTGGATGTCCTTGAGGATGCGGATATAGGTCGGGATTCCCTGGTTGGCGAAGCAGTGCGCGTAGCTGCGGTTTTCTCCGGGCAGGAACCCCAGGATGTTGGCGCCCAGAACGTAGGGCGGAAGGATCAGAACGGGCTTGCCTTCGTTTCGGACCGCAACCGTTGAGTCGCTGGGAAGGACCTGATACAGGGTGAAGCGGTCGGTTTCGGCGATTTTCGGGTTCTCTCCGCGTTCAAAGTGAAATCCGTATTCCGGCTCGATGGCTTGGATCGCCTCGGGGTAGCGGAATGCCATCAACTGCAGGAGTTCGCTTTTGCGCTGAATCAATTTTTCCACCCCGCTCCAATCTCCTGAAAAAAACAGGGGCTCGAGGGTTTTCAGGGTGTTGGAGGATTCAATGCGCAGATAGTCGCGCAAGGCGTTGAGCGCGCCCGTAATAGCGCGGTTGCACAAATCGAGGTTGAACCGCCCGAGGTCTGTGTAATCCCTCAGCGTTTTGCAGGGGTCTTGCCGCCGCAGCTTGTCCGCCTCCACTTCGTGGAAGTAGCTCGCCGCCAGCAGGTACGGAATGATGAATTCGTTGGAGTATCGGGATAGCGAGGATATGCCGTTTTGGAAAGCGGTCGCCAGGTAGAAGAGGCCAGCCAGGTACGTCTTAAGCTGCTTTCCGGCAACGTCTGCAACGGAATTGGAGCATGCATCATCGGCCATTGAAAAGCCTCCACCCGAACAACACCAGAACGGTCGGCGGGTTCCAATTCGGCAACGACTGCGGTCCCGCGGTCGTTCGTCGGGATGAACCGCCGACCGTTCGACGCTACTTTCTGAAATAATCCTCTACCTTTTGGAAGCTTTCGTCAATCATTCTTTTAAAATTTTCGCGGCCATTTTTGTAGGCGTCAACCCAGTCGGTGATGACCTTGCGTCCTTCCGCCGGGAGCCAGGTGGCTTGATCCAGCATCGTGTTGGCCATTCTTTCGGTCTGCTCCTGCAGCATGACCATGGCGTTGAAGGTGTTGTCAAAGGTGGCTTTGTTGAAGTCAAACATTTGCTTGAAGAGCTGTTTCTGGTCCATGGACACCTCCTTGATTTCCGGTTTATGGTGTTGGGGCAAGCGTTTTGATTCCGCTCCGCACGTCCGGTAATATACGTTTGAAAACGATGAAGTCAAGCTTTTTTTTGCATTGCACAATATAATCGGACTTCAAACGGACCGCGCATTGAAAATTTAACAAATTAATATTTAAATGCATTATTTCTGTATTGAAACCGAATGCCAGCTGTGATACACGAAGAACTAATAATTTTATTGCATTACAACAAA
>Ga0114939_10001028_pt1 | contig 22602 bp, 18 predicted proteins | sample AshMeaCrysSpring_FD_87196 | JGI IMG/M metagenome (GOLD analysis project Ga0114939, IMG submission 87196) | Groundwater microbial communities from Big Spring, Nevada to study Microbial Dark Matter (Phase II) - Ash Meadows Crystal Spring | ecosystem: Environmental > Aquatic > Deep subsurface >...
CGCGCAGATCATTCAGAAAAACGGCTGTCTCCGCTGTCGTCAGGCGCAAATCACGGGCGCGCATCTCGGTCAGTTGTTGGCCGGCGCGCAGCCGTGCCAGATGAAACGGCGGATCAGAACGGCTGATGATCACGACGTGGTTCTTCTCCGCCAGGCGTTCCACAAACGACTCGATAAAGTCATGGATAGCCGGATTGGTGACCAGGTGATAGTCGTCAAAAACGAGGATGCCCGGCCGGTCGAATCTGTCCAGGGCCGCCAGCAGGCGATTGGTCAAAACCGGCTGTAACGGCATGCCGGTGATCGGCATCTCCCAGCCGGCATCCACGGCCACCCGCCGGAGGGATTCGCTCAGGCTGGCGGCAAACAGGTTGGGATCCGATCCCGACTCCGGAGTGATGGCCATCCGGAAGACCGAGGGGTGTTGGTTTGCGGCTCGTTGGGGGAATGATCGCAGCCAGAGATCGATCACCGTTGTTTTGCCGAAACCGGCCGGCGCGCACACCAAAGTAAGCCGCCGGAAAAAGCCCAGCTCCGGTTGTTCCGGCTGGTTAAAGGCCTCGTTCAAACGTTGAATCAGGTGTGCGCGCGGCAAGAGCGGCCGGTGTGCGGAAGTGTTGCGGGCCGGTATTGGTTCCGGTATACGTGACCCCTCAGGTGACATCACGATTGTGCGCCGCGTCGTTCTGGCCGTTGAGCGACAACAGCGCTGCTCGCATTCGGGTGAGATTAAGTAATTGCCCTTCGTCGCGCAGAAATCGGGCGGCCGGTGAGAAATAGGTATGATCCTCGAGAAATCGGGTCTGGCCCCTAAGCCAGACTTCCTCGGTCAGTGAGGGATCAATAAACAAGCGGGTTTCGGCCAACAGGTCGCGATTGCGCGGCCAAAAGTCCTCCCGGCCCAGGACGTCCAGGTCGGCGTCACAGATCAGTTCCTCGAACGGGTCTTTCGGATGTTGGGGCATGCGCGTGGCGCTGATCATGCCGGCGATGCGCTGTATCTGCTCCGGGCGATAGCCGAAATCCGGCAGGGTGGCTCGGGCAATGGCGATACTCTCCTCTTCGTGGCCGTGGTAGTGATAGAGAAAGCCGGCATCGTGGTATAGCGCGGCCGTCGCCAGGAGTAATAAGGTCTCCTCGTCGACTTCGGATTTCATGCCCAGGCGAATAACCGCCGGTAAGACATCATCACGGGTGTGTTCCAGCGAATGATACGTTAAATCCGGGGATAATTCATTACCCAGGCGTTGAAAAATATAGTCTTTAGCTCGTTCGAAATCGGGCCTCATCTATCCTCATCACTCGGTCTTGCCGGAATGGGGTAATTTTAGCCGCCATGTTTATAATTGCACAGAACTCGCTCTCAGCCATAATTGGTCCATGCGCGAAATCCTCGCCGATCGGACGACTACATTCGTTTTCATCGCCTCGGTCATCGCCTCCTCGAATTCATTTATCACATCGACCTCGATCGGGATACTTCTGCCCGCCATGCAACGAGAATTGTCGCTGGACGGGGCGCAGATGATCTGGGTAGTGAATGCCTATTCCCTGTTTCTTTCAGCCCTCATCCTCGTCGGTGGGGCGCTCGGCGATCGCCTCGGCCGCAAGCGGGTCTTCATGGTGGGGATAGGCTTGTTCACCCTGACCTCGGCCGGCATCGGCCTGGCCAGGAGCGGGGAGACACTGATCGTCGCGCGGGGCTTGCAGGGGATTGCCGGGGCGTTGATGGTGCCCACCAGTCTGGCGGTGTTGTCGGCCGCCTTTCCGGCGGAACATCGTGGCCGGGCTATCGGATTGTGGTCGACGTTCACCTCGGCGGCAATCGCCCTGGGACCGGTATTGGGCGGTGTTTTGGCCGGCGCGGGACTTTGGCGCGTGCCGTTCTTCATCAACGTCGTCTTGGGGGTGGTGGCTCTGCTAGCCGCCTCGCGCATACCCGCTACGGCTCGCGATGCCGGTGCAAGCCACATCGATTGGGCCGGGGCCTTGTTGGTGACCCTGGGCCTCGCCCTGCTGACCTATGGACTGAGTGAAGGGCCGGGGCAAGGCTGGCGTAGCCTGCCGGTAATCGCCGGGCTTGTCGGCGGCGTTTTGGCGCTGGCGCTTTTTGTGTTTTTGCAGGGCCGGTTGACGCACCCGCTGATCTCCCTTGATTTGTTCCGCTCGCCGACGTTCGTAGGCGCGAACCTGCTGACATTGTTCCTTTACATGGCTCTTTCGGCGGTGTTTATCTTTCTACCGCTCAACCTGATCCAAGCCCAGGGCTACCCTGAAAGCCTGGCGGGGCTGGCGACGGTGCCGTTCATCGTCCTGCTGACCGTCCTGTCGCCGTGGTCCGGCCGTCTGGTAGACCGGATCGGAGCCCGCAAGCCGTTGATTATCGGCTCGTTTATCGCCGGTTGCGGCATTGCCGTGTTGGGTTTCTTTGGCCTGACCGCGGGACCGGCCGATTTTTGGGTGACCTATTTCCCCGGTATCCTGCTGTGGGGGATCGGTATGGGGATCACCGTCGCGCCCCTGACGACGGCCGTGATGAAGTCCGCGCCGGATGAAGCAGCGGGATCGGCTTCGGGGATCAACAATGCGGTCTCCAATGTCGCCGGCGTGTTGGCCGTCGCCGGCCTGGGCGCGGTCGCCCTGGTCAGTTTTGCCCAGTTCCTGGAATCCTCGGCGGTGGCTACGTCCCTGGCCGAAACCGCGCGGCAGGCATTGCTGGCCGAGGCCGGGAATTTGGGCGGGGCACTCGTGCCGCCGTCGGTGCCCCCGGAGCTGGTGGCATCGGTCGAGGCGGCCATAAACCTGGCCTTTGCCAGCACCTTCCGGATCGTCATGCTGGTCAGCGCCGGGTTGGCCTGGCTGGGGACGTTTTTCGCCGCCCTTCTGATTCAATAGGATAGATGAGGCGGCGATCCGGCCGCCGGAAACGATCGACCACATCTGTGTTGTCACCAAGAGGAAACGGGTCATGGATATCACCACAACCATCAAATTAAACAACGGCATCAACATTCCCATCATCGGCCTAGGTGTCTATCGCAGCCCCTCCGGCACCGAGACCGTCGAAACCGTCCGTTACGCGCTGGAGGCCGGCTATCGCCACGTGGACACAGCCCGCATTTACCGCAACGAGGCCGATGTGGCTGCCGGCGTGCGCGCCTCGGGCATCCCGCGCGAGGATGTGTTTATCACTTCCAAGTTGTGGGAGAGCGACCAGGGTTATGATTCCTGCCTGGCCGCTTACCAGGAGAGCCTGCGCCTGATGGGCTTGGATTATCTCGACCTATTCCTGATTCACTGGCCGCTGCCCCACAAGCGGCGCTTTTCCTGGATGGCGATGGAAACGCTGTTGGAGGAGGGCAAGGTCCGATCCATCGGCGTCAGCAATTACATGGTCCACCATCTGGAAGAACTCCTCGAATACGCCCAAGTTCTCCCGGCGGTGAACCAGATCGAAATGAGTCCCTATCTATTTGAAGAGCGCCGGGCGGTGGTCGAGTTTTGCCGGGCGCACGGCATCGCTGTCGAGGCTTACAGCCCGCTGACCAAGGGGCAGAAGCTGAAGGACCCCAAGCTCGTGGCGGTGGCCCAACGCTACGACCGGACCACGGCCCAGTTGCTCATTCGCTGGTGCCTGCAGAAGGAGTTCATCGTCCTGCCGAAATCCAACCGGCCGGCGCGCATCCTGGAAAACGCGGCCGTCTTCGACTTCGCCATCAGCGACGAAGATATGGCCCTGCTGGACTCATTCAACGAAAACCTGGTCACCGGCTGGGACCCGGCCGGGGAACCGTAGGGGAAGACTTAACTGTGCCAGGCACTTTCTGAAGTGCCTGGCACGTACACTCACCAAACCCCCGGCACCAACCGGTAGCGTGTCTTTTGCGTGTAGTCATAGTAGCCGGGCAGTTCGGCCTGCAACGTCCGGTCCTCGTTGGCCGTGCGCCAGATCAGAACGCCCATCAGGAACGGCGTCAATAGATATACCCACCACGAGCCCAGCGCCAGCGGAAAACACAGGTGGCTGAGCAGTGTCGTGCTGTACATCGGGTGGCGGACGTAGCGGTAGGGACCGCCGGTGATCACATGCTGGCCACGATCCGTCTCCACACGCACGGTCGTCGCCGCGTAGGCATTCACATACATGACCCAATACGGCATCAACATGCCCGGTAGCATGCCGATAAACCCCACCACGACCAGCCACTCCGGCACATCCGACCAGCCAAATCGGAAATCCAGCCCGGCCAGAACCAGCGCCGCCAGTCCCAGCGGCATGTAGATGCGGGCGAATTTCCGGTCGAAGGGCTTGGTGTTTTCCGACGCCCGGCCGCGCTCGTTGACGATCGCCGGATTCTTCCGGGCGACGTAAAGCCCGGCGGTGAGGATGGAAAGCAGGAACAGGCCCAGGTAGACCCAGGCGTTCCACCAGCGCAGAGACCCGGCGGGAATGAACAGGAACAGGCCGTAGACCACAACCATGGCAAAGACCTGAACCAGCCGTTTCCGACCAAACTCGTTCAGGCCTTGGGCTGGTTGTTCGACAACAGATTGTGACATTGCCCACCTCCCCTTCAGCGGGCAGGCGGCGACCCCGCCCTTATAATTGACGCACCAGGCGTTGCCAGCGCGTCTGCCGGTACCGGAAAAAGAAATAGGCGAATTGCCCTATGATCGGATTGAGCGGCCCGGCAGCCAGATCGACCTCATCGGTGTAGAGTGTCTGGCCTTCGCCGCTCGGCTCAACCCGGATCGTGTGGTTCCAGATGGTGGCCAGTTGGCCCGATTCGGCCGATTCCAACTCGCGTTTCTTGTTGTCCACGCGCATGACGATGATGTCGTGATTGCCCAGCGGGATCAGCCCCAGACCGAGGAGTCGCAATCGGATGGTATCGCCCTTCTGCCATTTTTCAGGCAACGGCCGTCCGTCGCGGCTGACGAAACCGAGGAGCGGGTGGGTGACCTCGACCAGCGTCGCCGGTTGCCGGGCGCGATCCCATACCTTCGACGGTGACGCCGGCAGCACGGATTGAACGATCACCCGGCGGCCGTTGCGCGGCTTGCCGTCCGGCCCGTTCACCTGAGTCGCGCCCAGGGACGCGGCCTGAAATGTCTCGTTCCAGCGCCGGTTGCGGTCCCAAAGGGCCACCACGCCGAGAATCAGAAGGAGGTTGCGCAGGCCGTTGTGGTTGCGATGTTTAGCCATTTGATGCTCACTGGCAATAGACGGATGGTCAATACAACCATTATACCATACCGGCCGGAAACCGGTGGTGGTATGCAATTGACCCTTACCATCGTTGGTGAATGATCGCCGGTTTCGCCTTTGGCGAGGTTAAATAGTGACATTTTGCGCAGCCAACATATGACAAATGGCAGTGCCCGCGGATTGCCAACCGTTCGCCTTTGCCTTACACTACTTAAGGACAATTGACCAAAGCTTCCCCCGTTAACAAACCTAGTAGGAGAAAGGCTATGCAGAATTTCGGCACATTTGTCAGCCAATATGGTGTAGAAAATCACGGCATCAAAAATGCCGGTACTGTCTATTGGAACCTCACCACCTCTATGCTGTACGAACAGGCGATTCGCCGCCACGAAGGCGCGATCGCCCACCTCGGCCCGCTGGTCGTCCAGACCGGCAGCCATACCGGTCGTTCGCCCAACGATAAATTCGTCGTCCAGGAACCCAGCAGCGAAGCCGATATCTGGTGGGGTAAGGTCAACCGGCCGTTTACACAGGAGAATTTCGATTACCTCTACCGCAAGATGGTCGCCTATACCCAGAACCGCGACATCTTCGTCTTCGACGGCTTCGTCGGCGCTGACCCGAGCTACCGCATGCCGGTCCGCATCATTACCGAGTATGCCTGGCATAACCTGTTCGCCCGCAATATGTTCATCCGTGAGTTCGATCCGGAGAAGCTACGCAATCATGTGCCGGCCTTCACGGTTATCGACATGCCCCGCTTGAAAGCCGAACCCGAACTCGACGGCACCAACAGCCAGACGTTCATCTTGCTCGATTTCGGCCGCAAGCTGGTTCTCATCGGCGGCACCGAGTATGGCGGGGAGATCAAGAAGAGCATCTTCACCGCCATGAACTATTTCATGCCCAAGCAAGGCGTCATGTCGATGCACTGCAGCGCCAACTTCGGCAAGGACCGCGACGACGTGGCCCTCTTCTTCGGCCTCAGCGGTACGGGCAAGACGACATTGAGCAGTGACCCTTCGCGCACGCTGATCGGCGACGACGAGCATGGCTGGAGTGATACCGGTGTCTTCAATTATGAGGGCGGCTGCTACGCCAAGGTCATCAAGCTCGATCCGAAGGGCGAACCGGAGATCTTTGAGACAACCCGCCGCTTCGGTACAATCCTTGAAAACGTCATCATGGACGCCGGCACGCGCCGGGTCGACCTGAACGACGGCTCGCTGACCGAGAATACGCGCTCCAGCTACCCGATCTCCCACGTCTCGAATGCGGTTCGCGATGGCGTGGCCGGCCACCCCAAGGATGTTTTCTTCCTGACGGCCGATGCCTTCGGCGTGCTGCCGCCTATCTCCCGGCTGACCAACGCGCAGGCCATGTACCACTTCCTCAGCGGCTACACCGCCAAGGTAGCCGGCACCGAACGGGGCATCACTGAGCCGGTGCCCAATTTCAGCACTTGCTTTGGTGCGCCGTTCATGCCCTTGCGGCCGGGCGTCTATGCCGAACTGCTGGGCAAGAAGATCGAGGAACATGGCGCGAAGGTTTGGTTGATTAACACCGGCTGGACCGGCGGACCATACGGCGTCGGCAACCGCATGAAGCTGTCTTACACCCGGCGAATGATCCATGCTGCCCTCGACGGCGAGCTGAATGATGTGCCGATGGTCGAGGAACCATACTTCGGCCTCCTGGTGCCGCAGTCCGTGCCCGATGTGCCGGACGAAATCCTCAATCCGCGCAACACCTGGACCGACAAGGCCGCCTATGATGCCCAGGCAGCTCGCCTGGTCGGCATGTTCAAGGAAAATTTCAAGCAGTTCGAGAACCTTGTCACCGATGAGATCAAGGCCGCCGGTCCGCGTTAATTCCGTCTGATCGCTTGAAGTCCTCCGGCCTGGCGGGTGATGGTCATCCGCCAGGCTTTTTGTAATCAAAAGTGAATATCGCCCTATTGCCTGATGAAATGTCGGCCGGAATTTGTATAATGTTAATGAGGGTTTATGATGAGGTCGAAACTAGACATGTACGAATTGCCGCTGTTTCCGCTCAACACGGTCCTCTTTCCGGGGATGCCGTTACCATTGCATATCTTCGAAGAGCGCTACAAAGAGATGGTCGCCGATTGCATCCGTGAAAATCGGCCGTTCGGTGTTGTGCTCATCGATGAGGGGGAATCCGAGAATGGTCCGCTGGCCAAACCGTTCGCCATCGGTTGCACAGCCGAGATCGCCCAGGTTCAACCGCTGGAAGCGGGGCGCATGCTGATCATGACCGTCGGCCGGGAGCGCTTCCGCATCCGCCGCCTCGAATACGGCAAGCCCTACCTGGTGGGGATGGTCGAACCGGCCCCGCTGGAGACGGAGCCGGATGAGACACTGGCGACCCGCGCCGACATGCTCCAGCCGTTGGTTGTGGAATACCTGCAAAAGCTGGCCACGATCGGCAGTATTGAGTTCGATGCGGAGCAGATACCGGATGACCCGGTCGCGCTGATCTATCTGGCGGCGACGCTCATCCAGCTACCGGCCGGCGAAAAGCAGGCCTTCCTGTCGGCCAACCGGGCCAGCGAGCTGGGCGGCATCTTGATGCGGGCCTATCGGCGCGAGCTGGGGCTGATGGTCACCATGCCCACCGAGGATATCGGTATCTTTTCGCTGAACTAGGGGGGCTACCCGATTAATTCGTTAATCTTCAAAAATCGTTCCTCTGAACCTGGTCGCCCTTTATTTCAGATCCCATAGCCACAACGCGATCTTTTATCGATTATCCGTCGTCGCTAAAAATTTATCCCGCAAATAACCCATATACGGCTTGATCGTCAATGGGCCACCCGTGACCCGCTCGATGAGTTCATCGGCCGTGTACTTGCTGCCGTGGCGATAGATGTTGTCTTTCAACCAACCGTGGAGCGTGCCGAACTCGCCGCGGCCGATTTGCGCCGGGATATCCGCGTGCGCCTGGAGCGCCCGGGAATAGAACAGGGCCGACATGATGTTGCCCAGCGTATAGCCCTGGAAAGCCCCGCCGATGATGCCCGCAAACCAATGGACATCCTGTAATACGCCGTCACAGGCCTCGTCGGCGCAGACACCGATATCCGACATGTAGCGCAAATTCCAGGCTTCGGGCAGGTCAGCCACTTCCAGCGAGCCTTCCAGCATGGCCAATTCCAGATCAAAACGGATCATGACATGTAGATCGTAGGTCATCTGGTCGGCTTCGGTGCGGATGATCGATGGCTGCACCTTGTTGATGGCCCGGTAAAAGGTCTCCACCGACACGTCGCCCAACTGGGTTGGGAAGACCGACTGGAGCCGGGGGTAATAGTGTTGCCAGAAAGGCAGGCTGCGGCCGACGACATTTTCCCACAGGCGCGATTGGCTTTCATGGACGCCGGCTGAGGTGCCGCCGGCCAGCGGCGTCGCCTCGTAAGCCTGGTCAATGCCCTGTTCGTACATCGCGTGGCCCGATTCGTGAATGGTACTGAACAGGCCGTTGCCCAGATAGTCAGTCTGAAAGCGGGTGGTGATGCGCACGTCGCCGAGCGAGAATTTGGTCATGAAGGGGTGGTGGGTCTTGTCCTGCCGGCCGCGATTGAAATCATAACCGAGATCGCGAATCACTGCTTCGCCGAATTCGCGCTGCCCGGCTTCGGGAAAATCCTGGTGCAGGCAGCTGTCATCGGCCGGAGGTTGAGCCAGAACCTCCTTCAATAGCGGCACCAGTTCGCCGCGTAGCTCGCCGAAGATAATCTGGATGCTCTTGGCCTTCATGCCGTAATCGGCGAAGTCGATCAGCGGGTCGGCGATATGATCATAACCCGGAAAGCATTCGGCCAATTGGCGGCTATAGTCGAGGGTTTTCTCCAGCATGGGGCGCATTGTGGCGAAGTCATTGGCTTTGCGCGCGGTGGTCCAGGCTTGATAGCTGGCCGCGCCGTGCTCGTTGATCGCCGCCAACAAGTGCGGCGGCACGCGGACCGCCTTGTCATAGGCTCGCCGGGTTACGCGGATCAGCGCGGCGTCATCGCTGTCGAAAGGCAGGCTTTCGCCGTAGGACTGCAGGTCGTCGAGCAGGCGGCCAATTTCCGGATCGATGAATTTTTCGTGGGCCAGGCGGCCGATCAAGGCCATTTGACGGCCACGGGCCGGCGCGCCGCCGGGCGGCATGTACGTCGCCTGGTCCCAGCCCAACAGGGCGACCGCTCCATTTAAGTCCTCAACTTCCCGCAGTCGTAGTTTTAATTCAGCCAAATTCTTTTCCATTTGTTCCACTCTCCAACACCCTAATTCCTAATTCCCAATTCTTAAATTTCCTCACCCACTGGTCTCGCGCAGCGCTTCGGACAGTAAAAAGCGAAGCGCGGGAGCCAGTCGCCGGCCCCAGGATGATTCGTTATGTCCGGCATGCCTTTCCTCAACATGGAAGATATCGCGCAACGGCCGGTAGCCTTTTTTAACCAGCAGGCCTTTCATCCGGCGAACATTGGCGTAATAGCGGCGCGAGGCGGCTGCCCGATGGAGCAAGCCGCTGGTGGCCGGCTGCTCGCCCAACTCGCGGGTCCCGGCGTCCAGATAGATTTTTCCCGGGCGGTAGGGGGCGCGTTCGATGTAATCATAGATCGCGTCTTCAGCGAACCAGAGCGATGGGCTCATGACCCCGGCATAGCCGAACGTGTCGCGGTTGTGAAAGAAGGCGTAGAGACTGATCAGCCCGCCCATCGATGACCCCATGATGCCGGTATGTTTTCGTCCGGGCAGGGTGCGGAAATCGCGGTCGATATGTGGTTTGACCGTGTGGACAAGGAAGTCTAGATAGCGGTTGCCGTCGCCCCCGCCCAGCTGATAGTCCGCAAACGGGCTGTATTCGGCGATCCGACCGGCTCCCGAATTGGGGACGCCGACGATGATCGCCTCTAATTCTTCGTGATAGCCGAGGTGCTCCATCGTTTCATCGACGCCCCACTCACCGGCGAAGCTGGTGGCGTTGTCGAACAGGTTTTGCCCGTCCTGCATATAGATAACCGGGTAACGGCGCGACGTGAAGTGATACGAAGGCGGCAAATAGACCAGCAGATCGCGGGAGTTGTCGAGTTGCGGGCTGTAAAACGCCGGCGCGACCCGGATGGTGCCGCTAACGTGGTGACCGTTTGTGGGGTTAAATAAGCTCCGATAGTCTTGCCAGTCGATCTGCTGGTTCAATCCCGGAGGATACTCGGTTCTCGTTGTCATCGTCTATCTGCTCGATGGCCGATGATGGCCAATCCTTCACCGATTTTCCCTTATTTAGCCGTCGAGTCCAACATTTCCCCGATTGTTGCCGGGGTTTCCCGGCGAGGCGATCGGTATCCGGAACGTGTCAGGCCAAGACGACAGCGCGTTCCGCGACCTGGTTTCATCGGGTATTGCCTGCTGGAACCGGCTAATGGACCCACGGCGGCAGGATAGGGCCTCACCCTGCCATTGGCCGTCTTTCAAATTGCCGATCCGCTCTCCATCGGCTATGATACGCAGCGATGAACTCGACTTCCACCCCCCTCTATCGCGAAGTACAGAAATATTCTGAATTGCCGCCCTTCACCCTGCTGGCCGCGGTAGGCGCGTTGTTCGGGTGGTTTCTGATCGTCTGGGTGGTGATCCTGGGGCGGCCGCTGGGCGCGCTGGATTTGCCGCCCGCGGTGGCGCTGGCGATTGGCTTGTTCTTTGGGGTACTCGTACCACTGGCTTACTGGCGCTTGCAAATGGTGACCGAAGTCTATCCTGACCGGGTTCAGGTGCAGACCGGTCCATTCGGCCGCCTGTTGTTCCCCCTGGCCGAGATCGCGGACGTGTCGGTGCGCAAGGATCGCATCCGCGATGATTATAACCAGCGACAGATTGGCCAGGTAGAGAACACACGCATCGCCTATACGGTGACCAGCGACGAAGGTATCCAATTAACGCTGGCCGATGAGCGCCTGATCCTGATCGGCTCGAAACAGCCGGATGAACTGGGCGCGATTGTGACGATGGCCTGGCGGGCGGTGCGGGCGGGCCAAGCGCTGGAAGCCGACAACTAGCTACCGGCAACAATTTGGAGGCGCAAGAACAACCATGTCTCCGTCCTCATCCCCGATACTGTTTCGCGAGGAGCAGCGCTGGCGCGATGTCTGGTGGGTGATGCTGCTCGTTTTCGGCATCGCCGCCATCCAGTGGTACGGTCTGATCCAGCAACTCATCCTCGGCCAACCGTTCGGCAACAACCCCGCGCCGGACATCCTGCTCATCCTGATTTGGCTTCTCTTCGGCATTGGCCTGCCCATCTTTTTCCTGATCCTGCGCCTGGTCGTCGAGGTTCACCCGGAAGCCGTCGCCATCCGGTATTGGCCGCTCTTCACCCGCGTGATCCCCCTGGCCGAAATCGACGGCGTAGAGGTCATCGACTACCGGCCATTGGGGGAGTTCGGCGGGTGGGGGATTCGCGGCTGGGGCCGGCGGGTCGCCTATAACGTGCGCGGCAGCCGGGGCATCGAGCTGACACTGATCGATGATCGCAAGGTGTTGTTAGGATCGCAGCGGGCCGAGGAATTGGGCACCGTCATCCAGACCTTGCGCCGCGGGCCGGATTGACGGCGACGTGGTGCCGACTACAGTCCCGCCACTCAATGGCCGGAGCGATCATCCGGCGGGCGGCAACCTGACCGGAAAGGAGAACCAACGCGCGATGGACAAAAACGACCACGTGGTGATCGGCGTCTTTGAAGATAGCGACGAAGCCAGAACGGCGATCGAAAAGTTGAAGCAGTGGAATAAAGCCTCCAAGGATGTCAACCTGGGGGCGATTGGTTTGTTGTACAAGGATGGCGATCAAGTCAAGACAGAAGTCGGCCGGCGGACGGTACAGGGCGCGAAGGTAGGCGCGGTGGTGGGCGTGATCGCCGGGGTGCTCAGCGGCGGGCTGGCGGCGATTCCCGGCGCGGCCGGCGGCGCGTTGGTCGGCAGCGCGCTGGGCGCGTTCTTCAAGCGTTCGTTGCACCTGACCGAAAACGAATGCAACGCCATCGGCATGGACCTCGACCTGGGGAAGGCGGCCGTCGTCGTCCTGGTCGATGATTATGAATTGACGCCCGCTTCCATGACGATGCACCAGCTGGGCGCGGACGTTCGCACCTATGCCGTCCCGGAGCACGCCGTGAACGAGGCGGCGACAGCGCTGGCGGCGTCAACTGCGGGAGAGGATACGGTTCTCTAAACGTGGTTGAGGCTTCAATTTTTCTCCAACCGGGTATTCGCAAAAGCCCGGTTTTTATTTTGCGCCGATTTAGCTGCAGGATGTTTCCGATGGGGGGTTCTATGCTGTTCTCTAACGTTCATGGATGACGTCAGCATGGACTTGTAGAAGCTGCCGTCCGGCTTCTGTCAGTGGAAGAGTAACGCGGCCTGTGCTATTCTTAAAGAAAAGAGACCGGTACAGGCCGGTTTGCAACCCAAAGAGAACATCGCACCATGAACATTGCTGAACCTCAATCTCGCCCTTTTCGCGGCCGTCTATTCCTGATTCTACCGGTCGTTCTGGCAATACTGGCTGTCGCCTCCATTGTCCGGGCCGATCGCCCTGCCCAATTCGCAGCCATCAGTGTCGTGACCAAATCGATCCCGCCCTTTGTCTTCACCGACCAGGACGAACCGCGCGGCTTCAGCATCGACCTTTGGCGGGCTATCGCGCTCGAGGCCGGTCTGGATTATAACTTCACCCTCGTTGACACCGTGACTGACCAATTGGAGGCTGTCGCCAATGGGGACGCCGACGCGGCTATCGCCGCCATCACCATCACCGAAGAGCGCGAGATTGTGGTTGACTTTTCACAGCCTTATTACCGGTCCGGGTTGGGCATCCTGACCGTATCCGGGGGTCCGGCAACATTCGGCGAAGCCGCCCTGTCGGCCCTGTCAACCAACTTGCTGCGGGTTATCCTCTTCCTGTTCATCATCATGATCGTCATGGCCCATCTGATCTGGTTACTCGAACGAAACCGGAATCCGGATTTTCATTCTTCTTATTTTCGTGGCGTTTGGGATGGCCTGTGGTGGGCGGCGGTCACGCTTTTCACCGTTGGCTATGGTGACAAAACGCCGCGGGGGATGCTTGGACGGGCTCTGGCCATCATCTGGATGTTTGCCGGGCTTTTTGTCGTCGTCAACCTGACCGCGACCGTTACCGCCGGGTTAACGACCGCCGAGTTACGGTCGTCGATCGACGGTCCGGAAGATTTAAAAGGTAAGCCGGTCGCCACGGTCGCCGGGAGTACGGCCGATCAATGGCTCCAATCACAGGGGATCGTCCATGAAACCACGACGACGATCGAAGAATCGTATGATATGTTGTTGAGCGGTACAGCCCAGGCTGTGGTTTATGATTACCCAGTTCTGCAATACTATGTGTTGAATAGCGGCAATCCCGGACTTATGATGGCTGGAGAATCATTTAATAGTGAGATGTACGGAATTGCCTTCCCCCCGGACAGTCCTTACCGCGAGCGCGTGAATATCGCCCTGCTGCGCGTTATCGAGAGCGGCACCTACGAGGCCATTCACGTTCGCTGGTTTGGTTCGGCCGGCGGCCAATAGGCATAGGTGAGTGATTTGTGAAATCGCTGCTCGTCCTCGCCGCTCTCTTGCTCATTTTCCTGCTCGTCCTGGTTGTTTTTATCCCGGCCTGGTTGGAGCGGCGAGCCACCACCAACCGCGCCCGGCGTACCGCCTGCATAGCCGAAACCAGCGCGTTGGACCGGAGCAGCCAGGGCTTGCACCGAACCCTGGCCCGTTATCACCGGGCGCAATCACAGGTCTACCGCGACCAAGCCGGTATCGCCGTGGATCGCCTGGCCGATCTCGATAGCCACCTGGCAACTTTGAATGACATGATCGGCCGGCTTAAATGCCCGGAGATGTTTGACTATCTCTTGCCCGTCAAGCACTTCATCCTCTTTCCCCAGGATTTCCGATCGATATTGTTCGATACCCGCCAGCTCGGCCGTATCCGGAACCAGTTTCAGGTGGCAACCGGGTCGCTGGCCGCGGCCGAAACAGCCGTGGCCCAACTGGTGGCCATGCCCGATCGGCTGGCGAAAGAACGACATACCCTCACCGGCCGCTTGGATCAAATCGAGACGATCATCCGCCAGGAACGGGCGGCGGGCATCATCGCCCTCGTCGATCTCGATGAGGATCAGAGCCGCGTGCGCGCTTTACTGGGCGATCAGGCCGCCATCAACCCCGATGCGCCGTTGCGCGAGCTGGACTCAGGCGCGCTGATGCTGGAGACGGCCACTGCGGGGATCGCCGCGCTGGAAAAGAATCTCGACGACATGCGGCGCGAACGTACACTTCTCGATGAGCGATTGCGGCGGGTAGCGGCCGAACTGGACGATGCCCAGGCCGGCACCAAGGCCGGTCCCGATGCCGCTGACGCGCCGCCGCAGGTGCGCCCCCTCCTGCGCCGGGCGGCCGCCTTGTTGAACGAGAGCGCCGCCGACCACCGCCGCCGCCGCGATTTCGCCGCCGCCGGCCGGGATGCCGATCAGGCGGAACGCCTAATCGCCGTTGGCCGCGATCTGGCTGTAGCCGATCGGCGGGCGCGACATTTGATCGCCCGCGACGACGGCCAAAGCTTGACCGGTCCAATCGCCGCCTTGCGCCAGGACCTCGACGCTGCCCTGGAGACGGTGGCCGCCCTTCCGGGGGAAAGGGGTGTGGATCAGGGCCTGGTCGATCGGGCGACCGCGTTGCGCCGGCGCGCCGAAGTGTTGATCCAGCGCCAGAATGAGATCATCGCCGCCCTGGAGCGCGAGGCGGAATCCATCCGCGGCCGGGTTGAACAGGGTTGGAATGAGAGTCGCCGGTTGATCGTCCTGGATGCCGACGATCCGCTCGCCCGGCGCTACGACCGGTTGCTGGCCAACGACGAGGCGGCCCGCCGCTCGCCCGTCGCGCTTCTACAATACCGGGAAGATGCGACCGCCTTCGAACGAACCATGAATCCCTGGCTGGCACGGTTGGCGGCGACCGAAGAACGAATTGGTCGGTTGCGGGCGACATTGCCGGAGACGATCGATAAAGCGCTGCAGGTCGCTGCATCGTGGCGCTGCCTGGAGGAACACATCCTGTTCATCCAGCAACGCGCCGCCGACTTCGAAACCGCGCGCGGCCATTTCCATCAGGTCACGCGGCGGCGGGATGCCGAACGGTTGATGGATGAGATCGAGGCGATCGAACGCGATGTCGCCGAGCGGCTGGCCGTGCTCCAGGATCAGTCAGCCCGGCTGCGCTTCCTGGAAGCGGATGTCGATCAGATCGTCACAATGGCTTCGCATGATGGATCGGGCTTGACCGCGGAATCGCCGGAATGGGCCAGGCGAGAGAGAACTTTTCAATTGATCGCCCACCACACGACTCAGGCCCACGCCGCCACGCGCTACGAGGATGCCTCGCTGGCTTTGTCACGCGCTGCTGACTTGGCGAACAAACTGGCGTTATGATCCCGCCTTCGTCGTCGGACGAATTCCTACCGCCAGCACCGTCAGCCCAAACGGCAGATCGTGCCGCCGCAGCCAGCGCCCTTCGAGACCTAGCACCGGCGTCAAAAGGGCGTCCAGCCAGGGCGGGTTGGCTGTGATGTCCGAATGGGTGCCGACCGGCAGCGTCCGCTCTTGTTCCAGCAAGCGCTTGCCGAGGGCCAGTGGAAAAAGCAAGGTGTTGGCATAGCTGGCGCGCTCGACTGTAAATCCGTTTTCGTGTAGTAAATTAGCTACCTGTCCGGCGGTGAAGCGCCGGGCGGTGTGAATGACTTCATCGTGTCGCCCCCGCAGCCAATCATAGGCGGGTAAGCGCAACATCACCCGGCCGCCGGGAACCAGCACCCGGTAGAATTCGCGCAGCGCGGCGTTGGTGTCGTCGACCGCCTGGTGGTAGAGCACATCGAACGACGTCACCAGATCGAATTGCTCCCCGGCATAAGGCAGGGCGGTGACGGAGGCCTGTTGAACGATGGCAAGCTTGCGCACGGCGCAAAATTCGAGCGCCAGCGGCGACAGGTCGCAACCGGTAACGGAACCGAAGCGGGACATGTAGGACATGGCCGCGCCAGTGCCGCAACCGGCGTCGAGGATGCGCAAGTCGGTCCGGTCCGGGTAGACCGCACCCAGTACCTCGAGCGTGATGCGGCGCATCCCGGCATACCACCAATGCCGATCCTCCACGGCGTACATGGTGCGATATTCGGCGGGATCCATGACCAGTTAGGAATGGCGAATGACGATTGATGCCGGTAGGGCCGATTAACCGGGCGAGCGCAGAAGCTCCAGATCGGTCAGAAAGATGGAACCGGCCGGTGTGGCGTCAAAAATCAGCTCCACGGCCGCCAACGCCGAAGGGTCCACACCGTTGAAGGCCGCCAGAGGCAGTCGAATGTCTTGCGGAAGAACGGGCGAAAAACGGAAATCGTCGCCGGGATAGGTACCCTTCGGCGGGAAGGGCAAAGGCGCGGGCAGTTCGACGATGGCCTGGTTCCCGGCCTTGTCGGTTAAGCGCACCGCGAAGGCGACCGGACCGGCGGCGCTGTTGAGTGGGTGGGTTGGGTCGACGGCCGCTCGCAATCGTAGGGTCTCATAACCGGCGCTATTCTCCGGGACATCGACCCGATATACCGCGCCCTCGCCGTTCCAGGACAGGCGAACCTGGCCGGGCAAGCCGGGCTGCAACATCCCCTCGGCACAGGCCACGCCGGGAGCACAGAGGGCTATTTCCAATGGCCCGGCGGCCGCGCCGGGTGGTTCGGCTGTCGCGGAGTCAGGCGGCGTGATGAGTCGCAACCGTTGGGAGGCTGGAGGGGCCAGGGCGATCTGCACAGAATTTTCGTATAGAGAGGTTGGAGCAGCTTCGGAAATCCCCAGGAATGGCGGCATCGCGCCGCGACTGAAGGCGGCGTCGGTGAAATCCCCGGCCAGAGCGGCCAAAAACGCCTGCTGGTCCGTGGCCGCCAGCCGGTCCTCGGCGCAGTCGGGATTGCGACTGAAAAAGCCGTCATCGATCCCCTGGGCGGCCATTTCCCGGTTGAAGAAATTGTGGTTAGCGCCGGCCAGCATAATCGACACCATCGGAGCTTCCCGCGCCGGGTCGACGCGGGCGTTTTCAAAATAGGTTTGGCCGGGCAGGTCGGAGCGATCGCCATCGCAGGCGGCCAGTAAAATCGCCGCCGGCGTACCGGCCGTCGCGCCTGTGCCCGCGAAATGCATCGGCCCGACGAGCAGCAGTGACTCCACCGGCAATTGATTCTCGCGGGCGATCAGGTTGGCCGTGATCCCGGCCGTCGAATGCGCGATCAGGGCGATGCGACTGCTGTCAACCTTGCCGGTGAGATCGAGAAAATCGCCAAAGACCGGCTCGCCGGCCGAGGCGGCATTCAGACCGGCCAGGTGTTCGGTCACGATCTGGACCATCCGCTCGTCGACCCAGGGTTGCATCTCGTCCAGTGACAAAGTTCCTGGGCCATACTCCGTCGTGTAAGCCCCATTAACGCTGGGTGCGATGGCCAGATAACCGCGCTCGGCCAGCGCGTCGAGCAGGTAACTAAAGCCGATGTCATAGCGCGGCTCGCTGTCCGCCGGGCAGGGCCAAACCTCCTCCAGTTGCGCCTCGTCGCTGTAGCAGCGCGGGTGGCGGCCGTGCAAGACCACGGCCACGGGAAAAGGACCGTCGCCTTCGGGAACAGCGATCGCGCCAATGAGCGGTACAGGCATCCGGCTGAATTCCTTCGGGGCGCGGCTTTGGCCGACGGTGGCCAGACCGATGTCATAGGCCAGGGATTTGCTCCCGGCGATGCCCTCCGTGGGCAAGAATTCGGCCGGATCATAGGGCGGCGCCGTGGAGGCGGCCGTCGGCAGCGCGACTTGCGGCAGGGCGATTGTCCCGCAACCGGCCAAGCCGAGCAGGATCAACAGGTACAGGCAGCGGCGAATGATGGTCCGGTCAGTTGGAAGAGGCTGTTTGTCGGTCATGCGGCATCATTGTACGGGGAATGACCGCGAACGCAACTGTCGCTCACCGCGACGCGGCGAGGCCTAAGGCAGGCGGACGAACGAGAAATTATCGAACCGAATTTCGCTGCCGGCGCTGATGCCGGCCAGCCACAGGCGCAGCCGGGCGTTGCTGGTTGTGGCCGTGGCGGTGAAGGTGTAATCAAAGGTTTGCCAGCTGGTCGTAAGGGCGACCGGGCTGGCGCTTAGGCCGAGGTTGGTGTAAGGGCTGATTTGCATTTGCAGATAGACTGCCATATTCCGGTTGGCGTTAGCCTGAGCGTAGAACCGCAACCGGTAACGCGCCCCTTTCTGTACGGCGAGGCCGGATTGGTAGAGCTGGATATTGTTGCCGGATTGGCCGATCATTACCCGGCCATAACTGCCACAGCCGTAAGCCGTCTCGGTTGCCGTTGTGAACCCATTGCCGCTGACGTTGCTGTAAAATTGCCAGTTTTCAATGCCGGATTCAAAACCCGGATTACGGACCAAGGTCGCCGGGTCGATGAAGCAAACGTCGGCCACGGTTGTGGCCGTGGCCGTCGGGGAGGCGGCCGAGGTGGCGGTTGCTGTAGGTGTGGCCGTGGCCGTCGGGGAGGCAGCCGAGGTGGCGGTCGGTTCTTCGGTTGGCGTACTCGTTTCCGTCGGTGTTGGTGTATCTGTTGATGTGGGTATCGCTGTGGCCGTTGGCGTTAAAACGCCTTCGGGTAACAGGACGAAGTCATCGAAAGAGAAGACGTCAATGGATGAGGCGCTGTCCAGCAATAAGCGCAAGCGGCCGTCGGTGATGGGTGAGCCGAAGTTGGTGGTAGTGAAAACGATATCAAACACTTGCCAGGCCGGCGTCAGGTCGAGGGTCATGCCATCCAGGCCGTATTTCGTATATGGTGAGACACCCTTCTCCAGGTAGACCTTTACATCTTGCCCAGTCGAAGAACGCGCGGCCAAGTGCAACCGATAGGTCGTGTTAGGCTGGAGCGCGATACCCATCTGGTAGAACTTGTCATTGGTGCCGGGGACCTGGATGGCGACTTGTGCGGCCTGGCTGCACTGATACGGGTCGATCACCGTCGTGGTGAAGTTGCCCTTGCCGTCTTTGCTGTAGAAAGACCAATTTGTTCTGCCGGTCTCAAAACCGCCGTTGATAATCCCGTTTTCGGGCGCGTCCGCGGCGCAGAGGCCGGTTGTGGGGGTGGGGGAGGCGACCGGCGTGGCCGTGGCGGTGGGGGTAAATGTGGCCGTGGCGGTCTGCCCGGCGGCATTAAATTTAGCGTTTACCGTGGACGGCTCGAACAAAGCGAGGGTGGCCGGGTTCGTTGTTCCGGTCAGCGCGCCCGACCAGCCGGCGAACAACGATCCACTGGCGGAAACGGCGTTTAGACTGATATCTTGCCCAAAACGGTAGTCAGGGCCTGCCGGCGAGCGATCGACCTGGCCGCTACCCGTTCCGGCTGACGATACGAGGAGGGTCGGGTTTGGACGCAGCGCTTCCAGATCGACCGTTACCCGGCCGAACACGGCGTTGACATGGTGAGCCACCAGCAACAGCGATCCGCCGGAGGGTTCGCGACTGAAGCCCGGGTATTCCATGTCCCACCTTGCGGGTTCACTCAGGGACGCATCCCAAACCTTGAACCGGTACATGCTCGGCTGGGTTGAGTCGCCGGTAGATTCGACCTTGACTTTGAAGATGTAGGTTTTATAAGTCTCAAGTTTGCGCGCCAGGGAGGCGGTTCGCGAGGCGGTGCCGGGGTAACGTATCAACTGCAACCCCTCGCTATAGACATACGCGTTATCGACTTTTTTTCTATCCCATCGATACCAGGCGAGGCCGCCCAGCCGGCTCCAGCCGACGACCGGCGAACTGCCACTGCCGTCATCGAAATGCCCGGCCCACCGCACGAGCACGCCGACTCCCGGACCGTTGCTGGGAGATTTGTAGCCGCCCGGATCGATACCGTAGATCGTAATGGGTACGGTGACGGTGTAATCCTTCCAGGACAGATCGCCGATCGCCAGCAGGCGGTCGTAGGCGATATCAATAGGCCTGACCGAACCGTTTTCGATCGTCCAATTGCCGTCAACCACCTGACCCAGGTCATCGATGCGGCTGGCCGTCGCCCAATCATAGACATAGGTTTGGGGCGTCCACGTTGCCGCGCGGGCGTGGTAATTGACTTGGACCGCTATCTGGGTTGTTGCCCCGTTTGCATCGCTGGCCGACAGAAGGACGTCATTCGTACCGGCCCGCAGGTCGAGGTAATCGATCTCGATGTTGAAGTCGCCGGCGCGTGCCAGTCGGCGGGTTGTCGGCCCGACGGCTACCGGAATGGCCGGGCCGCCGTTCAGGGTGTAAGTGAAGCTTGTCAGGGTCGCGGCCGAACTGATGGTACCGGGGAGGTTGATCCATTTCTGGGCGTCGCCTACATGGCCGAAGCGTGGTGAATCGCCGTACCACAGGGTGATGACCGGCCCATCGGTTGCCGGGGCGGCCGTGTCCTCGCCCGTAGTCGCGGCGGGCGGCCGGATGAACAGCGGTGGAGAGGCCGGCGCGCCGTCTTCGAGGCTGGGCTTCGGATCGCCGGTTGGTTCGGGGGTATCCGGCTGGGCGATCGCGCGGCCGGCAAGCCCCGGTAATAGAACCGCGAACAAAAGAACAAAGATAAGGAGAAAATGCCCCTGCCGGTTTTTTTGCATGGCCGATTTAGATTTGCCTTTCGAATAGAACGAAGCGCGCGGTTCGAGCGACGAGTTTATACCATGCCAACCATGAGGGGGCAAACGCCGAGCTTGTTCCGGCAACGCGTTTCAGTTTTCGATCCTGTAAACATGGAACTGATAGCATCGTCGTACGGGTTAGGCAACCAGGAGCGGCGTTGGCCGAAAACGACGGCGTGGTCTGTTCGGCTAACGTCAAACCGGCCATCAACACCATTTCAGGGCATTGACATCCGGTATAAATTGATTATCCTTTTTCTTGCAACTCATTTGCAACAACCAACGCTATGTCCCACGACGCCATCGACCTCCCGACTCTCGTCCGCGAGCGCGGCGCGCGCCTGACGCCACAGCGCCAGATCATCCTCGACACGCTCTGCGCCCTGGGCGGCCATGTCACCGTGGCGGAGGTATACGAGCAGGTCCACGGCCGTTTCCCGGCTATTGACCGCTCGACGGTCTATCGCGCCCTGGCGTTTTTCGACGAGCTTGGCCTGGTCGTCGCCTCGGAAGCCGGCGGCGTGGCCGTCTATGAGATCGCGCCGGCGGGATCAGCCGCCCACCAGCACCTCATTTGCCGGGATTGCGGCGGCGTCGAACATGTCCACGGCGCGGTGTTCGATGATCTGGCCCGGCAACTCGCCCGGACTTACGGCTTTGTCGCTGATCTGGACCGGCTGACCATCGAAGGTTTGTGTCGCGACTGCGCGGCGGAGAAGAGATAAACATTATGACGATTATTCCGGCCGGTATCCTGCTCCACATCCCCGACGGCTTTCTGAATTTCTTTGTTGCCCTGGTTGCCTGGCTGCTGGCCGGGGTCATGCTGGCTATCGCCGTGGCCAACACCCGCCGCGATTTCGACGAGCGGCTCGTGCCCTTGGCGGGGATCATGGCCGCCTTCATCTTCGCCGCCCAGATGCTCAACTTTCCCGTGGCCGGGGGCACATCGGGCCATTTCATCGGCGCGGCGCTGGCCTTCATCGTTCTCGGGCCGTGGCTGGGTATGCTGGTCATGACCGCTGTCATTGCCGTCCAGGCCTTGTTGTTCCAGGATGGCGGGCTGGTCGTTATGGGCGCCAATATTCTGGTCATGGGCGTTGTGCCCGGCTTTGTCGCCTATTACATCTATCGATTGGGAAGCGGCCGCAGCTGGGGCACCCGCATGACCCTGGCCGGAGCGGCAGCCTGGTTTTCGGTCATGGCCGCTGCGCTGGTGGTCAGCTTGCTGCTGGCCTTCAGCGGCACCAGCAACCTCGAGGTCGTGCTGCCGGTCATGCTGGGCGTCCACGCCCTCATCGGTCTCGGTGAGGCGTTGATCACCGTCGCCGCGCTGGTCTTCATTCGCCAGGTCCGCCCGGCACTGCTGGAAGGCGGGCAAGGAGCCGGTAGAGGCGGCTGGGTTGTCGCCGGGTTGGCCATCGCCCTGCTGCTGGTTCTCCTCGCCCCGTTCGCTTCCGGTCACCCCGACGGGCTGGAGTGGGTGGCCGAGACAACCGGCTTTTTGGAGACAGCCCAGGACGCTCCTTACCAACTTCTACCCGATTACACCGTCCCATTCCTCGGCGAGACCAGCCTGTCAACGATCGTTGCTGGGGTGATCGGTGCGCTGGTGGTA
>Ga0114939_10001029_pt1 | contig 22598 bp, 14 predicted proteins | sample AshMeaCrysSpring_FD_87196 | JGI IMG/M metagenome (GOLD analysis project Ga0114939, IMG submission 87196) | Groundwater microbial communities from Big Spring, Nevada to study Microbial Dark Matter (Phase II) - Ash Meadows Crystal Spring | ecosystem: Environmental > Aquatic > Deep subsurface >...
CGGTCGACGCTCTGGCTGGTCGTTTGACGGCCATCCTTCACCCACAGGGTCAGGTCACCACCGATCCGGTAGTTCAGATCCTGCTTTCGCTTGAATGGCTCATAGATGGCCGCCTGCTCGATGAACGGCAGGATGTAGGCCATATGGCCGGTGCATGGATTATTGTCCAACTGTGAAAACCAGTCGACGCGATTCTTCCGCTCGCCGTCTGGATGGTCGACTGGCGTCAACGGATACAGACCCCCAGTCGGAAAATGCTGATGGGCCGACTCATGGTTCATCATGCCCAACGCCAAGTTGTGCATGTTGTTCTGGCAGGACATCCGCCGAGCGGCTTCCCGCGCGTTCTGAACGGCCGGCAGCAGAAGACCGACCAAGATCCCGATGATGGCGATCACCACCAACAGTTCGACCAGCGTGAACGCTGACCGGCGCGCCCGCGGGCGCAGTGCAACATTGCTCATTCGGAAACACCCTCGAATGAAGGGACGAAACACCACACGGATGCCCGCCAGATCATTTCGAAAGAGAGTTTCGCGACCAATTGCCGTTTTAGAATGCAAGAAAACGGGCGGAGATGCGAATTGGCTCTAAGAGAAACAAATCAAGCCTGGATTTTCTGAACCCGCACCCCCAATGGAGGCTTCTGCGAACAAACCGATCCAATCCCACGAACTACATCCGTGAGAGCGAATCAATGCTGTTTCCAGAACACTCCGCGTCGTCTTAACTCCAAAACGTCCGAATCGATAACGAAACCGACGAACGAAACGCCGGCGACACACACGTGACTTGTCACCCGCGGAACTCAAGCGACTCAACGGGCACTTCCTGGCCCGCAAGCCGTCAAGCTCAACGCGGCATTCTCTAGTAGGAGTCGGGGGTGGGGCGCGTCATCTCGCCGCAGCGGGATTGCTAGGGGCGGTTTCAAGTCCCCTAGAGTTGAATCCCAGGATGCCTTCATCGGCATCCGCAAGGGCGAAGATCCACGCACCAACGATTAAAAGCTCGCTAGCAACAATCGTCAACGGACGAATGCAAAAAAACTTCACAATTGTGCTGGCCTGAGGCTTCCAGGCGAAGACGCGATGGTTGAATCGTTTAACCGCACGCAAATAGGGACCGCCTGCGTTGATTTTTTTACAGGGATAAGCCCCCCTCAAGCCTATCGAGTTTCGTGGCCGCGGCCTGGCGGGCCTGGAACGGCGCCGTGGCGTGCCAGATCGCCGGTGGGTGTGTGCGCATGTTCATTTCCATGCTGTCGGCCAAGCGGTTGTTGTCACTCTTTAGGAACGATGGCTCTCACCCACTTTCTTGTCGGACTGGGTTCTCCGATGCGGAACTCGCTTTTTCGGTCTGGACGCATTAGCTAGTGGTCGTGTTCCTCCTGCTCCGACGCATCGGGTGACGCGGCAGAATCCGTTCGAATATGCGATAGGCACCCTGTCGTCATCTGCTTCCATCCAGCGAAAGAACCACGTCGGGCAAATCATGCGAGAAACCGAGTTTCGCGCGGAATACGGACTCCAGACAGGAATTTGGATCGTGCACGTGCAGAGGCAAAGAGTCTCGGCGGTCAAACGCAATGCGGATTCGACGGCGCGCGAATGGGGTTTCAATCCCCTGCGTCGAGCCGATGTGGGTGCGTCACCCAGATCAGGAGCCGGTGAATCCGACGGCGGCGGCGCCTGACCAAGGAGTCAAAGAAAAGAGTGATCGGCGTTGGTCGATCTTCCCGATCCGTTCGTCGCAGTTCGGGCAGAATCAAACAACGATCTGCATTTCTCTTTCTGTCGATCGGCCGACTGCTGGATCTCGGGGCACGGCCGAGAGCCCCCTGCGGCGCGGGACCGACTTTATGGTACTGTGTGATGCAGAGTAGTGCCGCATATTGAAAACACGTTGAGAGGCGGTCCTTTTTGGGACTTGCGGTAGCGGAAGGCGAATGACTGTAACGGCTCATGTCATTGCCCTGGCTGCCAAGTTGCTGAGCGGATTCACGGTCCGTTGGATCGATTGCTATCCGGATACCTGCCAACGGGTCTATTTTGCGAATCACACCAGTCATCTTGATCCGGTGGTGCTGTGGTCTTCGATGCCCAACGATGTTCGCCGTGTGACGCGACCGGTTGCTGCGAAGGATTACTGGTCACAGGGGCGGATACGGCCGTTTATAGCCCGGTCTTTTAATGCTCTGCTGATCGACCGGATGGAGATCAAGGTGCATCAGAGCCCCGTGGATCTGATGATCCGAGAAATAGGAGATGTCTATTCGTTGATCGTGTTTCCTGAAGGGGGCCGTTCTTCTGGCGATGAAATGGGTGAGTTCAAGAGTGGGCTCTACTACCTTGCGAAGAAACGGCCCGATTTGGAACTTGTGCCGGTGTACATGGAGAATCTCAATCGCATTTTGCCTCGCGGAGAGGTCTTTCCCGTGCCGTTGCTCAGTTCCATTACGTTTGGGCCCCCGATCTGGTTGGAGGCGGGTGAGGCCAAGACGGCGTTTCTGCAGCGGGCGCGGGGTGCAGTCCGTGCGTTGAAGGACCTGTAATGGCGAGCCTGCTTGCTGTCCTGCCGTCAGACCCCCTCCCGCCGCAATGGCTCAACCTGCGCACGTACTGGCTGCTGGCCGTTGTTCTTGTGGCACTGGCAATCACCTGGCTCGTCGGCTTCTTGCTGGAGCGTCGACATGGGGCGAATGTCGACACCGCCCTGTTGCGACGGCTTAATCACCGCGTCAAGGCGTGGTGGTTGATGGCTGCGATTCTCGTGCTGGGATTCCTTTTGCAGCGCCCCGGAACGGTCCTATTGTTTGGGCTCGTATCGTTTTGGGCGCTCCGTGAATTTGTCACGATGACGCCTACTCGACGGGGTGATCATCGCGCGTTGTTCTGGACGTTCATGATCATCACCCCGTTGCAATACTTGTTGATCGGACTCGGCAGCAACGCGCCTCGTTGGCTGACTAAAGGACAAGAAACTGATTTGTATAGTCTGTACAGCATCATGATCCCTGTTTACGCGACGCTCTTCGTCCCAGCACGGATTGCGTTTTCGGGAGACGCGAAGCGGTTCCTCGAGCGGACGGCGAAGATCCTCGCCGCGCTGTTGATCTGCGTTTATTCGCTGAGTTTTGCACCCGCCTTGTTGAACCTCCGCCTGACGACCAGCAACGGCCAGCCTTGGAGCGGTTCACCGGTCAGCGTGCTGTTCTTCCTGGTGCTGATCGCGCAGTTGGCAGACGTTCTCCAGTTCGCCTGGACCAGGCTTGCGGGCAAGACGCCTGTAGCGCCGGCAATCAATGCAAGCCGCACCTGGGAAGGGCTCGGCGGTTCACTGGTCACTACAGCGCTGATCGGCGGCGCACTTTACTGGGCCACGCCTTTTCAGCCTTGGGAAGCGGCGCTGATGAGCATGCTGGTCGCGGCGATGGCCTTTGCCGGCGGCCTGACGATGAGTGCCATCAAACGCGATCGCGGTGTTACGGACACAGGCACGCTGGTCGTCGGCCATCCTGGATTGCTCGATCGCATCGACAACGTCTGTTTCGCCGCGCCTGTGTTTTACCATTTGACCCGTTTCTTTTTCACCGCGTGATCATCCGGCCAGGGTTCGGAACGGCGAGCCAAAACCTCAAGATTGAATGAGGCCAAGCGTGGCTTGATCGCGATCGCCAAGCCCGGGCATGGATCGAACGTCAACGCCTGCTGGAACGCGATCATGTCCCTGATCGACACTCACGCACACCTGGCAGGCGAGACGCTATCGGGCGATCTGGAAGGCGTGTTGCAACGAGCCCTTGCCAGGGGCGTTGGCCGCATTCTTGCCGTGGCGGTGGATCGAACAAGTAGCGAAGAATCGGTAGCGCTCGCCCAGCGTCATCCCCAGCAAATTTGGGCAAGCGTGGGCGTCCAACCGAACTATGTCGCTGAGATCGCCGCGGGGGATCGAGAGCGGATTGCGGCTCTGGCAACCGACGACTGCGTGGTCGCAATCGGTGAAACGGGCTTGGACCGCTATTGGAAGGATGTCCCGTTCGATCTCCAGCAGTCTGCCTTTACCTGGCACCTGGAACTCGCCTGCCAGTGCCAGTTGCCCGTCATCATCCACATGCGTGATTGTGGGGACGATGTGGTAGCAGCAGTCAGGCCGTTTGCAGGGCCAAGCGGAGTCCGCGGAGTGATGCACTCTTTCACGGGCGATGAACGGCTGCTGGCGGACTGCCTTGAGCTGGGTCTCTACATCAGCTTTGCCGGAATGGTGACATTCAAGAAGTCCGATGCGCTGCGTGAGGTGGCGCGGCGCGTCCCGGATGACCGCTTGCTGATCGAAACCGACAGTCCCTATCTGTCACCCGAACCGGTTCGACACATTCGCCCCAATGAACCGGCCAACCTGGTCCATACAGCCCAGTGCCTGGCTGCTACCCGAGGCTGTTCCATCGAGCGTCTGGCCGAGTTCACCTCCGCGAACGCACTGCGGCTGTTCCGTCGTGGCCCTCTCGAGTAGCTGAAGGGATCCGGGCCGTGTCAGACCGCCGGTACTCGCTGCCACGCCCGCCATCGACGAGAGGTCCCCAGCAAGTGGTCTGATCGCTACTATGACGTGCGGAGAGGTCAAAGATCTATGGGCTCCTCGAAGCCCGGCCTGAACAGGAGTCACCGATGGTTCGTACCGCGAGCACCATGCTGGAACTGGGGACCAATGCGCCCGATTTTGCCCTGCCAGACACGGACGGAAAGCTCGTCCGACGCGATGATTTCCAGGACGCGCCAGCCCTGCTTGTCATTTTCATGTGCAATCATTGCCCGTATGTAAAGCATGTCGCTCCCGAAATAGCGAAGCTCTCTCGGGAGTACATGGCGCGCGGCGTGGCCGTGGTCGGGATCAACAGCAACGATGCGCAATCACATCCCGAGGACGGGCCGCAGCGGATGGCCGAGGAACGGGCGGCGCAGGGATACCCGTTTGCCTATTTGCACGATGCCTCCCAAGCCGTTGCGCGGAGCTACCGCGCGGCGTGCACCCCCGATTTTTTCCTGTTCGATGGGAAGCGTCAGTTGGTGTATCGAGGGCAGCTGGACGATAGTCGCCCCAAGAATGGGCTCCCGCTGACTGGAAGCGATCTGCGTGCCGCACTGGACGCGGTCTTGGCGGGGAGGCCTGTCAACCACACCCAAAGGCCAAGCATCGGCTGCAACATCAAGTGGCGGACCGGGGAAGAGCCCGCCTACTACGATCCGGCGGGGGTCGGGAGTTGACCCACGCCCGAGCGATCGGTAGCCTTGCCACCGCTGCCGATGGGAAACATCGACGGACAAGAAATCGTTTTCGGCGGCTGCGTTGGCTCGTCGTGCCGGTCCGTCACGGCGGACAAGATCCCTTCGGAATGGGTTGGAAATGGCTGGTACGGAACGACAATCGGAGTTGCGGCGTCGTCGGTCTCGCCGGCGGAAAGTGGCCTCGATCAAGCGACGGGCACGGAACGCCAGCAGCGGCACCAAAGCGGAGCTCGCGCGAAAGCTTCGCCGGCTCACACCGGGTGCCGAGGTTGTGATCGCTCAGCTTGGACTGGAAGATTGAGCCAGCGGCGGACGAGCAGCTCTCGCAATCCAGGAACGTGAACCAGGCGGCCTTCCGGGGTGCTTAACCCATCGGGGCCGCCTGATTTCGTTTGCCGAAACATCCGCTTCTAATGGGCGGGGGTTGCGGCAGGCGCATTGAGCTTGATCGTCAACTCGCCGGCCGCTATGTCCACGACGACGCGGGTGCCCTCTTCCACTTTGCCGCGAAGCAATTCTGCAGCCAGCGGATTTTGCAGTTCCCGTTGGATCACCCGCTTCAGCGGGCGAGCACCGAACTGCGGATCATAGCCTTCGTTGGCGATCAACTGCAAAGCTGCATCACTGATTTCCAGCTCAACGCCTCTCTGCCGCAGCTGGTCTGCCAGGCGATGAATCTGCACTTGAACGATCTTGCGGATCTCGTCCCGTCGCAACGGATGGAACACGATCACTTCATCGATCCGGTTCAGGAACTCGGGCAGGAACTTCGCCTTCAACGCCTCATAAGCGGCTTGCTGCAGTTCTTCGGCCGAACCGCCTTCGCCGGCGATCTGCTGGATCGCCTGACTGCCAACGTTGCTGGTCATCACGATAATCGTGTTCGTGAAGTCCACGGTCCGACCCTGTCCATCGGTTAACCGACCGTCATCCAGCACCTGCAGCAGGATGTTGAACACATCGGGATGGGCTTTCTCCATTTCGTCGAGCAGGATCACGCAATACGGTCGGCGACGAACCGCTTCGGTCAGTTTGCCGCCTTCTTCATAACCGATGTAGCCGGGAGGTGCGCCGATCAATCGGCTGACGGCATGCCGTTCCATGTACTCGCTCATGTCGATTCGGACCATCGCATTGGCGTCATCGAACATGACTTCCGCCAAGGCCTTACACAGTTCCGTTTTTCCGACGCCCGTGGGGCCGAGGAACAAAAACGAACCGATCGGACGGTGGGGGTCCTGCAAACCTGACCGGCTGCGGCGGACAGCATTGGAGACTGCCACAACGGCAGCGTCTTGTCCGACGACCCGCTGGTGGAGCCGTTCCTCCATCACCAGCAATTTGGCGCGTTCGGTCTCCATCATGCGACTGACAGGGATCCCGGTCCAAGCGCTGACGACCTCGGCGATTTCCTCCTCCGTGACCTCCTGACGCAACAGTCGGCGGCCAGCAGCAGGTTGCTTGTCTTCGTCCGCAACATCGACAGGTTGCTCATCCAATCGCTTCTGCAGTTGCTTGCGTTGCTGATCCAACTCGAACAGCCGCTGGTAATCACTTTCGAGAACTGGCTGTCCGGAGCTTTGCTTGGCGCGGATATCCGCCTCCAACTGCTTGAAGGCGTGTTCCGCGGAATCCAGCTGACGGCGGATCGTCTGAACGTCTTGAAGGCCGACTTTTTCGGCTTCCCACTGTTCACGAAGTGACGCCAGCTGCTGCTTCAGTCCCGCAATTTCCTCCTCGACTTCCGCCAGTTGCTGGCGCGCGCTGGCCTCATCTTCGTTCGCCAATTGTCGTTGGGCGAGTTCCAGCTGCCGCAGTCTTCGCTGAAGCTGGTCGATCGGTTCCGGGACACTCTCCTTTTCCATGGCCAGACGGCTGGCAGCTTCATCGACCAGATCGATTGCCTTGTCTGGCAAGAATCGATCCGCGATGTAGCGGTGCGACAGATTGGCCGCAGCCACCAGTGCTCCATCGCGAATGCGGACTCCATGATGGGCCTCATACCTCGGCTTGAGTCCCCGCAGGATCGCAATCGTGTCCTCCACGGTGGGCTCGCCCACGTACACAGGCTGAAAGCGGCGTTCGAGCGCTGGATCTTTCTCGATGTGCTCTCGATATTCGTCCAGTGTCGTCGCTCCAATGCATCGCAGAACGCCACGGGCCAGTTCGGGTTTCAACAGATTTGCCGCGTCGGCGCTGCCCTCGGCTTTTCCGGCGCCCACGACCAGGTGCAACTCATCGATAAACAGGACAATCCGTCCCTCGGCTTCCTTGACCTCACGGAGGACCGACTTGAGCCGTTCCTCGAAATCGCCGCGGAACTTGGCGCCCGCTACGAGCGCTCCCATATCGAGCGAGATCACGCGTTTGTCTTTCAGGCTGGCCGGCACATCGCCTTCGTTGATCCGTAGCGCCAGACCTTCGACGATCGCTGTCTTGCCCACTCCCGGCTGTCCGATCAGGACTGGATTGTTCTTTGTCCGCCGGCTGAGGACCTGAATCACCCGCCGAATTTCGGCATCACGTCCGATCACAGGGTCCAACTTGCCTTGGCTTGCCAGCTTCGTCAGATCGATGCTGTACTTTTCCAGTGCCTGATACTTTTCTTCGGCATTCGGGTCCGTGACGCGAGCTGAACCACGGACATCTTTGAGTGCTCCCAGAATATCTTCAGCGCGGACTCCATTCAGTTGCAAAAGGTTCTTTGCCGGTCCGTCGACGTCACACAGGCCAAGCAGCAAGTGCTCAGTGCTGACGTACTCATCCTTCATTTGCTCCGCATGTTTGGCCGCCGCATTGAACACGGCCTGCAACTTCCCGCCCACCTGCGGTGGGCTGCCGCCAGAGACCGTGGGCAAGCGCTGCAGCTCGCTGCGGATCACTTGATCCAGCTGCGGGGAGCGGGCTCCGATCTTTTGCAGAATCGCGGAGGCCACGCCTTCCCGGTCGGCCAGCAGACTGGCCAGCAGATGAAGCGGCTCGATCTGTGAATTTCCAGCCTCCGCAGCGGCCGCTTGCGCGGCTGCAACGGCTTCCTGAGCCTTGATCGTCAGCTTGTCAAAGCGAAATGCCATCGCACGTCCATCCTGAGCTGTAGAAATCTGGTAGTCGGCGACCTGCAGGCACCATCCGGCGGCGTTTCCTGTGCTCCAATACTGGCAGCCGCTCTTCCGCCCGTCTCACGCGATCGACGATCCGCGCACACAGAGCCGCCCGCAAACAGATCAGTTCGAACGATCGAGCCCGCTGGTTCCCAGGCGATCGTCCCCCTCCACAGCAGTCCGCGAAACGGCCCGCCGATCACCGCGTGATTCAGCGGGCCGATGTTGCGAACCCGCATGGGTTGGTCGCAGGAAGCGGAAGGCCCCACCCGAAGTTAATCCTTCTTCACTTCGAACTCGGCATCGATCGCGTCGTCCGGGCCTCCTTCGCTTGCGGCACGACCGGCCTGGGGCTGTCCGCCACCCGCCTGACCCTTCTCAAACAGAATCTTGCTCAATGCCTGGCTGGCCTGTTCGAGTTCGGACGTAGCGGACTTGATCTCGGATGCATCGTCTCGATTGCAGGCATCCTTTACCTTACTGATCGCTCGCTCCAACGGTTCCTTGTCCGTCTCAGTGAGTGCCGACTCGTTCTCCTTGATCAGCTTTTCCACCTGATACACGGTATGGCTGCCTCGGTTGCGTGCTTCGGCCAGTTCCAGCATTCGCCGGTCTTCCTCGGCATGCGATTCGGCATCTTTTCGCATCTGGTTGATCTGGTCTTCACTCAACCCCGCGCTCTGTTTGATCTGCACAGACGCTTCTTTACCGCTGGACTGATCTCGCGCGGAAACGCTGAGGATCCCGTTCTGATCGATGTCGAACTTAACCTCAATCTGAGGAACCCCGCGCGGCTGCGGCGGAATGCCCTCGAGGTTGAACTCGCCGAGCAAGCGGTTCTGTGCAGCCATCTTGCGTTCGCCTTGGAAGACGCGGACCGTTACCGCAGTTTGGCCGTCAGCCGCAGTGCTGAAGGTGTTCTTCTTCGTGGCCGGAATCGTCGTGTTCCGCTCGACCAATGCGGTCATGACGCCGCCTTCGGTTTCAATACCCAGAGTCAGCGGTGTAACGTCCAGCAGCAACACATCCTTCCGGTCACCAGCCAGTACGGATCCTTGAATTGCAGCGCCAACCGCCACGACTTCATCCGGATTGACTCCCTGGTGCGGCTCTTTGTTGAAGATCTGCTTGACCAGGTCGCGGACCTTCGGCACACGCGTGCTCCCCCCGACCAACACCACTTCATCGATCTGCGAGGGCTGCAGCTTGGCGTCCTTGAGCGCTTGCATCACCGGACCCCGGCAACGTTCGATCAGCGGATCGACCAACTGTTCAAACTGGCTGCGGGTGATCGTCGTCATCAAGTGCTTCGGACCGCTGGCATCGGCAGTGATGAACGGCAGGTTGATGTCCGTTTGCGGCAGGCTGCTCAATTCCTTCTTGGCCTTTTCACAGGCCTCCTGCAGCCGCTGCAACGCCATCGGGTCCTTTCGCAGATCAATCCCGCTCTGCTTCTTGAAATCCTCGGCGACGTGGTTCAGCAGCATTTCATCGAAGTCATCACCTCCGAGGTGGGTGTCACCATTGGTGCTGATCACCTGGAAGACACGCGGCTCGCCTGCCTCGCCGCCCTCGGCTACTTCGAGCACGGAGACGTCGAAAGTCCCGCCGCCCAAGTCGAACACGACGATCCGTTCATCCTTCTTCTTGTCCAAGCCATAGGCCAGAGCGGCCGCCGTCGGCTCGTTGATGATCCGCGCCACTTCCAAGCCTGCGATCTGACCAGCGTCCTTCGTGGCCTGCCGCTGCGCATCGTTGAAGTAGGCAGGGACCGTGATCACCGCCTTATTGACTTTATGTCCCAGGTAACTTTCGGCGGCTTCCTTCAGCTTGCGAAGGACCTTGGCACTGATCTCTTGCGGTGTATAGAGCTTGTCGCCGATTCGGATCTTCACGTACTCGTTGGCTGCTCCAACGACCTCGTACGGAACGATCTTCTCCTCGGATTCGACCTCGTTGTGGCGTCGGCCGACGAACCGCTTTGCAGAGTAGACGGTCCGCTTCGGATTCGTGACCGCTTGCCGCCGCGCCGGTTCTCCTACGATCGTGTCGCCCTTGTCGGTAAAACCCACAACGCTGGGCGTCAGACGATTGCCCTCCGCATTAGGGATTACCTTGACCTCGCTCCCTTCCATCACGGCCACCACGCTGTTGGTGGTGCCCAAATCAATGCCGATGATCTTCTCGCCTTGTGCCATTACTCCGCTCCCTTGCGTAAGACTGATGTGTCAGTTTGAGTTTGTCGTTTGAATTGCGTGCCCCGAACTGCGTTGAGTTCTTGTCCTGCCGCCAACCACGGCTGGCTCATGGATCCGGTCACCTGCCCCGATTGCAAAGGCAGTGAAGCTCAACTTAGGCAAAGACTGTGCCAAGCACTGGAATTTCGCGGTGTCGCTGCCTAACTGACCTTCGTGACGCAGAACTGCTGTCTTGTGGGCGGAAAATTCGAGCCTGCCTGGGATCGTCTTGGTGAGCGGGGCGGTTTCGGCGCTGCCAGATTGGGGAGTCTGGTCGGACGATTGTCCGGTCCGGAGTTGTCAATTTGGCAGGGTTTGGCCTGAACTACCTGGATGCAGGAATGCGTGTTCGCCCGCCGTCTGAAAGGCGTTTTCCCTCCCATCGGGTCTAGCGCCGGGCGGTGAAGCCATCCGGGCTGCTTGAACCTTGCCGGTCAACCCGCCGAGGGTTGGTTCCGGTTCTGACGACTGGTGGTGCGTTGAGCGCCTTGGCAAGACGAATCGATTTTGCTCGTTGCATGGGTCGCGCCCATGGAGATGGCTGAGGCCACCGGTGCGACCGATAGAACCCTGGGGTGCGCAGGTCGACGTTGCCTGCCCGTGGAGTGACCGCCGCGGGAGCGAAGCTTTGTCATGATGGCGGGCCACAGACGAACGCGTATCATTCCGACGCTTGCTTGAACTAGTTGGGCACTGCATGAAGGTCCTCTTTCGTCGCATCAACGCGCGCCTGCAGTCGCGATGGCGGCAGTCAACCTGGCGCGGCCGGGCGCTGCCGGAATTGATCGTGATCGGGGCGATGAAGTCAGGGACCTCCAGCGTCTATTCGTACCTGGGCCAGCATCCTCAGTTGCTGGCGGCCTATCGCGAGGAAGTCCACTACTTCGACGGCGGGCTCGAACCGGAGCGCGACAGCTATTGCTTGGGCGAAGCGTGGTATCGCGGATGGTTCCCGTTGCGGAGGAACATGGCACCGGATCAGAAGGCGTTCGAGGTCACTCCACTGTATCTGTTCAACCCGCTGGTCCCCCAGCGCATTGCTCGAATGCTGCCGGATGTCAAATTGGTTGCCGTTCTCCGAGACCCCAAAGAGAGGGCAATTTCCCATTACTTTCATGAGGTCAGGAAGAATCGCGAACGGCGTCCGATGCTTGAGGCGATTCAAGCGGAGGAACAAGATCTGGCTCCGATCATCGCGCGGCAGGACTTCAAGCACTCCACGTTCATCCATCAGTCCTACAAGCGGCGGGGGGTCTACTTTGAACAGTTGACGCGTTTTCTTCAGCACTTTTCCCGCGAACAGCTGCTGGTGATCAATAGCGAACGGCTGTTTGCAGAACCCTCTCGCGTGTTGAAGCGGATCTTTCGGTTTGTCGGGGTGGATGCGACGGTATCGATCGGCGATCTAAGTCCGCGGAATGTCGCACGCAATCGCAGTTCCGTTCCTGCGTCTGTCTACGACTACCTGCGCGAATATTTCCGCAAGCCAAATGAAGCTCTCTACGAACTGCTGGGCGAGGATTTCGGCTGGCAGAACAGTTAGTCTTCTGGCCCCAGGCTGCGGAATTCTCTCGCATGTGTGACCCGCCTGACGGGGGCAGGGTATGCCCATAGGGTCCGGCTGGATTGTCCCCGGTTGCACGCTAGCCCGGAGATCGGGCAGAAACTAGGTTCAGGAGAGGGTCAGCCGAAGCGCTGCCCCGCGTTCTCCCAGAGGCTCCGTGAGCGTGCGTTTGCGGACAGGCGAGTGCCGGCCGAAGTCGGGGACCGTTTTTCAAGTTGCGGATCGATCGTGTCAGACGAACTGGAACGGATAGATCGTCAGTTGGAGGCGTTGCTTCGGCGCCGTGCCGAAGCAGCGGGGAAGACGTTGCCGGCCGATCAGGAATCCGCAGCAGGTCGGCCGCTCAGCCAGGCATCGATCGAGGAATTCCTGGCCTGTGCCGAACGGTTGACGCGCCCCAGGACGAATGGGCGGCGAGTCGCGTATCTCGGACCTGAATACAGCTACAGCCATCTGGCCGCGCTGAAGTATTTCGGCGAACCTACCGCCTTTTTGCCTGCAGCAACCATTGCGGGTGTATTCGCCGCAGTAGCGCGGGGCGATTGTGATCGGGGCGTGGTGCCGGTCGCCAACTCAACGGACGGGCGCGTGGTGGACACGCTGGACAACTTCGCTCGGCAGCCGTTATCGATTTGCGGGGAGGTCTTGCTGCCAATTCATCACTACCTTCTTGGCCATGGCCCAAGGGGAGCCGTGCGTGAAGTCCACAGCAAGCCCCAGGCGCTTTCTCAATGTAGAAACTGGTTGGCGCATTACCTTCCCGCGGCGCGACTGGTTGAAGTTTCGAGCACGACGACCGCGGCTGAAACCGCCGTGCAACGTCCTGATGTGGCGGCGATCGCCAGTCTGGAAGCAGGCCGTCGCTACGGCCTGCCCGTAATCGATGAACAGATCGAAGATCAACGCGACAACACAACGCGGTTCGCGATCATCGGGCCGGGCGAACACGCGCCGACGGGCGATGACAAGACCTCGGTTGTCTTTCAAGTGCCCCATGTCCCGGGCGCGTTGGCCGATGCGCTGTCAATTCTGAAGGATGGCAAACTGAACCTCACGTCGATCGAGTCGTTTCCGTTACCTGGGACGCGGGGTGAATATTTGTTTTTTCTGGAACTGGAAGGCCACCGCGCCGACCCTCGTGTGGCGGCTGCCCTGGCGAAACTTGCGGCTCAGTCAGTCCGCATCGATGTGCTGGGTTCTTATCCGCGCGATCGCACGGTTGCCGCAAACTGATCCGCATCGCATGGAAGACTAGCGATCCGATGCGGGATGCGGCGCTGCTGGCGACCAAGCCGGATCCGTAGCGGAACGGCGGGGCTTTCTAAATTTGGGGTGAAGTGGATTCATCCGGTTGGCAGAGAATCGTCTCTTCGATCCACTCGCGCCAGGAACGGATCGCCGCGGCGTCGATTCCCTGACGAGGCAGATCCTCCAGACGCCGGACCTGCCCGGATTGGCCTCTCAGGTCGACAGTCAATAGACCGTCACCGTCGACGGCAAAACTAGTCTCGACGGTCTGATGGGACAGTTCGGATCCCAATCGCGTGCGTTCCAGAACTTTCCATTGGGGCGTCACCAGGCCGCAGCCTTCGATGATTGTGAACGCGTCGCCGCCTTGATCGGCCAGCCGCACGCGCCGCTGGCGCCGCACGGGAAGCGGTGTATCGGCAGGAATGATCGCATGCGCTTGGCGCTGCCCCTGCTCGTTGACCACCAATAGTCCAAGCGGATGAGAACTGCATGGCCGGGGTGGCTCCACGTCGCCGGTATTGAACGCAGCGGCCGCAGCAGCCGCTACTCCGCAGGCGATCGACGGCTGATCAATTGGAACGAACTGGCAGCGCGGGCTGACCTGCTTCTGAATCGCCGACAGAATGCAGGGCTGTCGGGCCAGCGACCCGACCATCAGCACACGTGACAGTTCGGATGGCGCGACACCGGAAGCTGCCACGGTTTGCTGGATGATTTGCTGCATCGCGTCGATCAGATCTGAACAAGACTCCTCCAGTGATTCGCGGCGGACGGACACCGTTGCTTCTCGGCCGGCGATCAACAGCGGCAATGTCAGCTCAGGCGTGAACAGAAGTCGCCGCAGGCCGGCTTCACCGGCCATTTGCAGTCGAACCGCGTCGGCTAATCGCAACCGCGGATCCACCTGAAACTGCTTTTGGCAAGCCGCGGCCGCCAGGTCGATCAACCGTTGCTGCCACAACAGACCACTGTGCTGCAGCGAGCCCCGCGCAGCAATCGCCTGCATTTGCCCCGACGCACAGCGAACGACCATGGCCTCCGCAGCGAGGCCCGTCAGTTCCACGACCAACCAGTTCTCCGATTCATCCGCGAGCGGTGGTGGCGCCGCCGCTCGATCAGGAAGCAGTTGACTGAATGCAGCCGCCAGTGGCCGATCGACAAGCTGGGTTCCCTTGAAGCCCGCCATCATCGCCGCCGAGCGCATCGATCGCCGCTGCGCCTGATCAAAGCATGCGGGGATGCCAAGCGCGAGAAGGCGGGGACGGGGTTGAGTCGTCTGCTCGGTAACCGTAGCGACAAATGAGCGGAGCAGCAGTGCGATCAACGCCTCGGGTGGACAAAGACGCCCCGCCACATTGCGATCTACCTGCGGCCGCCCGAGATACAGCTGCAGGCAGTGCGTGACTTGTTCCGGGGCAACCGAACGGAGTTGCCAGGCATTGGTCCCAAAGGCCAGTGCGTTTCCCTGGTTTGCCAATGCGCAACGGGCCAACACACCGTGCTCGCCGCCTAATTTCAAAACTTCCGTTGCCAAGTCATCATGGGCCAGCGCGCCAGCAGCCTGAAACAACCCAAGATCGATGCCGAGAATCGCGTTCTGCGCGGAGCCGGCCCCCGAATTCCAGTGTGTCTGCGAACGCGAAAGATAGGGGCTGGATGTTGCCAGCGAGGGGATTGCCGGTAGTCCGGTAGATTTCTCCAGTGATTCCAGCTCTTTGACCAGTACGGACATGGAAGGCTGACGTTGGGTCGGCGACTTGGCCATCATCCGCTGGAAGATGTGGTCCAACCGCAAACCGGCATCCGCACGGACCATGTAAAGTTCGGGCGGCGGTTCGCGACGATGCGCGCGGGCCAGTTCCAGCAGGCCGCCCACGAACGGCGGTCGCCCGGCAAGCAGAAAGAACAAGGTCGCGCCGAGCGCATAAATGTCCGCGGCCTGATCCACACCCTCCGGATCGATCAGCTGCTCCGGTGCCATGTATTCCACAGTCCCGGTCAGTCTTCGGCCGCCTCCCGGCCGCATCTCGGACATGATCGCTGCAAGGCCCAGGTCAAGGACTTTCACGGTGCCTGTTCGATCGACCATCACGTTGCCTGGTTTGACATCGCGATGTACCAAGCCCGCGTCATGGGCGCGCTGCAGGCCGCGCGCTGCCTGGATGATGATCTGCACCGCCTCGTCGATCGGCAGTGGTCCGCGACGCTGCACAAGCTGCGCGAGGTTTTCGCCCTCTACGAACTCCATTGCGAGATAGTGCAGGCTTCGCGCCTCACCTGCGTCAAACGCTACCACGACATTGGGATGCAGGACCTTGGCCGCCGCCTGAGCCTCGTTGTAGAAGCGGGCCACGGCCTGCGGATCACGAAGTCGATTGGGCGGAAGGATCTTCAGCGCGACGACGCGATTCATCCGGCGATGGACGGCTTTGTAGACTTCGCCCATGCCGCCGCCACCCAAGTGGCCGGTGATCGTGTAATCGCCTAGCGTTACCGGAAAACGCTCCAGAACTCCTTGGGCCACTTCCTGGTTGAATTCAAAATCTGCGGAGTCCGCCGGTTGATCATCGAACCAGGCACGAGTTGGCGCGTCGACATTGCCTGCCATCGTTCCATGGACGGGCCCTTTGGCGGGCGGCCTAAGCGCCATATCAGGCGGCAACGCGGGCGGGTCCGTTTCGAAGTCCGATGAGCCTGCCAAGACAATCAACTCCTAGGAATCCTCAGCAACTTGCCGATCGAAAGAGCAGAGGTTCCACGTTGCTCCTCGGCCGCAGCGGGTGCTGCAGCCGGCCCGGATGAACGTAGAACGTGGACGGCCGCCTGCTGCGGTCCAGACCCCGGATGGCCCCCTTCGCCCCTAGGCTCGCGCTTGCCGAATGTAGTAGTGTACGGCATGGCCGCCGCGGGACCTTTGATTTCTTTCGCTTGTTTCCGGATGGGGAGCAGGCGACGTGTGACGGTTACAGCGGAACAGCCATTTGCAACCACGGGTCGAGGATGACCGTCCGCCCCAATCTTCTCAGGATTGCCACGCGTCGAAGCCCGCTTGCCGTCTGGCAAGCGCGGTGGGTAGCTGCACGTCTCGAGCAGGCCGGCTGCTCCACGGAATTGGTTTTGATGTCGAGCCAAGGGGACGAAGACCTGCGGCCGATCGGGGCGGCGAGCAGCGTCGGTTTGTTCACCAAGCGAATTCAAGAATCCGTGCTGGCCAGTCACGCAGACTTGGCCGTTCACAGCCTTAAGGATCTGCCCACGGAGCCGTGCCCGGGTTTGCACGTCTGCGCGATTCCGCAACGCGGGGATCCGCGCGATGCGCTGGTCAGCCATGCTGGTCACCGATTAGATGAACTGCCACAAGGCGCGCGGATTGGCACCGGCAGCCGTCGACGGGTTGCTCAGCTGCTTTGGTGTCGTCCCGACCTGGTTGTCGAATCGATCCGTGGAAATGTCGTGACCAGGCTGTCGAAGCTCGATGGCGAATTGCCGCTTGCGGCTGTGGTGCTTGCCTGCGCTGGACTTCAAAGACTCGAGCTGACCGATGTCAGTCATCGGCTCGTGCCTCTGGGGATTGAATGGATGCTGCCCGCGCCCGGACAGGGCGCACTGGCGATCGAGTGCCGTGCGGAAGAGGCCTCCGTCGCCCAGTGGGTCCGCGGCGTATTGAATGATCGAGCGACGGAACAGGCCGTCGTTGCTGAACGCGGATTGCTCCGCGCGCTGCGAGGGGGCTGTCTGGCACCGATCGGCAGTCATGCTCAGGTCGACGGAGATCGACTGAAGCTGCTGGGGGTCGTGTTGTCGGTCGATGGCCGACAACGACTGTTCAGCGAATCGTCGGGGCCCGCGGCCGAAGCGGCGGAGATCGGCCAGCGACTTGCCGACAAGTTGCTCGCCGACGGCGCGGCTGAAATCCTCGCCACCGCCCGCTAAGCGCCCCGCTGCAAGCCCGGTAAAATATCTACGTCAAGCCGAGAAAATTCCCCTCGCTCGAAGTATTCCCAGGCCAGTGCGCCCATCACTGCATTGTCGGTGCACAGCGCTGGCGGCGCAACGATCAGTTCCTGGCCGGCTGCCGTCAAGCGCTCAGCGAGCGTCTGCCGCAGCTGCGAATTCGCGGCGACACCTCCCCCGCAAAGCAAACACGGCAAACTGGTCTGCTGCAAAGCCCGCTCCGCTTTCAGACACACCACATCGATCACGGCTTGCTGGAAGCTGGCCGCCACATCGGCGATCTGTTGGGGGCTGAGTCGAAGGCTGGAGAAATCGCGTTCGCCTGGACCCACGAGCGTGTAGCGAACCGCGGTCTTCAGTCCGCTGAAACTGAAATCAAGACCGCTCGCTTCGTCGATCATGCTTCGCGGGAATGAATACGCCCGGGGGTTGCCAGCGGCTGCGGCGGCTGCCAGCGCCGGTCCGCCCGGGAAGGGCAGGCCTAACATCGCCGCAACCTTGTCGTACGCTTCGCCCACCGCATCGTCAATCGTTCCGCCGAGGTATTCGAACTCCACGGCCGTGTGGCAGCGGTACAGCGAGCAATGGCCGCCACTGATCACCAATCCAACCGCCGGAAATACAGAACGCTCAGGGTGGATCATCTGGCATGCATACAGATGGGCGTGCAGGTGGTTGATCACGATGAGCGGTCTCTGCCAGGCAACACAGAGTGCTTTGGCGGTTGTCAGTCCGACCAGCAACGAGCCCGCCAGGCCCGGCGTGTTTGTGACGGCGACCGCCGAAAGATCGGGCCCCCGGATGCCCGCTTGTCGCATGACTTTATCGATCAGAGGCACGAACCGTTCCACGTGCATGCGCGCCGCGAGTTCAGGGACCACGCCGCGAAACGGGGCATGCAGTTCGGTTTGGCTGGCCAATGCGGCGGCGCGCACCGTTCGGTCCGCCGCGATCACGGCCACCGCGGTTTCATCACAGGAAGACTCCAGAGCCAGCAATGGCCCCGGATTTTCTGCACTGCTTGGATCGCTGCTCATCGCCAGTGGCTCCCCTTGGAAGCCGGGCTGGCTCCCTTCCAACCCAACGGGCCGGAAGTAGGATACGTGAAAAGCACCGCCCAGGTATTGCTTCGAAATGACGAAATCCGTGGTTCCTGACGCCGAGTTTCTTGCCGCGCTGCAGCGGCATGGGATCGCTTTGGATGATTCGCAGGTTGCCGCGCTGCAGACCTATTGCCGGCTGCTTTGGGCTTGGAACGAGAAGTTGAATCTGACTCGGCATACAGATTGGGACAAGTTCGTCGGTCGTGATCTGGTCGACTCGATGCAACTGGCCAAGCTGCTCGAACCCGGAGAAGAGGTTCTGGATCTGGGATCGGGTAGCGGAGTGCCGGGGATCCCGTTGGCAATTCTGCGGCCAGACCTGCAGGTGTCCTTGGCCGAGTCGGTCGGCAAGAAAGCGGGCGCCTTGGAGTCGATCGTTCGTGAACTCCAGTTACCGATTGCCGTCTATGCCGCGCGGGGCGAGGAACTGCTGGGTGATTTTCGGTTCGACACGGTGGTTGCCCGTGCTGTAGGACCTTTGAAGAAACTCGCAACTTGGCTGAAGCCTCACTGGCATGCCATCGGCCGGCTTTTGGCGGTGAAGGGACCGAAATGGGTCGAAGAGCGGGGGGAGGCCCGCCATTACGGGCTGTTGAAGGGGGTCGATTTACGGCGGGTGGCCGAGTACCCGATGCCTGGCGCCGATGGAGCAGCGGTAATTCTTCAGCTGAATCGCCAGTCGCCGCCGACTCCATGACCGGCGGGGGACCGCTTGGAGCAGTCGGGCTTGGTGTGTGGTCATCGTTCGGAAAATTCGAATGAATGAGCGCGATTTTGCTGGTCTTTAGCGACTCGCCGTGGGCAGTCTAGACTAAAGTTTGCAGTCCCCTGACGGACATTTATTCGAGTCGTGCCGAGGGCCCTGTCGCCCCGGAAGGGCCCAGCGGCCCTGGTACGTTCCCCCTGACCGCGCCGCGGAGCAGCGGCCGAGACCCGATGAGCCAATACACGCTGACGCACTTGAAGCAACTGGAGGCCGAGAGCATTCAGATCATTCGAGAGGTCGTGGCCGAGTTCAAAAATCCGGTCATGCTCTATTCGATCGGCAAAGACTCGGCCGTCATGGTTCAGCTGGCCTTGAAGGCCTTCTATCCGGCCAAGCCTCCGTTTCCGCTAATGCATATCGATACGACCTGGAAATTTCGCGACATGTACGCGATGCGGGACGGATATGCGCGCGACCAGCTGGGTCTCGAACTGCTGGTCTATACGAATACCGAAGGGTTGAAACACGCGATCAAGCCGTGGGAGGACAGCGAAAAGCACACCGAGATCATGAAGACGGACGCGTTGAAGCAAGCCTTGACGAAGTATGGCTTTGATGCGGCTTTCGGCGGCGCGCGGCGGGATGAAGAGAAGAGTCGCGCGAAGGAACGCGTCTTCAGTTTCCGGGACAAGCACCATCGGTGGGATCCCAAGAATCAGCGGCCCGAGCTGTGGAATCTCTACAACTCCCGAGTTCGGCCGGGAGAGAGCATCCGCGTCTTCCCGCTGAGCAACTGGACCGAACTGGATGTCTGGCAGTACATCCATCTGGAGAAGATCCCGATCGTGCCGCTGTACCTTGCGGCCGAGCGACCTGTGATCGAGCGGAAGGGGACCTTGTTCATGCGGGATGACGACCGCATGCCCCTGCTTCCCGGGGAACGGGAAGTCATGAAGCAGGTCAGGTTCCGGACCCTGGGGTGTTATCCATTGAGCGGTGCGGTCGAGTCGAACGCCGATACGTTGCCGCTGATCATCCAGGAAATGCTGCTGGCGCGGACCAGTGAGCGTCAGGGGCGAGTGATTGACAAAGACGAAGGGGGCGCGGGCATGGAGGAAAAGAAGCGTCGTGGGTATTTCTGACCCACACGACGAAACAGACAACCTCGTTCGCGGATCGGTTCCTTTCGCTCCTTGATTTCGCCAAGCCAATCGAACTATGTCTCATCAGTCTGAGCTGATCGCCCAGGACATCGAAGCCTATCTGAAGCAGCACGAGCGAAAGCAACTGCTGAGGTTCATCACCTGCGGCAGCGTCGACGACGGCAAGAGCACCCTGATCGGTCGCCTGCTGTTCGATACGAAAATGATCTACGAGGATCACCTGGCTCAGTTGGAGGCCGACTCTCGAATTGTCGGCACGACGGGCGGCGGATTCGATCCCGCGCTCGTGACTGACGGCCTGAAGGCGGAACGCGAGCAGGGGATTACAATCGACGTCGCCTATCGCTATTTCAGCACGGCCAAACGAAAGTTCATCATCGCGGATACGCCGGGCCATGAGCAGTACACACGGAACATGGCGACCGGTGCCAGTACGGCCGACCTGGCCATCATTCTGATCGACGCTCGACACGGCGTGTTAACTCAGACAAAGCGCCACAGCTTCATTGTGTCGCTGCTCGGCATTCGCCATGTCCTGGTCGCCGTCAACAAGATGGATTTGGTCGACTTCAGTCAGCAGGTATTCGATCAGATTCGCGACGACTACCAGTCATTCGCAGCTCGACTGGACCTGCCCGACTTGCACTTTATCCCGATGGCGGCATTGCACGGAGATAACGTGGTCGAACCCAGCCAGCGGATGCCTTGGTACCAGGGCAGCACGCTGATGCACTACCTGGAAAACGTCTATATCGGTTCGGACCGCAACCTTCAGGATTTCCGCTTTCCGGTGCAGTGGGTCAACCGCCCGAACCTTGATTTCCGCGGATTCTGTGGCACCATCGCCTCGGGCATTGTTCGGAAGGGCGACGATGTGATGATTCTCCCCAGCCGTCGTTCGACAAAAGTCGAACGGATCGTGACGTTCGACGGCGATTTGGATGAAGCCTTCACGCCTCAATCCGTGACCCTCACTTTCGCCGACGAGGTCGATTGCAGTCGGGGAGAGATGATTGTCCGGCCTGGAAACCTGCCGCGGGTCACCGATGACCTTGAGGCGGTGCTGGTTTGGATGAGCGACGAGCCGCTGATCACGGGCAATACCTTGCTGTTCAAGCACACATCCGTCACCACGCCCGGCTACGTGGATTCGATTCGCTACCGGATCGATGTGAACACGCTGCACCGTACGCCGTGCCCAGAGCTGAAGCTCAATGAGATTGGACGTGTCCACATCACGCTCAGCAGTCCGATCTGTTGCGACAGCTATCGAGCCAATCGTGCGACGGGTGGCTTCATCGTGATCGATCGGATCACGAATGCGACCGTTGCCGCAGGCATGATCCTCGACCGACCCGGTGATGGGCGTCCCCAGGATCAACTGTGGGCCCTTGATGAAGAGGTGGCACAGGGCAGCCAGCAAACGAGCGCGCCGGGTGCGATTCCCGCGGTATCCGGCGACGATCGTCGGCAGCGCTATGGACAGCGACCGGCCACAGTCTTGTTGACGGGGCTGACTGGCAGTGGAAAGACCACGATCGCTCGTGCGTTGGAACGTCGCCTGTTCGACCTGGGGCGCGTCACTGTGGTACTGGATGGCGAACAGGTGCGGAGTGGTCTGAGCCGCGATCTGAGCTATTCCGCTGATGACCGTGGCGAAAACCTGCGCCGAGGTGCTCATGTTGCCCGCATCCTGAATGATGCCGGGTTGATCGTGATCGCAGCGTTTGTGGCGCCGCAGGAAGAAGTTCGTCAAAAGGTTGGCAAACTGATCGGCGACGACCAGTTCTTGGTCGTCCACATCGCGACTCCATCGGAGGTTTGTCGCCAGCGTGACACGCGGGGACATTGGCAGGAAGCAGAAGCAGGCAACTTGCCCAACTTCCCGGGGGTCACGGCAGCCTACGAACCACCCAAGCAGCCGGCCGTGGTGGTCGACCCATCGCGGCAAACCATCACCGAATGCGTCGACGCGATCATTGATGCGCTCCGCCAGGCGTCCGTAATCCGTTAGCCTGCCGCTTCGGATGGGTCCTGCCGTGAACCGCGCGATGGCGGCAGCCATCAGCGGACCAAGCCCGGGCCGAGGAACGGTGTCCGGGATTCCCGGTGAAGAGCCAACCACCGGTCGGCGCTATGATTGCTTGGTGTCGAAAGGCTGGTGGTAATCGAGCGTGGCCGGGCTGTCGCCGGCTTCCTCAAGCTGCACCGCCCCCGCGCCGGCGCTCCCGCCCGTC
>Ga0114939_10001030_pt1 | contig 22596 bp, 19 predicted proteins | sample AshMeaCrysSpring_FD_87196 | JGI IMG/M metagenome (GOLD analysis project Ga0114939, IMG submission 87196) | Groundwater microbial communities from Big Spring, Nevada to study Microbial Dark Matter (Phase II) - Ash Meadows Crystal Spring | ecosystem: Environmental > Aquatic > Deep subsurface >...
TCATCAACGTCGCCACCATCCGCGGCGTGTTCAGCAGCAACTTCCAGATCACCGGCGTGATGGCCAACGAGGCGCGCGAACTGGCGCTGCTGCTGCGCGCCGGCTCGCTGGCGGCGCCACTGTACATCGTCGAGCAGCGCACCGTCGGCCCGAGCCTCGGCGCCGACAACATCGCGCGCGGCATGCAGGCGCTCGTCATCGGCATGCTGCTCACGTTCGCTTTCATGGCGGTCTACTACCGCGGTTTTGGCCTGGTCGCCAACGTCGTACTGCTGACCAACGTCGTGCTGCTCGCGGCCCTGCTGTCGATGCTGCAGGCATCGCTGTCGTTGCCCGGCATCGCCGGCATCGTGCTCACGGTCGGCATGGCCGTGGACGCCAACATCCTCATCTTCGAGCGCATCCGCGAAGAACTGCGCAACGGCATGAGCCCGCATGCGGCGATCAGCGCCGGCTATGAGAAAGCGTTCTCGTCCATCGCCGATGCGAACATCACCACGCTGATCGCCGGCGTCGTGCTGTTCACCTTCGGTACCGGGCCCGTGCGCGGGTTCGCGGTGGTGCTGTCGCTCGGCATCATCACCTCGATGTTCACCGCGCTGGTCGTCAGTCGCGCTCTCGTATTCCTGCTGTGGGATCGCAAGCGCAAGCTCGAGCGGCTCTCGATCGGCATGGGGTACTGACCATGGAATTTTTCCGCAAGAAGACCAGCTACCCGTTCATGGCCACGCGCAAGGCGTGGTACGTGGTCTCTGCCGTGCTGATCCTGGGTTCGCTGGTTGCGCTCGGCCTGCGCGGCATCAACTTCGGCATCGACTTCACCGGCGGCGTGGTGCTCGAGATGAGCTTCCCGCAGTCCGCCGACCTCGAGAAAGTGCGCGGCTCGCTCGAGCAGGCCGGCTTCGGTGACGCCGTCGTGCAGAGTTTCGGCACGCCGCGCGACGTCCTCGTACGCATGCTGCCGGAAGAGGGCGTCGACAACAACGCGCTGGGCAACAAGGTGCTGGCGGCGATCCAGGCGGACAATCCCGGCGTCGAGCTGCGCCGAACCGAGGTCGTCGGCGGTCAGGTGGGCTCCGAACTCGCCGAGAAGGGCGCGCTCGCCGTGTTGTTCACGTTCTTCTTCATCCTGCTCTACGTGTGGGCCCGCTTCCAGTGGAAGCTGGGCGTCGGCGCCATCGTCGCGGCGCTGCACGATCCCATCATCATCCTCGGATTCTTCGCGGTCACGCAGATGACCTTCGACCTGCCGTCGCTCGCGGCGATCCTCGCCGTGATCGGCTACTCGCTCAACGACACCGTGGTCGTGTTTGACCGGATCCGCGAGCGCTTCCTGTCGATGCGCAAGGGGACGGCTGAGGAGGTCATGGATGCCTCGATCAACGAGACGCTTTCGCGCACGATCATGACCAGCCTCACGACCATGTTGACCGTGCTCGCGCTGCTGTTCTTCGGCGGCGAGATCCTGCGAGGGTTCTCCACGGCGCTCACGATCGGCATCGTGGTGGGCACGTACTCGTCGATCTACATCGCCAGCGCGCTCGCGCTCGACCTCAAACTGTCTGCGCGCGACATGCTGCCCGTGCAGAAAGAAAAGGATGCAGTCGACGACATGCCCTGACGGGCCTGTCGCCGCCGCTCCCCGCACGCCCGTGACGAGGCCAGCCCCCGATGGTTGAACTGGTCTGGGTCTGCTTCCTTGCGCTGTTCCTCGGCTTGCTGATGCTCGACCTCAGCGTGCTGCACCGCGACTCGAAGACGCTGACGGTGCCGCAGGCCCTGTTCTGGACGGCGGTCTGGATTTCCGTGGCGATGTCATACACCGGCGTCGTCTATGGGTTGTACGAGCATCGCTGGCTCGGATTCGAGCCAGGGCCCGGCGTGACGGACGGCACCGACGCGGTCGTCCAGTACGTGACGGGCTACCTGCTCGAGTGGTCGCTCTCCGTCGACAACATCTTCGTCATCGCGCTCATCTTCAGCTACCTGAAGATCCCGACGCAGTACCAGTATCGCGTGCTGTTCTGGGGCATCGTGGGTGCGATCGTGCTGCGCGGCCTGATGATCGCGGCCGGCACCACGCTGCTGCACCACTTCGACTGGATGTTCTACGTTTTCGGCGGCATCCTGCTGCTCTCGGCGCTGCGCATGCTGCGCAACGGCGAGGAAGCCCACGACGTCGGCAACAGTTTCCCGGCGCGGCTGGTGCGCCGCTTCGTGCCGGTCACGCCCGCGCTCGAAGGCAACCGTTTCTTCGTGCGCCAGGACGGCCGCATGTTCGCGACCCCGCTGTTCGTGGCGCTGGTGATGGTGGAACTCACCGACGTGGTGTTCGCGGTCGACTCGATCCCGGCCATCCTCGCGGTCACCCGCGATCCGTTCCTGGTGTTCACGTCGAACGCGTTCGCCATCCTCGGGTTGCGCTCGCTCTACTTCGCGGTCGCGGGACTGATGGCCATGTTCCGCTACCTGCGCTACAGCCTGGTACTGATCCTGGCCTTCGTGGGCGTGAAGATGCTGCTCGTGGGCCACTACCACGTGCCCAACCTCTGGTCGCTCGGGATCATCCTGGGCACGCTTACGCTCGGCGTCGCCGCCTCGTTGATCGTTACCCGGCGCGACGAGGCGAACCCGCCGCAGTAGCGCCCCGTCGGCGGTCCGGATGCGGGCGCAGGTGGCCTAAACAAGCCCGGTCAGTTGCCCGCGCGCCGCAATTCGCTATGCCGGAATCCGTACACCGCGTAGATGAGGAAGCCGAGGCCCGTCCAGATCGCGAGCCGCAGCCACGTGTCGTGCGGCAACGACACCATCATCGCGGTGCAGATCGCCGCGCCGCCGAGACAGACGATCCACGGTGCGGGCACGCGGAACGGGCGCTTGAGGTCCGGGCGCGTGTAGCGCAGCACCAGCACGCCGATGCAGACGGTCGTGAATGCGAGCAGCGTGCCGATCGAAACGAGCTCGCCGAGGATCGTCACGGGAAACAAGCCGCCGATGACCGCCGCCAGCGTGCCTGTGATCAGCGTGCCGATGTACGGCGTCTTGTGCGTCGGGTGCACCTTGCGGAAGAACTCGGGCAGCAGGCCGTCGCGCGACATCGCGTAGAAGATGCGCGGCTGGCCGAGCATCATCACCAGCATCACGGACGTCATGCCGGCGATCGCGCCGAGCTTGATCCAGCCGGCCAGCCACGAGAGTTCCGGGTGACGGTCGAGCGCGAGCGCGACCGGCGCCGGCGTGCTCAGTTGGGTGTAGTGCACCATGCCGGTGAGCACGGCCGAGACCGCGACGTACAGGATCGTGCAGACGACGAGGCTGCCCATGATGCCGATGGGCATGTCGCGCTGCGGATTCTTCGCTTCCTGCGCGGCCGTCGACACTGCGTCGAACCCGATGTACGCGAAGAAGATGATGCCGGCGGCCTGGAACACGCCGCTCCAGCCGAACTTGCCGAACTCGCCGGTGTTCTCCGGGATGAACGGCTGCCAGTTGGTGCCGTCGACGACCCACATGCCAAAGCCGATGAACAGCACGATGACCGCGACCTTGATCGCAACGACAACCGCGTTGAAACGCGCCGACTGGTGGATGCCCACGTAGCACAGCGCGGTCATTGCCGCGATGATCAGCACCGCCGGCAGGTTGATGATCGCGCCCGTGCGCACGATCTCGAAGTGGCCCTCGCCCTTGGTGAACGGCGCGTTCGTGAGTGCGTCGGGCAGGTGCATGCCGAGTTGCTCGACCAGGCTCACCACGTAGCCCGACCAGCCCACCGCGACGGTGGCCGCCGCGAACAGGTACTCCAGGATCAGGTTCCAGCCGATGAACCATGCGACGCCTTCGCCGAGCGTCGCGTAGGAGTAGGAATAGGCGCTGCCGGATACGGGAATCATGGCCGAGAACTCGGCGTAGCAGAGGCCCGCCAGCGCGCAGCCGAGGCCCGCGATCAGGAACGAAATCACAAGCGCGGGGCCTGCGTGGTTTGCGGCGGCGGTGCCGGTCAGCACGAAGATACCGGTGCCGATGATGGCGCCGATGCCCAGCAGGACCAGAGCCCGCGCGTCGAGCGTGCGGCTCAGCTCGTTGTGCGATTCGTCGGCCTCGTGCAGTTGACCGATGGGCTTGGTCGAAAACAGGCGATGCGGCATGGAATGTGCGCTCGGATTTGGACCCGGTCGGGCAATGCCGCGGGACTCTACAGGAAGCGCAGGAAGCGCAGGAAGGGGAGGAAGGGAGGAAGGGAGGAAGGGAGGAAGGGAGGAAGGGAGGAAGGGAGGAAGGGAGGAAGGGAAGAAGGGAAGAAGGGAAGAAGGGAAGAAGGGAAGAAGGGAAGAAGGCAGCAAGAGTCCTTCCTACCTTCCTGCCTTCTTCCCTTCCTCAGACGTCGCGCAGGTTCGCGGGGACGTAGGGTCCGATGCAGGCGACCAGCTCGTCGAACACTTTTGGCGTGGCGGCGACCACGTGGCCGCCCTGGGTATAGGGCTGGCCCGTCAGTGTGCCGATGCGGCCGCCGGCTTCGAGCAGCAGCAGCGTGCCGGCCGCCGTGTCCCAGGGCGCGAGGCCGAATTCCCAGAACGCGTCGATGCGCCCTGCCGCCACGTAGGCCAGGTCGAGCGAGGCCGCGCCCGGGCGGCGGATGCCGGCGGTGCGCAGCATCACGGCCTTGAGCATGCCTAAGTATTCGTCGAGCCACTGCGTGTTGGCGCGGTAAGGAAATCCCGTGCCGACCAGCGCGCCGTCCAGGGTGATCTGCTTGCTGACGCGGATGCGGCGGCCGTCGAGCTGGGCGCCACCGCCGCGCGACGCCGTGAACAGTTCCTGGCGCATGGGATCGTAGATCACGGCATGCATCAGCTGGCCGCGGTGCTCGACGGCGATCGACACCGCGAACTGCGGAAAGCCGTGCAGGAAATTGGTGGTGCCGTCGAGCGGGTCGATGATCCAGATGAACTCGTCGCCGCCGCTGCGGCCCGACTCCTCGCAGAGGAACCCGTGGTCCGGGTGCACGCGGCGAACGGTCTCGATGATGTCCCGTTCCGCCATGTGGTCGATTTCTGAGACGAAATCGTTGCGGCTCTTGGCCTGGACGCTGAGGGTAGGCACACGGTCGAGATTGCGCACGATGAGGTCACCCGCGCGACGGGCGGCGCGGACGGCAATATTGAGCATCGGCGGCATGTTCATGCGGCTTCTCGACGTTGGGTGGTGGGCAAGAGCGGCGGGAACGGTCCCGCCCGAAGGCCGCTAGAATAGCAGAGCATGTCCATTCGCATCGTCCTCGTCGGCACGTCTCACCCTGGCAACATCGGTTCATCCGCTCGCGCGATGAAGACGATGGGCCTCGGCGAACTCTGGCTCGTCGCGCCGGAGCGGTTCCCGGCGCCCGAGGCCACCGCGCTGGCGGCGGGTGCGGACGACGTGCTGCAGAACGCGCGAGTGGTGCCCGACGTGCGCACCGCGATCGCCGATTGCGGGCTGGTGGTCGGGACCACGGCGCGCGGCCGTCACCTGTCGTGGCGCATCGTCGAGCCGCGCGAGGCAGCGCTCGAGATCGCGGCAGCCGCGCCGTCGAGCCGCGTGGCGATCCTGTTCGGCACCGAGCGCGCGGGCCTGAGCAACGAAGACCTGCAGTTGTGCCACACGCTGCTCACGATCCCGACCGGCCCGGTCTACGCCTCGCTCAATCTCGCGATGGCCGTGCAGGTGATCGCCTATGAGGTCTGCCTCGCGCTTCGCGACCGTGGCAGCGCGATCACGCGCGGCGAGGGTCCCGTGCCGCTCGCGAGCGCGGCGGAGATGGAGAAGTTCTACGGTCACCTGCAGCAGGTGCTCGACGAGATCGATTTCCGCGACCGCACCGAATCCGGCCACCTGATGGCGCGGCTGCGGCGCCTGTTCCAGCGTACCGTGCTCGACCAGAACGAAGTGAACATCCTGCGCGGAATCCTCACCGCCGTGCAGGGCAAGCGGCGCCGGGCCGGCGAGCCCCATGCGCCGAAGTCCGCGCAGCGCGCGCCGTGAGCGCACGCCGATGACTCCCTGCCCATGACTCCCCGAATCGTCTACCTCGACAACGCGGCCACCACGCCGGTCGATCCGCGCGTGATCGCGGCCATGCAGGACTGCCTGGGCGAGGAGGGCGCATTCGCCAATCCGTCTTCCGTCGGTCACGCGCCGGGTCGCACCGCGGGCGCGCGCGTCGAACGTGCACGCGCCGAGGTCGCTGCGCTGGTCAATGCCGCGCCGGAGCAGGTGATTTTCACATCGGGCGCGACCGAAGCGAACAACCTCGCGCTGTTGGGCGTGGCGCGCTTCAACGCGAAGCAACAGCGGCACGTCGTCACCTCGCGCACCGAGCATCCAGCGGTCCTCGACGCTTGCCGGCAGTTGGAGCGCGAAGGTTGCGCGGTCACGTACCTGCAGCCCGGCACGGGCGGCATCGTCGATCCCGTGCAGATCGCCGCGGCCTTGCGGCCAGAGACGCTGTTGGTATCGCTGATGCACGTCAACAACGAGATCGGCGTGATCAACGACGTGCGCGCGGCCGGCAAGCTGTGCCGCGAGCGTGGGGTGCTGCTGCACGTCGATGCGGCGCAGAGCGCGGGCAAGGTACCGCTCGACATGCAGGCTGACGGCATCGACCTGCTGTCGCTCACGGCGCACAAACTGCACGGGCCCAAGGGCATCGGCGCCCTCTGCGTGCGGCGCGAGCCGCGTGTCGGGCTTGTGCCACTGCAGTTCGGCGGGGGCCAGGAGCGCGGGTTGCGCTCAGGAACGCTGCCCACGCATCAGATCGCCGGCATGGGTGCGGCCTTCCGCATTGCACGCGAAGAAATGGCCAGCGATATCCCGCGCATTGCGGGCCTGCGGACGCGGCTGTGGCAGGCGCTGTCGCAGCTGCCGGGAGTGACGCTCAATGGGGATCCGGACCGGCGTGTCGCCGGCATCCTCAACGTGACGGTGGATGGGGTCGAGGGCGAGACGCTGCTGCTTGCCCTGGGCGATCTCGCGGTCTCATCGGGTTCGGCCTGCGCCAGCCTCAACGCCCAGCCGTCCTATGTGCTGCGAGCGCTCGGCCGGAGCGACCGCCTGGCCCAGAGCTCGCTGCGGCTGAGCCTGGGCAGGTTCACCTGCGAGTCGGACATCGATCATGCGGCGGCCCGCATCCGGCAGGAGGTCCGCAGGCTCAGGGCCGGTGAGCCCGGTCCTGGGCCGGAAGGCGGATTCCCCGACGATCCTCGCTACGGCACGGAGGTGCGACGGCGGGTGGCGGCCTTGCCCGGGTGGGGGGAAGTGCCACCGGGTCCGGCCAACGCCGCCGGGCGCGCGGGCGACAGGGAGCAAGGCGCCGACGTCGAAGTCTCGCTGCAGGTTGTGGGCGACCGTGTCGTCACGGCCCGCTTCCGGGCTTTCGGTTGCCCCCACCTGCTGGCTGCGGCCTCATGGGCGGTCGAGCGGCTGGCCGGCTGCAGCGCAGCCGAGGTCGCGCTGTGGGACTGGCAGGAGGCTGCGGCCGAGCTGGCGGTACCGCCTGCCAAATTCGGGCGCTTGCTCACGTTGCAGGAAGCAATCCGTGCCGCTGCCAGGAACTGGCCGGGTACCACCCGGTCTACGGTGTAGAATTTTTGCCTTGATTCGCCGTCTAACCGGAGGTTCCGACCGATGCCGATTTCCCTGACCCCTGCTGCTGCCGAACGCGTCCGCACGTTCATGGCCACCCGCGGGAAAGGCGTCGGCCTGCGGCTCGGCGTCAAGCAGACGGGCTGTTCGGGCTTCGCGTACGTCGTGAGCTATGCTGACGAAATCGGTGCCCAAGACACGGTCTTTGACGATGGCGGGATCAAGGTCGTGGTCGACGCCGACAGCCTGCGCTACGTCGACGGCACCGAGATCGACTTCGTGCGCCAGGGCCTCAACGAGGCCTTCAAGTTCCGCAACCCGAACGTCAAGGGCGAATGCGGTTGCGGCGAGAGCTTCAATGTCTGAGGCTCCTAACTGCCCGTCCACGCTATGATTTCTTGGCCGGTCATTGCCCGGCGGGTATACTGCCGCGTTACGTTTTGAGGTTGGCCCCGCCCGGACCCGCGCTTGCGCGGGTCTTGAGGTTTTTGGGGCCGGTTCGTCACTCGCGCGCAGTCGATCTGCCGCGTTTCTTACAGCCTGAAGGATCCGTATGTCTCTCGAACGCACGCTTTCCATCGTCAAGCCCGACGGTGTCCGCAAGAACGTCATCGGCGACGTCTACCACCGCTTCGAAAAGGCCGGCCTGCGCATCGTCGCGGCCCGCATGATGCACCTGACGCAGGCCCAGGCCGAGGCTTTCTACGGCATCCACCGCGAGCGTCCGTTCTTCAAGGATCTCGTCGCCTTCATGACCTCGGGTCCGGTGATGGTCCAGGTGCTCGAAGGAGAGCACGCCGTGCTGAGGAACCGCGACATCATGGGCGCGACCGACCCGAAGAAGGCCGAGAAGGGCACGATCCGCGCCGACCTCGCCGACAGCATCGACGCCAACACGGTGCACGGCTCGGACAGCCTCGAGAACGCGGCGCGTGAGATCGCGTTCTTCTTCTCCGAGACGGAGATCTGCCCGCGCTGAGGCGCGGCCGCACTGGCGCCCCGGCGCGCGGTCCAAGTGAACATGGTTGAAGCCACGGCAACGCAACGCACCAACCTGCTCGGCCTGACACGGGCCGGGCTGGAGGCGTTCGTCGTCGGGATGGGCGAAAAGCCCTTCCGCGCTCGCCAGCTGTTCAAGTGGATCTACAAGCGCGCCGAAGGCGACATCGACGCGATGACGGATCTCGGCAAGGACTTTCGTCGTCGCCTCGCCGAGATCGCCGAGATCCGCACGCCGGAGATCCTCTCGCAGCAGGTCTCGGCCGACGGCACGCGCAAGTGGGCATTGAAATTCGAGGGTGGCCAGTCCATCGAGATGGTTTTTATCCCCGAGCCGGGCCGCGGCACGCTGTGCATTTCCAGCCAAGTCGGTTGCCAGATGGATTGCCAGTTCTGCTCGACCGGCGCGCAGGGTTTCAACCGCAACCTCGACACCGCCGAGATCGTGGGCCAGGTCTGGCTCGCCAATCGCGAGCTGGGCTATTCGCCGGACGGCGACCGCGTGATCACCAACGTGGTGTTCATGGGCATGGGCGAGCCGCTCGCGAATTACCGCAACGTCGTGCCGGCCGCGGAAATCATGATGGACGACCTCGGGCTCGACCTGTCGCGCCGGCGCGTGACGGTCAGCACGTCCGGGCTCGTGCCGCAGATGTACCGCATCGCCGACGAAACCAATGTCGCGCTCGCGGTCTCGCTGCATGCGCCGAACGACGAGCTGCGCAGCGAGATCGTGCCGATCAATCGCCGGCATCCGATCAAGGACCTGCTCGAGGCCTGCTGGCACTACGTCGAGAAGCAGAACGCGCGCAGCGTCACCTTCGAATACGTGATGCTCGACGGCGTCAACGACCACCCGCAACACGCGCGCGAGCTCGTGCGGCTGCTGCGCGGCCACCCGGCCAAGGTCAATCTGATTCCTTTCAATCCCTTCCCCGGCACCCGCTACAAGCGGTCGAGCGAGTCGGCGATCGAGCGCTTCCGCGACCTGCTGATCAAGGGCGGCGTGATGGTCACCATCCGCCGCACGCGCGGCGACGACATCGACGCGGCCTGCGGCCAGCTGGCCGGTCGCGTCAACGACCGCGTGACCAATCGCATGGGCCAGAAGACCTTTCCGATCGCGGTGGTGCAGGGATGACACTTCGCCGTCTTTACAGCGCGCTGTTGGTTGCAGGGACCGCGCTCGCCTGCGCGGTCGGCATCGCGCCGCGTCCCGCCGCTGCGGCCGAGCCCGGCAGCAAGGCGGCGCTCGCGCAGGCCGCCGAGGCCAACACCGAGCTCGCGCTCGCCTACATGCGCGAGAACAACCTCAAGGCCGCGCGCGAGAAGATCGACAAGGCGCTGCAGCAGAACCCGCGCACGCCCAGCACGCAGATGGCGGCCGGCTTCATCTACGACAAGCTCGGCGACCAGAAGAAGGCCGGCTCCCATTTCGAACAGGCCATCAGGCTGGCCGGCAATGACCACCCCGATGTCGTGGCCAACGCAGCGGTGTATTTCTGTCTCAACGGCGAACACAAGCGCGGCGAAACGTACCTGCTGCAGGCGGCCGCCAGCCCGCTCAACCAGCGGCCGGACGTCGCGTACACCAACGCCGGACGTTGCGCGCGCGATGACAAGCGGCCGCAGGACGCCGAACAGAGCTTCCGCAAGGCATTGGCCGTGAATCCAAAGCAGCCCGAGGCGCTGCTGCAGATGGCCGGACTCGCGCAGGACAACGGCAACGGCTTGCAGGCGCGCGCGTTCCTCGAGCGGTACACGGCCGTCGCGCCGGTGACGTCGGCGACGCTCTGGCTTGGCCGCAGGATCGAACTGGGCCTGGGCGACACGGAACAGGCGGCGCGCTATTCGCAGCGCCTGAAGGACGACTTCCCGGCGTCCCAGGAAGCATCGCTCCTGTTCGAAGCTGAACGGACCCGGCCATGAGCCCGCCTGACGCCGAAATCACCGAGCTCCCTTCGAGCCCGGGAGCGCGCCTGCGACGCGAGCGTGAAGGCCGCGGCATGAGCCAGCAGCAGGCGGCCGAGGCGCTCAACCTCGATCCCGTGATCCTCGCCTACCTCGAGGCGAACGACTTCGCCGCGCTTGGCGCGCCCGTCTTCGTGAAAGGTCACCTGCGACGCTACGCCGCCTTGCTCGGCATGAACGAGGATGACCTGCTGCTCGCATACGAACGCTCGAAGCAACAGTTGGACGAACCGACGCTGGTGCCGAAGGCGCGTCTCGAGATGGCGCCGGTGCGTGGCAAGCCGCGCTGGCCGTGGGTCGTGGGTGGCGCGGTGCTGTTCCTCGTGGCGTCCGCACTGATTGCCTACGTCTCCGAAAATGGCTTGCCTTGGGTCGATGATCCCGCCGAGGAACTACAGTCCACGACGGCAGCGGGCAACACCACAACGGCCGTGCCAGGCGCGACACCCGCGACGACGTCGGGTGCGCCCGCCGAGGGAGCCGACACGACAGCCGACGCAGTGGCCAGTGCAAATCCGCGGGCGACGCCTCCCGCAGCGAGTGGCACGCCGGCCGCCGGGGCGCCGGCCACGACGGGTCCGGCGCCGTTCAGCTCGTCGAGCAACGCAACCGCGGCCGCACCTGCTGCGGGCGAAACCGCCGTGCCGCCGCAGGGCCAGGTCAACCTGCAATTGCGCTTCGCTGCGGACTCGTGGGTCGAAGTATTCGACGGTTCCGGCAGGGCCGTGCTGTACGACCTCGGCAAGGCGGGCTCCGAGCGCACGATCACTGCGCAGGCGCCCGTCAGCGTCACGCTTGGCGACGCGCGCGGCGTCGCAATCTCGGTGAACGGCCGCACCTTGCCGCCGCCGCCCCGTGCGCCGGGCGAGACTCTGGCGCGGTTCTCGATCGGCGCGGACGGGAGCCTTCGTTGAAGGCGGTAGACCGACGATGATCGAAACCCTGCAAGCCGTTCGCGGCATGAACGACGTGCTGCCCGACCAGACGGCCGCGTGGCAGCAGCTCGAACGCGCCGCGCGCGAGATCTTCGCGCAGTACGGCTACCGCGAACTGCGGCTGCCGTTGCTCGAGCGCACTGAACTCTTCAAGCGCTCGATCGGAGAGTTCACCGACATCGTCGAGAAAGAGATGTACACGTTCCGCGACCGCGGCGACGACTCGCTCACGCTGCGCCCGGAGGGCACGGCGGGCATCGTGCGCGCGTGCATCTCGAACGGGCTGCTGCACAACCAGCGGCAGAAGGTCTGGCTGATGGGCCCGATGTTCCGCTACGAGCGGCCGCAGAAGGGGCGCTACCGCCAGTTCCACCAGATCGACGCGGAAGCGCTCGGCTACGCCGGTCCGGACGTCGACGTCGAACTGATCCTGATGACGGCGCGCCTGTGGCGCCGGCTCGGGCTGCGCGGCCTGAAACTCAACCTCAATTCGCTCGGCACGCCGGAATCGCGTGCGGTTTATCGCGCGAAGCTGGTCGAGTACTTCCGCGCACGGGCGGACCAGCTCGACGCCGATAGCGCGCGCCGGCTCGAGGGCAATCCGCTGCGCATCCTCGACAGCAAGAACCCGGCGCTGGCGCAGCTGATCGCCGCGGCACCGTCGATCACCGACCACCTCGATCCGGAGTCGGCCGCGCACTTCGCCACGCTGTGCGCGCGGCTGCGCGAAGCCGGCGTCGAATTCGTCGTCAATCCACGCCTCGTGCGCGGGCTCGATTACTATTCGCGCACCGTGTTCGAGTGGGTGACCACCGACCTGGGTTCGCAGGACGCCGTCTGCTCCGGTGGCCGTTACGACGGCCTCGTCGCGCAACTCGGCGGCGATCCGGTGCCGGCAATCGGCTGGGCGCTGGGCGAGGAGCGGATCGTAGAGCTGATGCGCCTGCAGGGGCTGGTCTCCGACGAAGGCAGCCCCGACGTCTACATCGTGCTCGTCGGCGAAGCGGCTGAAGCGGCCGGGGTCGGGTTGGCGGAGCGCATCCGCGACGCGGCGCCAGGTCTGCGCGTGGAGACGAATTGCGGCGGCGGCAGCTTCAAGTCGCAGCTGAAGCGCGCGGACAAAAGCGGCGCGCGCTACGCCGTCATCGTCGGCGACGACGAGGCGGCGCGGCGGGTCGCGGCGCTGAAGCCGCTGCGTGGCGCCGAGGCCGCGCAGCGGGAGGTTTCCTTCGCCGACCTGCCGGCCGCACTCGGCCGCGAACTGCAGGCGAGGCCGGCTTAAACCAAGGCAAGCCGCCCCGCGACGGGACGGCGGATGGAGTGGGTGACGTGGAAGACCTCTCAGACAACGAACGCGAAGAACAACTGCGCCGCTTCTGGGCCGAGAACTGGCTGTGGATCGTCGGCGGCATCGCGCTTGGCCTCGGCGGGCTCGCGGGTTGGCAGTACTACCAGAAGTCGAAGCTGGCGGCGGCGGAGCAGGACGAGGCAGCGTACGTCGCGCTGCTCGAATCGCTCAGCAAGAACCAGGGGGACGAAGCCACGAAGAAGGCGGACGGCCTCCGTGCGCTGCACCCCAAGTCGCCGTATGCCGACCAGTCCGACCTTGCGCTGGCGCGATTCGCCGTCGACAACCGTGATTTCGAAACTGCGACGAAGCGCCTGCGCGCCGTCGCCGAGACCTCGCGCGACCCCGAACTGCGGCTGATCGCGCAGACGCGGCTTGCGCGCGTGCTGTCCGAACAGGGCAAGCACGACGACGCGCTCAAGCTGCTCGACGTGACCAAGGCCGGCGCGTTTGGTCCCCTGTATCACGAAGTGCGCGGCGACGTGCTCGCGGCGAAGGGCGATGCCGCCGGTGCGCGCCAGGCCTACGACGCGGCGCTGGCAGCGACGACCACGGCTGAGACCGCGGAGGTCATCGACCGCGCGTTCGTCGAGCTGAAGCGCGACGCCCTGCCAGCGACGGCAACGACGGCCGCCGCCGCGCCCGCGCCGGCTGCCGCACCGGCAGCGGGTGGCGCGCCATGAAGCCCCGCGGTCGTCCGGCGCGAGTCGCGGCCGCCTGCGTGGCGGGCCTGCTCGTACTCGTCGCCGGCTGCGACAAGGACAAGAAGGGTGTCGAGCCGCCGGCTGAACTGGTCGATCTGAACCCCAGTCTCGACGTGCGCAAGGTGTGGGATTCCGGCATCGGCGGCGGCGGTGAAAAATTGCGCCTGGCGCTCGGGCTCGTCTTCGCCAACGACACGCTTTACGTCGCCGGCCGCAAGGGCGACGTCGTCGCGCTCGATCCCGCTTCGGGCAAGACGCGCTGGTCCGAGGACACCAAGAGCGAACTCGCTGCCGGTCCCGGCGCCGGAGCCGGCCTGGTGGCCGTGGGCACCAACGACGGCAAGGTGATCGGTCTCGAAGCGAAGACGGGCAAACGCCTGTGGCAGGTAGCGGTCAGCAGCGAAGTGCTGGCCGCGCCGCTCGTCACGGGCGACCGCGTGTACGTGCGCACGGTCGACGGCCGCATGCATGCGCTGGACGCGCAGAGTGGCAAGTCGCAGTGGACCGGCGAGGATCCGGTCCCGAAGTTGTCGCTGCGCGGCACGGCGCCGCCGGTGCTGGCGAAGGACAACATCGTGGCGGGTTTCGATTCGGGCAAGGTCATCGCGTTCACTGCGGGCACGGGCGACATCGCCTGGCAGGCGCAGGTCACCACGCCGGGCGGCCGTTCCGAGCTCGACCGGCTCTCGGACGTCGACGGCGCGGTGCAGGTCGACGGCAACGATGGATTCGCGGTGGGTTACCACGGCCGCGTCGTCATGTTCGCGCTCGACTCCGGCCAGATCTGGTGGAACCGCGAGCTTTCGAGCTACCGGGCCCCGGCGCTCGACGATACGCAAGTGTACGTCGCAACATCGGACGGCAGCGTCGTCGCGATGCGCCGTCGCGACGGCACGGTGCTCTGGCAGCAGGACGGCCTCAAGCGTCGCGGCCTGAGTGCGCCGGCCGTCGTCGGCAATGCGGTCGTCGTCGGCGACTTCGACGGCTACCTGCACTGGCTCGATCGCGATTCGGGCAAGTTCGTCGCGCGCGAGCACGCGGGCGGCGCGCGCATCAGCATGGCGCCCGTCGTGGCCAACGGCGTCGTTTACGCCATCGACGAAGGCGGCAAGGTGATCGCCTACCGCAGCGACGCGCCCGCGGGTCGTTGATGTGCTGCCAGTCGTCGCCCTGGTCGGCCGCCCGAACGTCGGCAAGTCGACGCTCTTCAATGCGCTGACACGCACGCGCGACGCACTGGTCGCCGACGTCCCGGGGCTCACGCGCGATCGCAAGTACGGCTACGTCCGCCACGCAGGACGGTCCTGCGTCGTCATCGACACGGGCGGTCTCGTCGAATCGATCGTCGACGGCATCGAGCGGCTGATGGCCGAGCAGACGCTGAAGGCGGTCGAAGAAGCCGACCGCGTGCTGTTCGTGGTCGATTCGCGCGAGGGCTGCACGCCGCAGGACCTGCACGTGGGCGAACTGCTCCGTCGCAGCGGCAAGCAGGTACTCGTCGTCGCGAACAAGGCCGAGGGCATCGACGATGACATGGCACAGGCGGAGTTCTTCCGCTTCGGCTTCGGCGAGCCCATCGCCATCTCGTCGGCGCAAAAGCAAGGCCTCGAGACGCTGCTCGACCGCGCGCTCGAAGGGCTCGCAGGCGCGCTGGACGCGCCGGACGTCCTTGGTCTCGCCGCCGATACGATCCGCGTCGCCGTGGTGGGGCGCCCCAACGTCGGCAAGTCCACGCTGATCAATCGGTTGCTCGGCGAAGAGCGACTGATTGCATTCGACCAGCCGGGCACTACGCGCGACACCGTCGAGGTGCCGTTCGAACGCGACGGCCAGGGCTACATGCTGATCGACACCGCGGGTGTGCGCCGCCGCGCGAAGGTCAACGAGGCCGTCGAAAAGTTCTCGATCGTCAAGACGCTGCAGGCGATCGACCGCGCGCACGTCGTGATCGGCGTACTCGACGCCCACGACACCATCGCCGAGCAGGACGCGAGCCTGATGGGCATCGTGGCCGAGCAGGGCAGGGCGCTGGTGCTCGCGATCAACAAGTGGGACGGGATCCCGCCCGACCAGCGCCAGGCGATCCGCGACGGCCTGGACCTGCGCTTCGATTTCCTGCGCTTCGCCTACGTGCACTTCATCTCCGCGCGGCACGGCACGGGTGTCGGCGAGATGATGGAGTCGGTGCTCAAGGCCTACCGGGCGGCGATGAAGGAGCTGCCGACCAAGGACCTGACGCGCGCGCTCGAACAGGCGCTGACCATCCACCAGCCGCCGCTGGTGCGCGGCCGGCGCATCAAGCTGCGCTACGCCCACCAGGGCGGGCGCAATCCGCCGGTGGTGGTCATCCACGGCAACCAGACCCAGCATGTCCCGGACGCCTACCGGCGGTTCCTCGAGAACCATTTCCGCGAGACGTTCCGGCTCAAGGGCACCCCCATGAGGGTAGAGTTCCGGACCGACGACAACCCCTTCAAGGACCGCCGCAACGAGCTCACCCCGCGCCAGATCCGCAGCAAGAAGCGGCTGATCCAGCGCGCCAGGGGCGGGAAAAAGGTCGGCAAGCGCTGAAGTCTGCTGCGTCAGGACGGCTGGACTAATAACTGCCGGTTCTGAAAGGCTATCCTCTCAAGCTAGTGGCCCGCCGGGCCGGGTCTAGACTGGACTCCATGCTCATGGCCGTTGCCCGCACACCTCCCGTCGCCGCGTACGACCTGCCGGCCACCCAGCTGGCCGTGCTGGACGCGCCGCTGCGCCTGTATCGCGGCGGCGTGATCGAACACCCCGTCATCGCCTTCGAGACGCTCGGCACGCTGAACGCCGCGCGCGACAACACGTTCCTGCTGTTCACGGGACTGTCGCCTTCGGCGCATTGCGCGTCGTCGCCGGCCGACCCGAAGCCGGGCTGGTGGGAATCCATGATCGGCGCCGGCAAGCCGATCGACACCTCGCGCTGGTTCGTCGTATGCGTCAATTCGATCGGCAGCCCGTATGGCTCGTCGAGCCCGGTCTCGATCGATCCGGCGACCGGCCGGCCGTTCGGCATCTCGTTCCCCGAGGTCGCGCTCGAGGACGTGGCGCGCGGCGGCTACGAAGTGCTGCGGCATCTCGGCATCGATACGGTGGCTTGCGTCGCGGGCCCGTCGATGGGCGGCATGACGGTGCTCGCGTTCGCCGCGCAGTTCCCCGGCATCGCGCGCAACATCATCTCGATCTCCGGAGCGACGGGCGCGAACCCCTTCGCGATCTCGCTGCGTTCGCTGCAGCGCGAAATCGTGCGCAACGATCCGGCGTGGCGCGGCGGCCATTACGAGCCGGGCCGCGGACCGCGGCAGGGCATGCGGCTCGCGCGCAAGCTCGGCACGATCACGTATCGCTCGCACGAGGAATGGGACCAGCGCTTCGGCCGCCGTCGCGTGGCCGAGCCCTCGGGCCAGCCCGGCGATTTCCGCGCGCAATTTGAAGTGGAGTCGTACCTCGAGCACCAGGGCCAGCGCTTCGCTGAAAGCTACGACGCGAACTGCTACCTGTACCTCTCACGCGCGATGGACCAGTTCGACCTCTCGGAGCACGGCGGCGGTTCACTCGACAGGGCGTTCGAGAAACTGCGTGGCATGCAGCGTGGGCTCGTGCTCGGCGCGCAGACGGACATGCTCTATACCATCGACCAGCAGCAGCTCATCGCAGAGCACCTGCGCAAGGTCGGCGTCGATGTCGAGTTCCATGCGTTCCCGTCGCCGCAGGGCCACGATGCGTTCCTGGTCGATGGCGCGCGGTTCGAGCCGGCGATCGCGGACTTTCTGGCGAAAGTCGGCGAAGGGGCTAGGGGCTAGTGACTGGGGGTTAGTCGGAGGTGCAGATGAGCCATCAGGGTTCGACCGCACCTCCAACTTACCCCTAGCCCCTAGCCCCTAGTCACTTCCCCAGCAGCAGCCCCGGATCCACCATCGCGCGGTTCACGCTCACGCCCCAGTGCAGGTGCGCGCCGGTCACGCGTCCGGTGGCACCCACCCGTCCCAGCACCTGTCCTTCCTTGACGACGTCACCCGGCTTCACGTCGATGCGGCTCAAGTGGCAATACAGCGTCAGCAAGCCCTGGCCGTGGTCGACGAACACGGTGTTGCCGTTGAAGAAGAAATCCCCGGTCTCGATCACGCGCCCCGCCGCGGGGCTGCGGATCGGCGTGCCCGTCGGCGCCGCGATGTCCATGCCGCTGTGCGGCTTGCGCGGGATGTTGTTGAAAACGCGGCGCTTGCCATACGTATCGGACTGCGGGCCCGGCACGGGTGCGGCCCAGCTCCACGTCGGCGTAAATTCCTCGCTGTAGGTCGCGAGCGCGCGTTCGGTGCGCGCGGACTCTTCGTCGATGCGCTTCATGTCCTCGGGCAGCGGGTCGGCCTTGCGCGGCTCGACCGTCAGTTTCTGCGTCGCATAAGCCTTGGGCGCCACGGTGAAGACGATCTCGCGGTCCTCGTCGTCGGGTTCTGGTGTCACGACCCTGATCGCCTGCCGGCCCGGTTCCGTTGCGAGCGGGATGCCGACGATTGCCTTCCAGCGGCCCTGGTCGCGCACGACGGGCGCGCGGTAGTCGCCGAAGAAGATCGCGCCGGGATTCGCCTCACCCGATCCCAGGTCGACGATCGCGATGCCACCGGGCACACGCGTATCGCGCGGCAGGACGACGATCCCGGCCTGCGCGGTGGTGAAGACCACGGCGGAAAGCAATGCAAGAGTTACGATCGCGGTACGCGTCATCAGGGTTTGGCTCGCTTCCTGGCAGACTTCTTCGCCGCTGATGCGTCGGGACCGCTCACGGACGTCACGCCCGAGACCGTCGCCTGGAACGTGCCGCGTGCGACCCGCGCCTCGATCTGCGCACCAGGCGCGAGCGTCGCCGCATCCGTGACGACACGCGAGCCGGCCACCGTGACAATCGCATAGCCGCGATCGAGCGTCGCCAGCGGACTCACGGCATTGAGCGTGCGCATCGACCGTTCCACGCGATCGCGTGCCGTCTGCAACCGCCGCTGGATTGCGGCAGGCAGTCGCCGTCGTGCCACCGCCAGGCGCTGCTGCAGCGGCTGCAGGCGTCGCGCGGGACTGCTGCGCGCGAGCAGCTGCTCGGCATTCGCCACGCGCACCCGCGCACGTTCGAGTCTCGCACGGACCGCGCGTTGCAGGCGCTGCTCCAGCTCGTCGAGCCGCTGCGCGTGCTGCTGCAGTCGCGCGCGCGGCGACAGCTGGTTGAGCGATCGCTCCCATTGCCGCACGGCCGACCGCAGCGTGTCGAGTTTGCGGTGCATCGCCTGCTCGATGTTGCGCTCGAGCGCACCGAGCACGCGCAGGTATTCCGCTCGATCCGGCACGCAGCGTTCGGCCGCACCCGATGGCGTGGGAGCGCGTTCGTCGGCGACGAAATCGGCGATCGTGAAATCCGTCTCGTGACCCACGCCGCTGATGATGGGAATGCCGCACGCGGCGATCGCCCGCGCGACCGATTCGTCGTTGAACGCCATGAGGTCCTCGAGCGAACCGCCCCCGCGCGCGACGATCAGCACGTCGCAGTCGCGGCGCGCGTCGGCAAGCTGCAGTGCCTGCACGATCTCGCGCGGTGCCGCCTCGCCCTGCACCGCGACCGGATAGACCAGCACCGGGATCGCGGGAAACCGCCGCTGCAGGATATGCAGGATGTCGCGCAGCGCGGCGCCCGTGGGCGACGTGATCACGCCGATGCGGCGGGGCAGGGTGGGTAACGCCTGCTTCCGGGCCGCATCGAACAGGCCTTCGCCGTGCAATTTCTTCTTGAGTTCTTCGAAGCGGCGGCGCAGGGCGCCTTCGCCAGCCTCCTCGAGGTGATCGACGACCACCTGGAACTCGCCGCGCGCCTCGTACAGGCTGACCCGGCCCCGGGCCAGCACGCGGGCCCCGTCCTTGACCGGGAAGCGCACCAGCTGGCTGCGGCTGCGGAACATGGCGCAGCGGACCTGGGCCGATTCGTCCTTGAGCGAGAAGTACCAGTGCCCCGAGGCGGGGCGGGCCAAATTCGAGATCTCGCCCTCCAGCCAGACGGTGCCCAGTCCGCGCTCGAGCAGCATCCGCGCCTGTGCGTTGAGCTGCGAGATCGAGAGCACTTCGCGCGCAGGGGCGGCGGGTGCCGCAGCGTCGTCATCGAACCAGGAATCGGCCATCGCGGCATCTTACCGGGCGGGGCCGGGCCGTAGAACGCTGCGGGGCAGTATGGTCTCCCGGCCGACAGCCGCTGTCTGCGGCTGTGAGGGCTCCGGGCCTCCGGGTCGCCGGCCGGGGCCGTCCGCGGCATGGACGCCGCGGCGGAGCCCCAAGGACGGGTTCACGCGTCCCCGGCGGCGACCCGGAGGCCCGAAGCCCCACAGCTGGCTCCCGAGCGCTGAGTGGCCGGGAGACCAGGCGTCCCAGCAGCGGTTTTACGCAACGCGCCCCGACCGGGTACAATTGCGCGCTTCCTTTCGCTCCGGGTCGCCCAATGCTGCGAATTCTCGAGGAAGCCCTCACCTTCGACGACGTGCTGCTCGTGCCGGCCTATTCGCAGGTGCTGCCTGCCGAGGTCAGCCTCGCCACGCGGCTCACGCGCGACATCAAGCTGAACCTGCCCGTCGTGTCCGCCGCCATGGACACGGTCACCGAGCACCGCCTCGCGATCTCGATCGCGCAAGAAGGCGGCATCGGCATCCTGCACAAGAACATGACCATCGAATCGCAGGCGCGGGAAGTCGCGCGCGTGAAACGGTTCGAGAGCGGCATCATCCACGATCCGATCACGGTGCGGCCCGAAGCGACGATCCGCGAAGTGCTCGAGCTGACGCGGTCGAAGAACATCTCCGGCGTGCCGGTCGTGCGCGACGGCAAGGCGGTCGGCATCGTCACGCACCGCGACCTGCGTTTCGAGACGCGTTACGACGCGCCGGTCTCCTCGGTGATGACGCCGAAGGAACGCCTCGTGACCGTGCGCGAAGGCTCGCCCAAGGAAGACGTGCTGATGCTGCTGCACAAGCACCGCATCGAGAAGGTGCTCGTCGTGGGCGACGACTTCCAGCTGAAGGGCATGATCACGGTCAAGGACTTCCAGAAAGCCACCGAATTCCCGCGCGCGTGCAAGGACGAGCGCGGTGCGCTGCGTGTGGGCGCAGCGGTCGGCACGGGTGCCGATACGCTCGATCGCGCGGCGGCGCTGCGCGAGAGCGGCGTCGACGTCATCGTCGTCGACACGGCGCACGGCCACAGCCGCGGCGTGATCGAGACGGTCAAGCGCATCAAGGCGAAGTGGCCGAACCAGCAGGTGATCGCCGGCAACATCGTCACGGCCGAGGCCGCGATGGCGCTGGTCGACGCCGGCGCCGACGCGGTCAAGGTTGGCATCGGCCCGGGTTCGATCTGCACCACGCGCATCGTGGCGGGTGTCGGCGTGCCGCAGATTTCCGCGGTGGCAAACGTGGCGGCGGCGCTGGCACCGCACGGTATTCCGCTGATCGCGGACGGCGGCATCCGCTTCTCCGGCGACATCGCCAAGGCGATCGTCGCAGGTGCGCACTGCGTGATGATGGGCGGCCTGTTCGCTGGCACCGAGGAATCCCCGGGTGAAGTCGAGCTCTACCAGGGCGCTTCGTACAAATCGTATCGCGGCATGGGTTCGCTGGGCGCGATGGCGCAGTCCAACGGTTCGCGCGACCGCTACTTCCAGGACGCCTCGGCCGAGATCGAGAAGCTGGTGCCCGAAGGCGTCGAAGGCCGCGTGCCGTACAAGGGCAGCATCGTCGCCATCCTGCACCAGCTGGCGGGCGGCCTGCGTGCCGCGATGGGTTACACCGGCAGCGCCAACATCGACGAGATGCGCACGCGGCCGAAGTTCGTGCGCATCACCAACGCGGGCGTGCGCGAAAGCCACGTCCACGACGTGACCATCACCAAGGAAGCCCCGAATTACCGTGTCAGCTGAGCAAGCGTCCACCACTCCGGTCATGGGCCAGCCGCACGACGTCCACGCGCACCGCATCCTGATCCTGGATTTCGGCTCGCAGTACACGCAGCTGATCGCACGCCGCGTGCGCGAGCTCGGCGTCTATTGCGAGATCCACCCGTGGGACGCGGGCGACGAGGCGGTCCGTGCCTTCGGCGCGCGCGGCATCATCCTGTCGGGGGGGCCAGAGTCGGTCACGCAGGCCGGGGCGCCCGCGGCGCCGGCGGCGGTATTCGAGCTCGGCGTGCCGGTGCTCGGCATCTGTTACGGCATGCAGACGATGGCGGCGCAGCTCGGCGGCCGCGTCGAGCCGGGTGCCGTGCATGAGTTTGGTTACGCCGAGGTCCGCGCGCACGGCCACTCCGTGCTGCTGCGCGACATCGAGGATCGCGTCAACGCGGAGGGCCATGGCCTGCTCGACGTGTGGATGAGCCACGGCGATCGCGTCGTCGAGCTGCCGTCCGGATTCAAGCCCATTGCATCCACGCCCGACCTGCCGCTTGCCGGCATGGCCGACGAATCGCGCGGCTTCTACGCGCTGCAGTTCCACCCGGAAGTCACGCACACCCGGCAGGGCACCCGCATCTACGAGCGCTTCCTGCACGGCGTCTGCGGCTGCGACGCGAGCTGGAACGCGGGCAACATCATCGAGGATGCCATCGCGCGCGTGCGTGCGAAGGTGGGTTCCGGCAAGGTGCTGCTCGGGCTGTCCGGCGGCGTCGATTCCTCGGTCGTCGCGGCGCTGCTGCACAAAGCCATCGGCGACCAGCTGACCTGCGTGTTCGTCGATCACGGCCTGCTGCGGCACCAGGAAGGCGATCAGGTGATGGCGGTCTTCGCGCGCAACCTGGGCGTGCGCGTGATTCGCGTAGATGCGGCCGAGCGCTTTTTCACCGCACTCGCGGGCGTCGCGGATCCCGAGGCCAAGCGCAAGATCATCGGCCGCCTGTTCATCGAAGTCTTCGACGAGGAGGCGAACAAGCTGCAGGGCGTCGACTTCCTCGCGCAGGGCACGATCTACCCCGA
>Ga0114939_10001031_pt1 | contig 22576 bp, 18 predicted proteins | sample AshMeaCrysSpring_FD_87196 | JGI IMG/M metagenome (GOLD analysis project Ga0114939, IMG submission 87196) | Groundwater microbial communities from Big Spring, Nevada to study Microbial Dark Matter (Phase II) - Ash Meadows Crystal Spring | ecosystem: Environmental > Aquatic > Deep subsurface >...
CCAGCGTGTCGAGGTCGACCGGGTCGAAGCCGAGCGCCGCCAGCAGGCCGGCGTGCGCCGGCGGCCGCGGCGCGCGCGACTCGGCGGCGCGGGCCTCGATGCGCAGTTCGTCGAGCACGTCCTGCGCCGACTCCACGAGCTTGGCCCCCTCCTTGATCAGCCGGTGGCAGCCGCGCGCGGTCGGCGAGTGGATCGACCCGGGCAGCGCGAAGACCTCACGCCCGGCCTCCGCCGCCAGGCGCGCGGTGATCAGGCTGCCCGAGCGCAGCGCCGCCTCGACCACCAGCACCCCGCGCGCCAGGCCGGCGATGATCCGGTTGCGGCGCGGGAAGTTGTGCGCGATGCCGGGCGTGCCGAGGGCGAACTCCGACAGCAGCAGGCCGCGGCTGCGCACCGCCTCGTAAAGTGCCCGGTTGCTGGCCGGATAGACGACGTCGACACCGGTGCCGAGCACGGCGATGGTCGACGATGGCGGGCCGTCGTCGAGCGCCTTCAGCGCGCCGCGGTGCGCGGCGGCGTCGATGCCCAGCGCCAGGCCGCTGACGATGGTCAGCCCGGCGCGCGCCAGATGCAGCGCGAACGCCTCGGCATTGGCAGCGCCCTGCTGCGTGGCGCTGCGGCTGCCGACGACGGCCAGCGAGGGCTGCCGCAGCAGTTCGCGGCGGCCGACGGCGAACAGCACCGGCGGCGGGTCCGCAGTGGCCAGCAGCAGCGGCGGGTAGTCGTCGTCGGCCAGCGTCAGCAGCGCGTGCGCGGCGTCGAGTTCGAGCCAGCGCTCGGCCGCGCGCACGGCGCCGGCGACCGGCTCGGCGGCCGGCGCGGCGAGCACGCCTGCCAGGGGCTCGGCCACCTGTCGCGCCAAGGCGGCGCGGCCGGCGTTGAACACCGCCTGCGGCAGGCCGAAGGCCGCCAGCAGCGTGCGCGCCGTGCGCGGCCCGACCTCGGGGGTGAGCGTCAGCCGCAGCCAGGCCGCGCGTTCCTCGGCATCCATGGCGCAAGCGTAGCGCCCGCGCGCGAGGCGCCGATGCGGATTTTCCGACGGCCGCGCGGCGCGCCCGACGAAAACGGCCGCCTCGCGGCGGCCGTTCGCGGGCGTCGCGACGGCTACTCGGGCTGGACGAAACGGTCGCCGACGCGGACCGGGCGGGTGACCCGAAACACCAGCGCGTAGGAGATCTCGTCGAAGACGCGGAAGACGAACATCTCGCCGATGCGCTCGTCGGGCAGCTTGACGTACTCGCGCCGTTCGCTCGTCCGGTCGAGCACGGTGGCGCCGGTGTCGAGCAGCGTCAGCACGTGGCCGACATCGAGGCCGTGCCTGGCGCCGCGGTTCAGCGTGACCACGCTCTGCGTGCCGGTCTCGTTCAGGCCGCTGTAGATCGACACCAGGCGGCCGTCGATCGGCTTATCCGGTCGCCGCGGTACATACGAGATCACCTGCTGGCGGACCACCGGGATCAGCCGATCGCCGACGCCGATTTCCTCCGTGCTCTCGCGGATCTGCAGCGTGGTCACCTCGCCGCCCTTGGCCACCTGGGCGGTGCCGAGATAGAACGCCTCGTAGGCGATCGGCGACTTGCGGTCGACGTCGTCGGGATCGAACAGCGGCCGCGCCGGGCGGAAGACGTTGTAGCGCTCGACCTTTTCGTCGGTCACGCCGCGCGCGTAGGCGGTGTCGCCGCGGCCGAGGAAGACGCGCTGCTCCTGGGTGGCGATGATGCGCGGGTATTTTTCCAGTTCCGCCGGCGACAGGATCGTCGGCCGCACCAGGAACGGCTCGATCACGCGGTTGGGAATGCTGGGGATCGCGTCGCGGTCGCCCGCGGTGTCGCGCGCGCGCGGCGACAGCCGGACGACGTCGCCGGGCCTGCCCGAGGCGGCGTCGGCGATCTCCAGCCGTGCCCGACCATCGGCCTTGACCAGCCGCAGCGTCTGGCCCGGATAGATCAGGTGGGGATTGGCCACCTGCTCCTTGTTCATGCCCCACAGTTCCGGCCAGCGCCACGGACTGGTCAGGAACAGGCTCGAGATGTCCCACAGCGTGTCGCCGCGCTTGACGGTGTAGGTATCGGGAGCGTTCGCGGCCAGTGCCGACAGGGGAACACCGGCCTGCGCCACCTGCTCGGCTGTGCGCTTCTGGTCTTCCGTGAGCGGGTACCGTACCGATGCAGGCTGCGCCAGCGCGACGGCCGGGCCTGCCACCAGTGTGGCAAGGAGCGCCCATCTTGCGGCGTGGCGCGCGGCAACGCGGGCGGAATTCCGGAGCGTGGACATTGAGACTCCCAGGGTCGGCGTTACGCAGTTCGCTTTGGTGGATCGATACCTGGCGGCGCCGCGCCGAATCATCACAGAGTGCTTAAAATTCTGCCCCTAGAGTCTTGATATCGCAACGGATATCTGTCAGCCGAAGCGATTAGCCCCAAGCGGCGAAGCCAATCGGTTCGGACGAACGCTGCTGCGGACTCACGGCGATCACGACAGCAAACGCGGGCGATGCCACCCATACAAACGTAGAGTGCACCCTTGGCCAGGCTGACGATCCTCGAGTATCCCGACCCCCGGCTGCGCACCGTCGCCAGGCCGGTGACCGCGTTCGACGCATCGTTGCGCCAGCTGGTGGCCGACATGGCCGAGACCATGTACGCCGCGCCGGGCATCGGCCTGGCCGCGACCCAGGTCGACCGGCACCTGCAGCTGATCGTCATCGATGTCTCCGAAACGAAGGACGAGTTGCGCGTGTTCGCCAATCCGCGCATCACCTGGGCGTCGGAGGAAACCGCGCTGTGCGAAGAGGGCTGCCTGTCGGTGCCCGGGATCTACGACGAAGTGCGCCGGCCGGCGCGGGTGCGCGTGCAGGCGCAGGACGCCGACGGCGCCGGTTTCGAGCTCGACTGCGAGGGCCTGCTTGCCGTGTGCATCCAGCACGAGATGGATCACCTGACCGGCAAGGTCTTCGTCGACTATCTCTCGGCGCTGAAGCAGGATCGCATCAAGACCAAGATGAAGAAGCGCCGCACGCGAGAGACGGCGTAGCCGAAACGGGCGGCCGGCCCTGCGCCGCCGCCGGCGCAGGCAGGCCGATGTGGCGCGCGATCTCGTCGGCCAGCCGCGGCAGCAGCGGCGCCGGCATGTCGTGCCCCATGTTCTCGATCACGACCAGACGCGCGCCGGGAATGCAACGCGCGGTGTCGATGCCGGCGGCCAGAGGCACCAGCGGATCCAGCCCACCGTGCAGCACGAGCGTCGGCGCCGAGATCGAGGCGAGCTGCCGGCGACGGTCGCCGCTCGCCAGGATCGCCAGAAGCTGCCGGCGCGAAGCCGCGGTGTCCAGCCCGCGGCGGGCCACGCGCTCCAGGTGCGCGCGGAACTCGGCCCGATCGGGCGGCATCGACGGCGTGCCGATCACGCTGAACACGTGCTCGAGCCGGTCGATCACCGACTGCAGGTCGGCCGGGTTCTCCGGCCTCGACAGCAGCGCGCGCAGCGCCCGCGGCCGGCCCCAGGCCACGCGCGGTCGCGGGTTCCCGGTGGAGGACATGATCGAGGTCAGGCTTGCCACGCGCAGCGGAAACTGCGCCGCGACCTGCTGGGCGATCATGCCGCCCATCGAGACGCCGACCAGATGCGCGCGCCCGATGCCGAGCGCATCGAGCAGGCCGGCACAGTCGGCCGCCATGTCGTTCAACGCGTACGGTGCCGGCACCGGCCGCCGCAGCATGGCGCGCAGCACAGCGGCACCGATCCGCATCGTTCGCGCGCCGGCGAACCGGGTCGAGCCGCCGCTGTCGCGGTTGTCGAGCGTGATCACCCGCGCGCCGCGGGCGACCCACAGGTCGATCAGCGCCGGCGGCCACGCCGCCGCGGGCATGCCCAGCCCCATGATGGCGAGCAGCGGTGGCGCGCCGGCCTCGCCGTGCACCTGGTATTCGATGTCTACGCCGTTGGCCCGAACGACCGGCATCGCAGTGTCCTCGTCGACGATCGACCGGGCCACGGCTGGCCTTCAGGCCGCGGCTCATAGAATCGATCCATGCGCATCGTATTCGCCGGCACGCCGGCCTTCGCGGCCACCGCGCTGGCCGCCATTGTCGACGCCGGTTTCGAAGTGGAGCTGGCGCTCACCCAACCGGACCGCCCCGCCGGCCGCGGGATGAAACTCACCTCGAGCGACGTGAAGCAGGAGGCGCTGGCGCGCGGCGTCGCCGTCGCCACGCCGGCGACGCTGAGTCTGGCGCGGGGCGGCGAGGCGGCGGTCGCGGCGCATGCGCAGTTGCGCGCGGCGCGGGCCGACGCGCTCGTCGTGGCCGCCTACGGCCTGATCCTGCCGCGGGCCGTGCTCGACATTCCGCGCGGCCTTCCCGACGCCGGCTGCGGCCGCGTCACGGCGCTGAACATCCACGCCTCGCTGCTGCCGCGCTGGCGGGGCGCGGCACCCGTGGCGCGCGCCATCGAGGCCGGCGACACGTCGACCGGCATCACGATCATGCAGATGGACGCCGGCCTCGACACCGGGCCGATGCTGCTGACCGAGGCCACGCCGATCCTGCCCGGCGACACCGCGGCGAGCCTGACCCCGCGCCTGGCGGCCCTCGGCGCGCGGCTGATCGTCGAGGCGCTGCGCGCCGGCGCCGAGGGGCGACTGCGGGCGACGCCGCAGCCCGCCGAAGGCGCCACCTACGCGCACAAACTCGACAAGCGCGAGGGCGAACTGGACTTCTCGCTCGACGCCGAGGTGCTGGCGCGGCGGGTGCGCGCGTTCGTGCCGTTCCCGGTGGCCAGCCTGCGCAGCGGCGAGACGGTGCTGAAGGTGTGGGCCGCGCATGCCGTCGACCCGGGGCGGCAGCCGGCCAGGCCGGGCGCGATCATCGGCGTCGCGCCCGAGGGCGTGCAGGTCGCCTGCGGACGCGGCGTGCTGGTGCTCACCGAACTGCAGCGGCCCGGCCGGGGCCGCATGCCGGTGGCGGAGTTCCTCGCCGGCATGCCCCTGCGGGTCGGCGAGACGCTGGTCGGCCGCCCGACCGAATCCGGTCCATCGCCTTGAGCGCGGCGCAGACTCGCGCCAGCGCCTTCGGGCACGGCCCGCGAGCAGGGCCATGACGGCCACCGACGGCGCCGCACCCCTGGCCGAGGGCCTGCGCGCGGCGGCATCGGCCTGGCTTGGCTTGCGTCATGGACGCTCGCTTGACCGCGCACTGGCCGCGGCGCTCGACAGGCAGGACCAGCAGAGACGGGCGAGGCTTGCCGGCGCCGCGAAGGACATCGCCTACACGGCGGTGCGACACCTGGCGTTGATTGACGCGATGCTGTCGCGGCTCGCCCGCCGCGCGCCGGATCCACCCGTGGCGGCGCTGCTGGCCGTCGCCCTGGGCCAGTTGCTGGCCCAGCGGCATGCGCCCTACGCCGTCGTGGACCAGGCCGTGCAGGCGTCGAAACTCGACGCCGGGATGCGCCCCGCCGCGGGCTTCGTCAACGCCGTGCTGCGCAATGCGCTGCGCCGGCTGCCCGAACTGCGCGCGGATCTCGAGCGCCAGCCGGAGATTGCCCTGAATGCGCCACGCTGGTGGATCGACCGGCTGCGCGCCGCGGAGCCCGACCGCTTCGGGCAGGTCCTTGAACTGCAGCGCCGGAATCCGCCGCAAGTGCTGCGCGTGAACCGGCGGCACACGCGCGTCGACGCCTACCTGCATCGCCTGCGGCTGGAAAGCATCGCGGCGAGCCAGGTGGGCGAGGCGGCAGTCTGGCTGCACGACCCCATGGGCGTGCAGGACATTCCGGGCTTTGTCGGCGGCGAGGTGTCGGTGCAGGACGCCGGCGCGCAGCTCGCGGCCGCGTTCCTGACGGCTGAAGACGGCATGCGCATCCTCGACGCGTGCGCCGCGCCGGGCGGCAAGACCGCGCAACTGGCCGAGACGGCCAACCGACTGTCGATCGACGCGATCGAGGTCGATGCGGCACGGGCGGCGCGGATCGAGGAAAACCTGCAGCGGCTGCGCGCCCGCGACCATGCCCAGGTTCGGGTTGTTCTCGCCGATGCCACGCAACCGTCGACGTTCGCGTCGGGCCGCTACCACCGGATCCTGCTCGATGCGCCGTGCACGGCCTCGGGCATCGTGCGGCGTCATCCCGACATCCCGTGGTTACGCCGGCAGTCTGATGTTGCGCAATTAGCAACGCTGCAGGCGCGATTGCTGGACGCGCTGTGGCCGCTGCTGGAGCCCGCTGGTAGATTGCTTTACGTCGTCTGCTCGGTGTTCGACGAGGAAGGCTCGTTGCAGGTCGAACGGTTTGCCGCCCGGCATGCGGATGCCCGGCCCGTGGACCTGCCGGGGGTCGGCGCGCCTCGCCTGAAGCTGCTGCCGGCGCAGGCACCGGCCTGGTGCGGCGGCCTGCCAAGCGTGCACGACGGTTTTTACTTCGCGATATTCGAAAAGACGTAGGTCCTCGATGCTGAGCGCGGCCGGTCTGCCTTTCGACGGCGCTGCGCTGATTGCACCGCCGATCAGGCGTCTGCTGCTTGCCGTTCTCATCGTCGTGGCCGCGCTGCTCGCGGTCGCGGCGCCGGCCGTGGCCAGCGAGCAGATCGAGGTGCGCAGCGCCGAGCTGAGGCCCGCGGCCGACGGCGACGGCATCAGCCTCGACGCCACCTTCGACTTCGACCTGCCGTCGGCGCTCGAAGACGCGCTCAATCGCGGCGTGCCGCTGTACTTCATCGTCGACTTCGAGCTGTACCGGACCCGCTGGTACTGGTTCGACGACCGGCGCGCGGCCGCTTCGTTCACCTATCGGCTGAGCTACAGCCCGCTGACGCGCCAATACCGCCTGGCGCGCGGACCGCTGGCGCTGCCGTTCGACACCCTCGGCGAGGCGCTGGCCACGCTGCGCCGCGTCCGCGGCTGGACGGTGCTCGAGCGCGGCGCGCTCACCGCCGGCGACAGTTACCGGGCCCAGGTCCGCATGCGGCTGGACACGGCCCAGTTGCCGCGGCCGTTCCAGATCAGCGCCTTCACCAACCGGGACTGGACGCTCGCCTCCGAGTGGCGCAATGTGCCGGTGAAGCCCGAGCTGGCGCGGTGAGTCGGCCGCGACCGGCGCGGGCACCACCGAAGCCCACGGCCCGAGGCGACCGCGCCATGTCCTCGCTGCTCCGCTACGGCTTTCTCGCCGCGCTCGCCCTCGGCGGCGTGCTGCTGTTCCTGCTCGCCTCGGCGGCGAGCAGCACGGCGACCTTCGGCCGCCACTACCCGCTGCTGCTGGCACTGAACGGCGGCATCGCCGCCGCCCTGCTGGTGTTCGTGCTGGCGCTGGCCTGGCGGCTGGTCCGCCGCTACCGCGCCCGCCGCTTCGGCGCCCGGCTGATGGCCCGGTTCGCGGTGGCCTTCGCGCTGATGGGCGTGCTGCCCGGAACCCTGATCTATGTCGAATCGGTGCAGTTCCTGTCGCGTTCGATCGAGTCGTGGTTCGACGTGCGCGTGGACCGGGCGCTCGAATCCGGGTTGTCGCTCGGCCGCGCGGCGATCGAGGCGCAGCTCGCGGACGTCACCGCCAAGGCGCGCGCCATCGCGCTCGACCTGGCCGAGGTGCCGGAGTCGATGCAGCTCGGCGTGCTCGAGCGGGCGCGCGAGCGCGCCGGCATCCAGGAGGCGCTGCTCATCAGCGGCAGCGGCCAGCTGATCGGCACCTCCGGGCTGGGGCCGGCCGACTGGGGCTCCGAGCTGCCGTCCACCGCCGACCTGCAGCTGGCGCGCACGCAACGGCACCTGGCGCTGATCGAGGGCGACCCGCTGGCCAGCGACGAACGATCGGCGCTGCGCACGCGGGTGCTGGTGGCGATTCCCAGCCTCGGTCCGGCGCCGTCGCTGGGCGAAGGCACCGGCAAACGCGAGCCGTCGCTGCGGTCCGAACCCGCCCCGCCGGGGCTGGCGCCGCGCCGGGCCGAGCCGCGCTTCCTGCAGATGATCCAGCGGCTGCCGCCGACAGTGGCCGCCAATGCCGGGGCGCTGCAGCGCGGCTACCGCGACTACCAGGAACTGTCGCTGGCCCGCGGCGGGCTGAAGCAGATCTACACCGTGACGCTGACGCTGACGCTGGTGCTGGCGGTGTTCGCCGCGGTCGCCGGCGGCATCCTGCTCGCCGGCTCGATGACCGCCCCCCTGCTGCAGGTCGCCGAGGGCACCAAGGCGGTGGCCGAAGGCAACTACCGCAAGGTGCGCGAGTTTCCCGGGCACGACGAGCTGCACGAACTGACGCAGTCGTTCAACGCGATGACCCGCCAGCTGTCGGAGGCGCGCGATGCGGTCGAGGCGCGCTCGCGCGAGCTGGAAAACGCGCGCGCCTACCTCGAACGGGTGCTGGCCAACCTGTCGGCCGGGGTCGTCGTGCTCGATCGGGAACGGCGCCTGGTGACGGCCAACCATGGCGCCAGCCGCATCCTCGGCCAGCCGCTCGGCGCCGCCGTGGGACGCCGGCTCGCGGAGGTCGCGCCCGACTTCGAGCGGCAGATCGGCGCCGCGTTTTCCGACCAGTCGCTCGCCTCGGCGCCGAGCGAGTCGTGGCAGCGGCAGATCGAACTGGCGCGCGGCCCGGCGCAGGCCGGCGAAACGCTGTCGCTGCTGGCCCGCGGCTCGCAGCTGCCGCTCGACGACGGGCCGGGCTTCGTCGTCGTGTTCGACGACATCACGCAGGTGATCTCCGCCCAGCGCGCGCTGGCCTGGGGCGAGGTGGCACGGCGCCTGGCGCACGAGATCAAGAACCCGCTGACGCCGATCCAGCTCGCCGCCGAGCGGCTGCAGATGAAGCTCGGCGGCAGGCTGCCGGCGCAGGACGAGGCCGTCCTGACGCGCGGCGCAACCACGATCATCAGCCAGGTGGCGGCGATGAAGCGGATGGTCGACGACTTCCGCCACTATGCGCGCGTGCCGCCGGCGCGGCTGGCGCCGCTGGACCTGAACGCGCTGATCGAGGAGGTCGCGGCCCTGTATGGCGCCGAGCACGAGGCGGCGCGCGAAGGCGTGGTGCGGCTGCAGCTCGCGGCTGCCCTGCCGCGCATCTCGGGCGACAGCACCCAGCTGCGCCAGGTGATCCACAACCTGCTGGCCAACGCGCAGGAGGCGGCGGCGCATGCCGCCCCGGCAAGGACGCAGGCGCCGCGCGTGGTCGTGCGCACCGAGGCGCTGCTCGCCGCCGGCGGCGAGACAGCGCAGGCGGTGCGCCTGACCATCGAGGACAATGGCCCGGGATTCGCAACGAATATACTTCGACGCGCCTTCGAGCCCTACGTGACGACCAAGCCGGGCGGCACCGGACTGGGCCTGCCGATCGTGAAGAAAATCGTGGACGAGCATGACGCGCGCATCGAACTGGCGAACCTCGGCACGGGCGGGGCGGCGGTGACGATCCTGTTCCGTCGCCTGGCCAGCGCGCCGCATGCGGCCGCGGCCGCCGCTTCCGCGCACTGACCCCAGGCGCGCGCCGCGTCGGCCACCTGCTCGCCGTCACTGAACCGCGCCGATGCCCACCATCCTTGTCGTCGACGACGAAATCGGCATCCGCGAGCTGCTGTCGGAGATCCTCGCCGACGAGGGCCACGTGGTGCTGACGGCGGAGAACGCCGCCGCCGCCCGGGCGCTGCGCCAGCGCGAAACGCCGGACCTGGTCCTGCTCGACATCTGGATGCCCGACACCGACGGCGTGACGCTGCTGAAAGAATGGGCCGCCAGCGGCCAGCTGACGATGCCGGTGATCATGATGTCGGGGCACGCCACCATCGACACCGCGGTCGAGGCGACGCGCTTCGGCGCGCTCGACTTCCTGGAGAAGCCCGTGGCGCTGGCGCGGCTGCTGGCCGCCGTGCGCAGCGGGCTGGACCGGGGCCGGCCCAGGCCGGGGCGGGCCGCCACGGCAGGCACGACGGCCGCGGCGGCGCCCTTGCCGGCAACGCGCGTCGACGAGCCGCGCCACGTGGCGATCGACAGCCCGCGCAGCCCGCCGCCCGCGCCGGCCCTGCCGCCGTCGAACGCCGCTTCGGTCGGCCTGGACCAGCCGCTGCGCGAGGCGCGCGACCAGTTCGAGCGCGTCTACTTCGAGTACCACCTGGCGCGCGAGTCGTTCTCGATGACCCGGGTCGCCGACCGCGCCGGGCTCGAGCGCACGCACCTTTATCGCAAGCTCAAGCAGCTGGGCATCGAGCTGGTGCGCGGCAACCGGCGCGCGCAGGGTCCAGACGAGGCGGCGCTCGCCGACGCGCCGCAGCCGCAGCCCGATGGCGGCCAGCGCTGAACGGCCGGCCCGACCCCTGCCCGGAACGGGCCAAGCGCGCCCCGGCCGCCGCTGACACCGCCGCCGTCACCGAGCCGACCACGACCGGGCGCGCATGAAGATCATCATCCTCGGCGCGGGGCGCGTCGGCACGTCAGTGGCCGAGAGCCTGGTGTCGGAAGCCAACGACATCACGGTCATCGACTCCGACGCGGCGCGGGTGGCCGACCTGCAGAGCCGCTACGACCTGCGCGGCCTGGTCGGCAACGCCACGCAGCCGTCGCTGCTGCGCGAAGCGGGGGCGGCGGACGCCGACCTGCTGATCGCCGTCACGGCGGTCGACGAGGTGAACCTGGTCGCCTGCAAGATCGCCGCCGAGGTGTTCAATGTGCCCACGCGGATCGCCCGCGTGCGCAACACCGAGCTGCAGCAGCACCCGAAGCTGCTCGGCGACGACGGCTTCCGCGTCAGCCACATCATCTGGCCGGAGCAGAGCGTCACCGACCTGCTGCTGCGGCTGATCGAGTTCCCCGAGGCGCTGCAGGTGCTCGACTTCGCCGACGGCAAGGTGGGCCTGATCGCCGTGCGCATCTACGCCGGCGGGCCGCTCGTGTCGCACCCGATCCAGGACCTGCGCAAGCATGTGCCCAGCGTCGACGCGCGCATCGTCGCCATCTTCCGCAGCGGCCGCAGCATTGCCTGCGAAGGCGGCACGCTGATCCAGCCGGGCGACGAGGTGTTCTTCCTCGCCGCCAGCCAGAACATCCGCGCCGTGATGCGCGAGCTGCGACGGCTGGACAAGCCGGTCCGACGGCTGATCATCGCCGGCGGCGGCAACATCGGCCTGCGGCTGGCGCGGGCGCTCGACACCGGCGAGGGCATCGACTGGGGTGCGAAGTTCAACATCAAGATCATCGAGCGCAACAAGCGGCGCTGCGAGCAGCTGTCGCACCAGGTCTCCAGCGACGTGCTGGTCCTGAACGGCGACGCCACCGACGAGGACCTGCTGCGCGACGAGGGGGTCGGCGAGACCGACCTGTTCATGGCGCTGACCAACGACGACGAGAACAACATCATGAGCGCGCTGCTCGCCAAGCGGATGGGCGCGCGGCGCACGATCGCGCTGATCAACCGCAAGAGCTACGGCGAGCTGATGCAGGGCGGGCAGATCGACATCGCCATTTCGCCGAGCCACGCCACGCTGTCGAACCTGCTGCGGCACGTGCGGCGCGGCGACGTGGTCGCGGCGCACAGCCTGCGCCACGGCGCGGCCGAGGCGCTGGAGATCGTCGCCCACGGCGACGCCTCGAGTTCGCGCGTCGTCGGCCGCCGGATCGAGCAGATCGAACTGCCCAAGGCCTCGACCATCGGCGCCGTCCTGCGCGGCGAGGGCGAGACGGCGCGCGTGCTGATCGCGCACCACGACACGGTGATCGAGTCCGAGGACCACGTGCTCGTGTTCGTCGCCAACAAGCGGATGATCCCGAAGCTGGAGAAGCTGTTCCAGGTTGGAGTCGGGTTTTTCTAAGGCTATATTCGCGCGGTTGACTTTCCTCCTCCCCGGTCCGCAGGCGCCGCCTCGGGTCCGGCGCGGCGGGACGGCGCAACGCAGGCGTAGCCACAGACCTTTGACCGACAAGGAGACACGATGGACTTTCTGAAGAGCAGGATCGAGAAACCGGCACGTCGCAGGGTGCTCGGCGCCGCCGCGGTGGCCGCATTGGGCGCGCCGATGATCGCCCGTGGGCAGACCGGCCCGATCAGCATGCGCTGGCAGTCGACCTGGCCGGCGAAGGACATCTTCCACGAGTACGCCAACGACTTCGCCAAGAAGGTCAACGACATGACCGGCGGCGAGCTGAAGATCGAGGTGCTGCCGGCCGGCGCCGTGGTGCCGGCCTTCGGCCTGCTCGACGCGGTGTCCAAGGGCACGCTCGACGGCGGCCACGGCGTGCTCGTCTACCACTACGGCAAGCAGAACGCGCTGGCGCTGTGGGGCTCCGGCCCGGCCTTCGGCATGGACGCCAACATGCTGCTGGCCTGGCACAAGTACGGCGGCGGCAGGCAACTGTTCGAGAAGCTGTACGCCTCGATCGGCGCCAACGTGGTGTCGTTCCCGTACGGCCCGATGCCGACCCAGCCGCTGGGCTGGTTCAAGAAGCCGGTCACCAAGGTCGAGGACTTCAAGGGCCTGAAGTTTCGCACCGTCGGCATCTCGATCGACGTGTTCACGGCGCTCGGCGCGGCGGTCAACGCGCTGCCCGGCGGCGAGATCGTGCCGGCGATGGACCGCGGCCTGCTCGACGCGGCCGAGTTCAACAACGCCACGTCCGACCACATCCTCGGCTTCGCGGACGTGTCCAAGGTGTGCATGCTGCAGAGCTACCATCAGAACGCCGAGCAGTTCGAGATCATGTTCAACAAGACCAAGTACGACGCGCTGCCGGCCAAGATGAAGGCGATCATCGAAAGCGCCGTCGAGGCCGCAAGCGCCGACATGTCGTGGAAGGCCGTCGACCGTTATTCCAAGGACTACGTCGAACTGCAGAAAAAGGGCGTCAAGTTCTACAAGACGCCCGACCCGGTGCTGCAGCGCCAGCTGTCCGGCTACGACGCGGCAGCGGCGAAGAAGGCCGAGGGCAACGCCCTGTTCAAGGAGATCGAGGCCTCGCAGAAGCAGTTCGCCGAGCGCGCCGTGAAGTGGGAGCTCGACACCGTGGTCAGCCGCCGCATGGCCTACAACCACTACTTCGCGCCCAAGGCGCCCGCCGCCAAGAAGTAGGCAGGACCACGGAGTAGAGTGCAGCCATCCGGCGCGAGCCGGGTGGCTGTTTTCATTGCGCGGTCACCGGCAAGCCGGTCTGGCTGAGGGAGCCCGGTTCATGCAGAAGCTGCTGCTGTTCGTCGACAAGGTCAGCACCTTCGTCGGCCATGCTTTCTCGTGGCTGATCGTGCTGCTGACGCTGCACGTGACCTGGGAAGTGTTCTCGCGCTACGTGCTCAGCAATCCGCGCGCCTGGGCCTTCGACGGCATGATCATGCTGTACGGCACGCTGTTCATGATGGCCGGGGCGTACACGCTGGCCAAGAGCGGGCACGTACGCGGCGACGTGCTGTACGGCTTTTTCGAGCCGCGTACGCAGGCGACGATCGACCTCGTCCTGTACATCGTGTTCTTCCTGCCCGGCGTGATCGCGCTCACCTACGCCGGGTATTTCTACGCCGCCGAGTCGTGGGCCATCAACGAGCACTCGAACATCACCGCCGAGGGCCCGCCGATCTATCCGTTCAAGACCGTGATTCCGGTCGCCGGCGCGGTGCTGCTGCTGCAGGGCATCGTCGAGATCGTCCGCTGCGTGATCTGCCTGAAGCAGGGCGACTGGCCGTCGCGCGAGGAGGATGTCGAGGAAGTCGACGTCGACAAGCTGAAGGAAATGGTGCACGTCACGGACAAAGACCTGGCCGGGCTCGACGCGCTGGTGTCCCACCAGGAGTCGGCCAAGTGAAGATCCGCAAGGAACTTTGGTTCGGCTTATCGCTGATGGCGCTGCTGCTCGCCGCCACGGCGATCTTCACACCGTGGAGCCGCCTGCTCGACGGCCATATCGCCAGGGAAGACCTCGGCACGCTCGGCCTGCTGATGCTGTCGCTGGTGGTGGTGGCGATCATGCTCGGTTTTCCCACCGCCTTCACGCTGATGGGCATGGGCGTGTTCTTCGCCTGGCTCGCCTACCGCAGCGCCAATCCGGAGCTGGCCAACCGCCAGGTGCTCGACCTGATGGTGCAGCGGGCGTACTCGGTGATGTCGAACGATGTGCTGATCGCCGTGCCGCTGTTCGTGTTCATGGGCTATCTCGTCGAGCGGGCGGCGCTCATCGAGCGGCTGTTCAAGAGCCTGCACCTTTCGCTGGCCCGGGTGCCCGGCTCGCTGGCCGTCGCCACCATCGTCACCTGCGCCATCTTCGCCACCGCCACCGGCATCGTCGGCGCGGTGGTGACGCTGATGGGCCTGCTCGCCTTCCCGGCGATGCTGCGCGCCGGCTACGACGCCAAGGTCGCGGCGGGCGCGATCACCGCCGGCGGCTGCCTCGGCATCCTCATCCCGCCGTCGGTGCTGCTGATCGTGTACGGCGCGACTGCGGGCGTGTCGGTGGTGCAGCTCTACGCCGGCGCCTTCTTCCCCGGGATCATGCTGGCGGCCATGTACGTTGGCTTCGTGCTGGTGCTGGCCAAGCTCAAGCCGCGGCTGATGCCACCGCTGGGCGAGGCCGACCGTCACGTCGAACTGCCGCCCTTCGCCAAGACGCTGTCGGCGCGAGGCGTCAATGCGCTCTTCGGGCTGCTCGGCGCCATGGGCGGCCGCGCCGGCGTCTCCCCGTCGACGGCCCTGAAGCAGCTGTTCGTCTCGCTGCTGCCGATGCTGGCGGTGGCGGGCATCCTGGCGGTGATCTACAGCGTGGCCACGGCGCCGGTGGTGGTCGACAGCACGGCCGGCCTCGTGCAGGCTGGCGGCGACGTCGCCGCCGACGTCAAGGACGAGGGCGATGAGCAGGCCGGCGGCCTGGCCGAGCCACCGGCCGAAGACGGCGATCTGCAGGAGCCTCCGGGCGCGGCAGAAGAGAAGATGGCAGGCGAACCGGCGCCGGAAGCGAAGGCTGAACTCGCGGCGGCCGAGCCGGCGGCGGCCGCGGCCGAACGACTCCCGGCGCCGACGTGGTTCTGGGGCATGCTCGCCGGCGCCGCCGTGTTCCTCGCGGTGCTCTACTGGGCGTGGAGCTGGCAGCGCCTCGAAGTGTTCAAGATGCTGCTCGCCTCGTTCTTCCCGCTGGCACTGCTGATCCTGGCGGTGCTCGGCTCGATCGTCTTCGGCCTGGCCACGCCGACCGAGGCCGCCGCGGTCGGCGCCTTCGGCGGGTTCATCCTGGCCACCCTCTATCGCTATGTTGCCCACTCGCGCAGCGGCGTCGCAGGCGGGCCGGCACTGGCCACAGTCAAGGAACTGGGCGTGATCCTGAAGGATTCCTCGTTCCTGACCGCCAAGACCAGCGCCATGGTGTGCTGGCTGTTCGTGGGCTCGTCGATCTTCTCCGCCGCCTTCGCTCTTCTAGGCGGACAGGAACTGGTCGAGAAGTGGGTGCTGTCGCTGGGGTTGACGCCGTTCCAGTTCATGGTGCTGGCCCAGTTCATCATCTTCATCCTCGGCTGGCCGCTCGAGTGGACCGAGATCATCGTCATCTTCATGCCCATCTTCGTGCCGCTGCTGCCCAAGTTCGGCATCGACCCGCTGTTCTTCGGCCTGCTGGTGGCGCTGAACCTGCAGACGGCGTTCCTGTCGCCCCCGGTGGCGATGGCGGCCTTCTATCTGAAGGGCGTCGCGCCGAAGCACGTGACGCTGAACCAGATCTTCGCCGGCATGATGCCGTTCATGGCCATCCAGGTGATCGCCCTGGTGCTGCTGTACATGTTCCCGGGCATCGGCCTGTGGCTGCCGAGCGTGCTGTACGGACGTTGACGCGAAGCCGCACCGACATGTCTGCCCTGCCGCGCAGACACGAAATCGCGCCGGCAGCGGCGGGGACCGACGGGTAACGGCGCGCCACGCGCGGCCCCATCGCCATGCAAGCGCTCGCCCGCCATGTGTTCCCGGTGGTCAACGTGCTGGGCGCGGTCGTCGGCCTGTTTTCGTTCGCGATGCTGGTGCCGCTGGCGTTCGCCTTCTTCGTCGACGACCGGACGCTGATCGCCTACGACGCCGCGTTCCTGTCGACCTTCCTGTCGGGCGCGGCCCTGTGGTTCACAACGCGCCGGTTCCGGCGCGAACTGCAGCCGCGCGACGGCTTCCTGCTGGTGGCGCTGGTGTGGACGGTGCTGCCCGGCTTCGCGACGCTGCCGCTGCTGCTGCACCTGCCCGGCCTGTCGTTCACCGACGCGTACTTCGAGACGATGTCGGGGCTGACCACCACCGGCGCCACCGTGCTCAGCGGGCTGGACGGCCTGCCGCTGTCGATCAACGTCTGGCGCCACCTGCTGGTATGGATGGGCGGCATGGGCGTGATCGTCCTGGCGGTGGCGATCCTGCCGCTGCTCGGTGTCGGCGGCAGCCAGATCTACAAGGCCGAGACCGCCGGCCCGCTGAAGGAAGCCAAGCTCACGCCGCGCATCGCCGACACGGCCAAGGGCCTGTACACGATCTATGCCGTCATCTCGCTGGCCTGTTTTTTCGCCTACCGCGTCGCCGGCATGAACTGGGCCGACGCCTTCCTGCACATGTGCTCGACGATGGGCCTCGGCGGCTTCTCCTCCCACGACGCCAGCTTCGGCCACTGGAACCTGCCGGCAATCGAGTACACCGCGGTGGTGTTCATGCTGCTCGCCGGCTTCAACTTCTCGATGCACTTCCTGGCCTGGCGCAAGCGCTCGCTGTGGGTCTACCTGCGCGACCCGGAGGGCAAGAGCTTCGTCGTGGTCACGCTCGGCGCCTCGCTGGCCATCGCCGGCTTCCTGGTGTGGCGCGAGACGTATCCGGATTTCGCCACCGCGCTGCGCTTCGCGCTGTTCAACACGGTGTCGATTGCCACCACGACCGGCTACGCCAGCACCGACTACAACCAGTGGCCGATCTTCGCGCCGGTGCTGATGCTGCTGCTGTGCTGCTTCGCCACCTGCGCCGGCTCCACCGGCGGCGGCATCAAGATGATCCGCGCCATATTGCTGGTCAAGCAGGCCCGGCGCGAGTTCGTCCGCATCCTGCACCCGAAGGTCGTCAACCCGATCACCTTCGGCGGCCAGGTGATCGACAACAACGTCATCTTCGCCATCCTCGCCTTCATGCTGATCTGGGGCGCGACCGTGCTCGTCTGCACCTTCCTGCTGCTGGCCTCGGGGCTGGACGTGATCTCCGCGATCACCGCGGTGCTGGCAAGCATCAACAACACCGGCCCCGGTCTGAACCAGGTCGGCCCGGCAGCCAACTACGCAGGGCTGACCGACTTCGAGACCTGGGTCTGCACCTTCGCGATGCTGGTCGGGCGGCTCGAACTGATGTCGGTGATGGTGCTGTTCACGCCGACCTTCTGGCGCCGGTGAACGCCGTCGCGCCCGGCGCGCCGTGCGTCAGCCTGCGCGTGGCGGCCACGCCGGCGCAGCGGCTCGCCGCGATCGAGGCCTGGCTCGACGCCATGCCCGCGCCGATGCAAGACGGTGGTGCCGCGGTCATTGCCGAAGGCGCGCTCCTGGACCGCCCGGCGGTGCGCGATGCGCCGTTGATCGGCCTGGCCGCGGGATGCCCCTGCTGTGTCGGCCTCACTACTCTACGCGTGACGATCGCGCGTACGCTGCGTGCGCACCGGCCGCGGGCGCTGCTGCTGTTGCTGGCCACCGAAGCGCACCTGCCTCGGCTTCGTCGGCTGCTCGAAGACGGTGAACTCGGCGTGCGTTTCGTCGTCGACTCCTGCCCATGAACGTCGTCCGCCTCAACGGCATCGACATCGCCTACCTGGTCGAAGGCGACGGCGCGCCGACGCGCCCATGGCTGTGCTTCGCACACGCGCTCGGCCTGGACCACACGATGTGGGACGCGCAGGCCACGGCCTTCGGCAGGGCCTGCAACCTCCTGCGCTACGACCTGCGCGGCCACGGCCGCACCGAGGCGCCCGACGGCGATTACACGCTGGAGCAGATGGCCGACGACCTGCGCGGGCTGCTCGACCACCTGTCGATCAGGCGCTGTCATTTCGTCGGCCTTTCCCTCGGCGCGATGGTCGGCCAGCTTGCCGCGGCGCGCTGGCCGCTGCGCTTCGCCTCGCTGACCCTGGCCGGCGCCGCCTGCCGCTTCTCGCCGCAGATGCAGCCGATGTGGGCAAGCCGCGTTACCGCCGCGCGCTCGCCGCTGGGCATGAATGCCGTGGTCGACGCGTCGGTCAGCAGCTGGTTCACCGCCGCCTTCTTCGCCACCCGCGCCGCCGAGATCTCGCGCTTCGTGCAGGTGCTGCGCCGCACGCCGGTGGCCGGCTACGCCGGCGCCGTCGCCGCCATGTCGCGGGCCGACCTGACGACGCGGCTGTCGGCGCTCGCCTGTCCGGTGCTGGTGCTGCTTGGCGAGGATGACCGCGTCACGCCGCTGGCCTTCGCCGAGGAGATCCTGATGCACGTCCCGCAGGCCCGACTGCAGCGGATCGTCGGCGCCTCGCACCTGTCCAACGTCGAGCAGGTCGCCGACTTCAACGCCGCGCTGCGCAGCTTCCTCGCCGCCGGCCCCTGAGCCGGGCGCCGCCCGGGGGCTTGAGATCGCGCCCGGCGATCCGATATATCGGAGTAAGGCGGTCGTCGGTTCGTACCGCCAGCGCGTTCAGGTCCTTATGCAGACTATCTACAACAGTTCGCTGTACTGCGTGGTCGAGTTCACCGGCTTCGGCGCCGAGGGCCAGCATCCGGCCGGCGGTTTCGAGATCATGGACAAGACCCTGCGTCGCGAAATCTTCCTCGGCGGCAGGGACGCGGAGCAGTTCCGTTCCAGCGTACAGGCGCTGATCGCCGCGCAACCGTCGACCGACGATCTCGACGAGTTCCTTGCCGCCTACACCGGCGCGATGACCACGCCGGTCGCGTTGCACTGACTCGGGTTATCCACTACGCGGCTCGCGCGTCGCCACCAGCAGCAGCAGCAGGGCGACGGCCAGCCAGCCCAGCAGAAACAGAAGCCCGGCCTGGAAGGCGGCGGCGTCGTACTGCCGCACGCCGCCAACGGCGACACCTTGCCAGTGCGCATCGAGGATCAGCCCGATCACCGGCATCTGCACCAACGCGCCGACCATCACGCCCGCGTTGACCACGCCGGTGGCGGTGCCCTGCAGGCGCAGCGGCGCTGACTCCTTGGCAAAGCCGAACGACAGCACCATGGCGCCGGCGCCGAAGCTCGATACCAGCAGCAGCGGCACCAGCAGCAGCAGCGACGCGGCCGGCGCGGCAGCCAGCACCGCAAAGCCTGCGAGCATCAACCCGCCGCCGATCGCAAACGGCAGCTTGCGCCGCTGCAGGCGGTCGGACCACACGCCGAACACCGGCCCGCCGATGGCGAACAGCACCAGCATCGACGATGTGATCAGCGCCGCCTGCGCGACGCTGATCCGGTGCACCTGCGACAGTAGCGGCACGCCCCACAGCCCCGTGAAGGCGAGGAAAGCGCCGCAAACGCCCGAGTTGACCAGCGCCAGTACCCACGGGTTCGGATAGCGCAGGATCGCCCGCAGGTCGGCGGCGATCGAGGCCGGCGGCCCGGAGTCGATCCTCGGCAGGTGGCTGACGAAGCCCCGATCGGCGGGGTCGTCGCGCATCAGCAGCTTGATCGCCACGGCCAGCGCCAGCGCCAGCAGCCCGGAGGCGGCGATCACGCCGCGCCAGCCGAAGGCGTCGGCCAGCCAGCGCAGCGGCGGCCCGGCCAGCACGGCGCCGAGCGTGCCGACCGCCAGCGACAGCCCGGACAGCGTTGCGAACCGCGACGGCGCGAACCAGTGCGTGACCAGCTTCAGCATCGACACCCAGGCCACCCCGTGCGCGGCGCCGATCAGCGCCCGGCCGAGTCCGGCCACAAGCGCCGAATCGGCCCAGGCGAAGATCAGGCTTCCCGTGCCGGCCAGCACGCTGCCGGCGACGAACATCCGGCTCGGCCCGAGGCGGTCGACCAGCACGCCGGTCGGCACCTGCATCGCCGCGTAGGCGTAGTAGTAAAAGGCCGAGAGATTGCCGAGGCCGGCGGCCGACAGCGCAAAGTCGCGCATCAGGTCCGGCGCCAGCGAGGCCGGCGTGACGCGCTGGAAGAAACCGAACAGGTAGAAGGCCGCGGCCAGGCCCCAGATCAAGGACGACAGCCGCAGCGGCGGAAAGTGCATTTCGGGGTCGCGGCCGAACGCCGCGTGGCGTGGAGCGCCGATTCTAGAGAGCCGGGCCGCCGCTGCCCGCGTCACCGGCTTGCGCGCGCGTTTGCCTTCGATCTTCCGGTGACGATCGCGCGCCAGCGTCGAGGCGCACCACGCGGCGCGCCGGTTGCCGCCGGCGCAAGGTTCGCGCCTACACCTGCCGCCAGGGCAGGCCGTGCCTGCGCCAGCCGCCGACCGTGCTGCGATGGTGCTCGCGGTCGAGGTCGCCCTCGAAGCCCTCGAGCACGTTGGCCACGTCGGTGAATCCTTGCGCCTCGAGCGCGAGGCCGGCGTCGACGCTGCGCTTGCCGCTGCGGCAGATCAGCACGATCGGCCGGTCCTTGCGGCCGGCCATCCGCAGCACTTCCTCGGTAAAGTGCGGGTTGACCTCGAAATCCGGCGCCGTGTTCCACTCGATGTTGATCGCGTCGACCGGGTGGCCGACGTAGAAGTGCTCGATCTCGGTGCGGCAGTCGATCAGCAGCGCATTCGGGTTGGCCTGCAGCGCCTCGTGGGCCTGCTGTGGTGTCAGGTGTTTCATGCTCGGCTCCTGGGGCGGCCATTATCGATGCCGGCACCGGCACCTGCCGTAACCGCCGCGCATAAGCAAATGCCCGCCGACGATCGCGGCGCGACGGCCTTGACCGAATGATGGCCGACGCGGCCACCTACAATGACAGCCCCTCGCACCTGAAGCCGCCGATGTCCGCCTCCCGCGCCGAAACAAAGTTGCGCGAACTGCTCGCCCGCCGCATCCTGATCCTGGACGGCGCGATGGGCACGATGATCCAGCGCTGCAAGCTGACGGAAGGGCAGTTCCGCGGCGCGCGCTTCGCCGATCACCCGCGCGACCTGCGCGGCAACAACGAACTGCTGCAGCTCACCGCGGCCCACATCGTGCGCGAGATCCACGAGCAGTACCTGGCCGCCGGCGCCGACATCGTCTCGACCAACACCTTCGGCGGCACGCGCACGGCGCAGGAGGACTACGGGCTGGCGGAGCTGGCCTACGAGATGAACGTCGAGGCGGCGAAGCTGGCCCGTGCCGCGGCGGACAAGTTCACCTCTGCCGAGAAACCGCGCTTCGTCGCCGGCGCGATGGGGCCGACGCCGAAGACGGCGTCGATCTCGCCGGACGTCAACGACCCCGGCGCGAGAAACATCACCTTCGACGACCTCGTGCTCGCCTACGGCCAGCAGGCGCGGGGCTTGCTCGACGGCGGCGCCGACATCCTGCTGGTCGAGACGATCTTCGACACCCTGAACGCCAAGGCCGCCATCTTCGCCATCGAGGGTGAGTTCGAGCGCAGAGGCGCGCGCTTTCCGGTGATCATCTCCGGCACGGTGACCGACGCCTCGGGCCGCATCCTGTCCGGCCAGACGGTGGCGGCGTTCTGGCACTCGATCCGCCATGCGAAGCCGCTGGCGGTGGGGCTGAACTGCGCCCTCGGCGCGGCGCTGATGCGGCCGTACATCGAAGAGTTGTCGAAGATCGCCGACACCTTCGTCAGCGTCTATCCGAATGCCGGGCTGCCGAACCCGATGTCCGAGACCGGCTTCGACGAGACGCCGGAGGTCACCTCCAGCTTGCTCGCCGAGTTCGCGCAGGCGGGCTTCGTCAACATCGCCGGCGGCTGCTGCGGCACCACGCCGGAGCACATCGCCGCCATCGCCCGCGCCATCGACGGCGCGGCGCCGCGCAAGGTGCCCGCGTTCGCGCCGGTGATGAAGCTGTCGGGGCTCGAGGCGGTGACCATCGGCGACGACGCGCTGTTCGTCAACGTCGGCGAGCGCACTAACGTCACCGGCTCGAAGGCTTTCGCGCGGCTGATCCTCGCTGGCCAGTTCGAGGAAGCGATGTCGGTGGCGCGGCAGCAGGTGGAAAGCGGCGCCCAGGTCATCGATGTCAACATGGACGAGGCGATGCTCGACTCGGCCGCGGCGATGACACGGTTCCTGAATCTCATCGGCGCCGAGCCGGACATCGCCCGCGTGCCGGTGATGATCGACAGCTCCAAATGGAGCGTGATCGAGGCGGGCCTGAAGTGCGTGCAGGGCAAGTGCATCGTCAATTCGATCTCGCTGAAGGAAGGCGAGGGCGAGTTCCTGCGCCAGGGGATGCTGGCGCGCCGCTATGGCGCAGCAGTGATCGTGATGGCGTTCGACGAGCAGGGCCAGGCCGACAGCTTCGACCGCAAGGTGGCGATCTGCCGCCGCAGCTACGACCTGCTGTTGGGCAGCGGCTTCCCGGCCGAGGACATCATCTTCGACCCGAACATCTTCGCCATCGCCACCGGCATCGAGGAGCACGACAACTACGCGGTCGACTTCATCGAGGCCACGCGCTGGATCCGCCACCACCTGCCGCACGCCAAGGTGAGCGGCGGCGTCTCCAACGTCAGCTTCAG
>Ga0114939_10001032_pt1 | contig 22570 bp, 22 predicted proteins | sample AshMeaCrysSpring_FD_87196 | JGI IMG/M metagenome (GOLD analysis project Ga0114939, IMG submission 87196) | Groundwater microbial communities from Big Spring, Nevada to study Microbial Dark Matter (Phase II) - Ash Meadows Crystal Spring | ecosystem: Environmental > Aquatic > Deep subsurface >...
CTGTCCGCCCCGCCGCGACCGTCCAGGCGTCGAACCCGGTGAGGGCGACCTTGGTGACGGGGAGGGTGAGGGAGAAGACGACGACGCCGAGCAGGGCCAGCAGCACGCCGCCAGGGGTGCGCAGGGCGGGCGACCTCAGGGCTGCCCGGCCAGGAACGCCTCCAGCCAGGTGGCCAAGGCCTGGCTTGCGTCGTGCACCGTGTCGACCCAGGCCTGTCGGGCGCCCGAGTCGGCCGAGTCGGTGACGTGCTTGACCAGCCGCACGTCCACACCCGCAGCGCGGCAGGCCGCAGCCACGGCATAGCCCTCCATGTCGACCAGGTCGGCGCGCTCGGCGATGCGGTCGCGCACCGCCGCGTCGGTGACGAACATGTCGCCGGTGGCCAGCCGGGCCCCGTCTCCCAGCACGATCGGCGCGCCGTAGCGGTACCCGGTGAGCTGCTCCAGCACCACGCTGTCCAGGTCGTGCTGGGCGACCACGCCGATCTCGTGGGTGCCCTCCCAGCCTGGTCGCAGCGCGCCGGCGGTGCCCAGGTTGAGCACCAGGTCGGGACGGCCGCGCGGGTCGGCCAGCGCCCCGGCCACGGCGAGCGCGGCGTTGACCTTGCCCACGCCGAGCACCACCCGGGGCAGGTCGTCGGGCAGGTGCACGGCCTCCTGCTCAACGGCGACGGCCAGCAGCACACGAAGACCGGGGCTCATGCGCCGCAGCGTAGGAGCCGGTGACGGACCGGCGCACCCGCCGCCGGGGTGACAGGATCGACGCATGGACCTGACCGTGGTGGACAACCCCGAGCTCCTGCGCTTCGAGGCACGCGCCGGCGACGTCGTCGCGGGCTTCGCCGACTACCAGCCCAGCCCGCAGGGGCTGGTGCTCCCGCACACCGAGGTCGATCCCGCGTTCGAGGGCCAGGGAGTGGGCTCGACGCTGGTGCGCCGGATGCTCGACGAGCTGCGCGACAGAGGCGAGACGGTCGTGCCGCGCTGCCCCTTCGTCCGGTCCTACATCCGCCGGCACTGGGACGCCTACGGGTCGATGGCTGTGGGGCTGTCCGAACCGCCCGCCGACGGCGACTGAGAAGCACCATCGGTCAGCTCTCGGGGCCGGGGGCCAGCAGCTCACGGGCCGTCCGGACGGCGGCCTCACGCAGCCGGGCCTGGTCGGCGCCGCCCTGGCCTCCTGCATCGAGACGGTCCCGGTAGGCCGCCTCCCGAAGCATGCGACGTACCGCCTGCAGCCGGGCGAAGGCCGCGAGGCCGTCCGGGTCGGCTGGGACGTCGAGGCCACTCGACGGCCACCGGCGCTGGGCCTGCTCGCACCAGGCCCGCACGAGCGGCAGCAGCTCGTCGTGCTCGGCGGTGTCCCGTACCGCCGTGGCGCAGTCGTCGTGCAGCCGCTTCCACAGGCCCGTGCCCAGCGGGTCCTCGGCCCGACGACGCCGGGCGAACCAACCCTTCACCGGCGACCGGGCCCGGGGTGGTGCGGGCCTACAGGTACATCCCGCTGCCGAGGTGCGGTCGGCCCTCCTCGGCAGGACGTCCGGTGGCCTGGTGGCCATGCTCCGATCCGTGCCCGGGCCCGGGCTGGCCGGCTCCCTCAGGGCTCTGGGGCAGGGCCCGGCGCATCTGCTCCAGCTGGGCTCGGGCGGCCATCTGCTGGGCGAACAGCGCGGTCTGGATGCCGTGGAACAGCCCCTCGAGCCATCCCACCAGCTGGGCCTGGGCGATCCGCAGCTCAGCCTCGGTCGGGACCTCCGCCTCGGTGAACGGCAGGGACAGCCGCTCGAGCTCGTCGACCAGCTCGGGGGCCAGCCCCTGCTCCAGCTCGGTCACCGATGCTCGGTGGATCTGCTTGAGACGCCTGCGGCTGGCCTCGTCCAGCGGGGCCGACTTCACCTCGTCCAGCAGCTGCTTGATCATCGTGCCGATCCGCATCACCTTGGCCGGCTGCTCGACGAGGTCGGTGATGGAGCGGGTCTCCTCCACGTCGTCCCCGGAGGTGGCGCCGTCGGGGTCGGCCGTGGCCGTGCCGAGCACGACTCCGCCAGGCCCGACCACGACCACCTGTGCCCGCTCGTCCGCCTCGCGCTCCTGGCTCATGCCGCCATCCTCCCCCGCGGCCGCGGGGCCCCACAACCGGGCCCCGGGAGCCGCGGCACCGCAGGTCAGCGGGGGCAGGGCGATACCGAGTGGCGCCGACCCCCACCGGTTTGTCACCATTGACCTTGTGAACACTTTCACGATCTCTGCTCCGAGCCCGTCACCTGCCGGCCCGGCCGACCCCACGGTCGTGCCGGGACTCCCCTCCGGGTTCACCGCCCGTCGCCCCACCGCTGCTGACATCGCCGGCCTGCACGCCGTGTGCTGCGCCGACGAGACGCGTGCTCTCGGCGAGTGCGCGACCTCGATGGGGGAGATCGCTCAGTCGCTGACCCCGCCACACACCACCCTGGACGACGACCAGTGGGTGGTGACCGACACCGCGGGCACCTTGGTCGCCTGGGGCCTGGTCTGGGACACGGGCAACACCGACCACCAGGACGTCGACATCTACCGCGACCCGCTGCGGGCCGACGAGAGCGTTCGAGCGGCCTTGCTCGACCGGCTGCTGGACCGGCTTGCCCAGCGTGCCACCCGGTCCGGCTACGCCTGCATCCACGCCGGCGCCGGCTGCTACCGGGAGGACACCGCCTACGCCGCCACCTTGCGCAGCCGCGGCTTCCGGCACGAGCGCACGTTCCATCGCATGCGCATCGACCTCGACCCGGCGGCGCCGATCGCGGTACCCACCCTCCCGGGGGTCGAGGTGACCGGGTTCGACCCGACCGACGAGGCCACCTCCCGCGAGCTGCACGCCGTGGTCGAAGAAGGCTTCAGCCAGCACTGGGGCTACGTCCCCGTCGCCTACCCCGACTACCGGGCCGAGTTCGACGCCGACCCGGTGCCGGACGTCCCCAGCTGGCGGCTGGCGCGGGTCGACGGCCGCCTCGTCGGCGTCTGCAAGGCCAGCGGTCGCCACGCCGACGTCGGCGGCGGCTACGTCGCCGACCTGTGCGTGCTGGACGCCTTCCGTGGTCGTGGCATTGCCCGGACCCTGCTGCTGTCCACCTTCGAGGCCTACCGGCTCGCTGGCCGCGACCACGTGCAGCTCAGCGTGGACAGCCAGAACGACACCGGCGCGGTCCGTCTCTACGAGTCGGTCGGCATGCGCGAGGAACGGGCGGTGCACGCCTACCGCCGCGAGGTCCTCCCCGCCTGACCCGCGCGACCCCCTCCGGGTGGCGACCCGGAGCGGGACGGAGGTCCGGGACTCCGGCGAGCGGGACAGCGTCCCAGACCCCTGTCCGCCGAGGCAGGTGCCGGGTGTCGTCGGGCCGAAGCGCGTCAGCGTGGGATGGTGAGGGCCACCTTGCCGACATGCTCGGATGCCTCGAGAACCCGGTGAGCCTCGGCGGCCTCGGTGATGGGCAGCACCCGGTCGACAACCGGGCGCACCCGACCCGCCTCGACCAGCGGCCACAGGTCGCGGCGCACGGCGGCCACGATGGCCGCCTTCTGCTCGGCCGGGCGCGCCCGCAGCGTGGTGCCGACGACCCTGGCGCGTCGGGCCAGCAGCAGGCCGAGGTTGATCTCGGCGGTGGTCCCGCCCTGCAGGCCGATGACGACCAGCGTCCCGTCGGCGGCCAGCGCAGCGAGGTTGCGCTGCAGGTAGGCGGCCCCGATGACGTCGAGCACCACGTCGGCTCCCTGGCCGTGCGTGGCCTGTCGCAGCGCGGCGACGAAGTCCTCGCTGCGGTGGTCGATGAGGATGTCGGCGCCGAGGTCGCGGCAGCGTCGCAGCTTCTGCGGGCTGCCGGCGGTGACCGCGACCCGGGCCCCGAGGGCGGCACCGACCTGGACGGCCATCGTGCCGACGCCACTGGCGCCGCCGTGGACGAGCAGGGTCTGCCCCGCGTGCAAGCCGGCGGTGAGCACGAGGTTCGACCAGACCGTGCACGCGGCCTCGGGCAGCGTCGCCGCGGTGAGCAGGTCGAGTCCGGCGGGCACCGGCAGGACCTGTCCGGTGGGGACGGCGACCTGCTCGGCGTAGCCGCCCCCCGTGAGCAGCGCGCAGACCGCGTCGCCGACCTGCCAGTCGGTCACGTCGGCGCCGACCGAGCGAACGACGCCGGAGCACTCCAGCCCGAGGTGCTGCGGAGCACCCGGGGGAGGGGGGTAGCGGCCCTGCCGCTGCAGCAGGTCGGCCCGGTTCACGGCCGTCGCGGCCACGTCCAGGAGCACGTCCCCCGGGCCCGGCACCGGGTCGGGGATCTCGGTCCAGCGCAGGACGTGCGGGTCGCCCGGCTGCTCGGCGACGGTCGCGAGCACGGCGGACTACTCCTCGTCCTCCTCGACCTTCTGGGCCCAGGGCACGTCCTCTGCCGGCCGCACCACCACCACCCGGTCGTCGCGCACCAGGTGCCCGATGCCGGGCGAGAAGTACGGCTGCAGCTGGTCGTCGCGCAGCACCGCGAGCACCGGCTCGGCGAGCTGCTGCGGGGTGCGGCCCTCCTCGCGGGGTGCCACCCGGCGCTCGGCCACCTGCAGGCCGCTGCCCGAGGACAGCAGGTCCTCGAGCACGGCGGAGATGTGCGGGCTGACGGTGGCCAGGCCGAGCAGCCGGCCCACCGACTCCGACGAGGTGATCACCGAATCGGCGCCGCTGTGGCGCACGATCTCGGCGTTCTCCTCCTCCCGCACCGACACGATGATCGTGGCGGTCGGGTTGAGGCTGCGCGCGGTGAGCGTCGCGAGCACCGCGGTGTCGTCCCGCTCGGGCGCGATGACCACCTTGGACGCATGGTCTGCGCGGGCCCGGCGCAGCACCTCCGACCTCGAGGCGTCCCCGACGACGCCCACGAGCCCCATCTCGTTCGCCTCGGCGATGGCCGTCTGTCGCGGGTCCACCACCACCACCTGCGAGCGAGGGACACCGTTGGCCAGCAACGTGTTGACGGCGCTGCGGCCCTTGACGCCGAAGCCCACGACGAGGACGTGATCGGTCACGCGGCTCCTCCAGCGATCCACCCGCCAGGCCTCACGGCTGCGGTACGTCAGCGCCTCCAGCGTCGTCCCCACCAGGACGATGAGGAACAGGATGCGCAAGGGGGTGATGACCAGCACGTTGACGAGGCGGGCCGTGTCGGTGACAGGCGTGATGTCGCCGTACCCCGTCGTGGACAGCGACACGGTCGCGTAGTAGAAGGTGTCCAGCAGCGACACCTCGTCGCCGGCCGCGTCGCGGTAGCCCCCTCGGTCGAGGTACACGATCGCCACGACCGCGCAGAGCACCGCGGCCGCGATCACCACTCGGGTGCCGATGGCCCTGACCGCACTCGTCGGCGCGTGCGAGAGCAAGATGGTGCCACGACGCGAGGACTCCGCGGGCGGCGGGATGTGCAGGCTCACCGGGCCCCCCGCCCACGGTGGACGAGCGGGAGCGCGGACGACCAGGTACGACGCACGAGAGGACAGGGTATGGACAGGTTCGACGGTCGGGTAGCGATGGTCACCGGCGCGGCGCGAGGGATCGGCCGAGCGACCGCGGTGCGGCTGGCCTCCGAGGGGGCGGCCGTGGCCGTCTGCGACCTCACCGAGCAGGGCGGGGCCGAGACGGTCGCGGCCGTGGAGGCAGCGGGGGGCCGAGCGGTCGCGGTGGGGGTGGACGTCTCGCAGCGTGACCAGGTGCAGGCCGCGGTGGCGCAGGTGGTCGGCACCTTCGGTCGGCTCGACGTGCTGGTGAACAACGCCGGGCTGATCCGCGACAACCTGTTGTTCAAGATGACCGACGAGGACTGGGACCTGGTGATGGCCGTGCACCTCAAGGGCGCCTTCCTGTGCTCCCAGATCGCCCAGAAGACGATGGTGGAGCAGCGCTACGGTCGCATCGTCAACCTGTCGTCGATCGCAGGGGACGGAAACCGCGGCCAGGCCAACTACTCCGCTGCCAAAGCGGGCATCCGCGGCTTCACCAAGACCCTCGCGCTCGAACTCGGCCCGTTCGGGGTCACCGCGAACGCGATCGCTCCCGGGTTCATCGCCTCGGCCATGACCCAGCAGACGGCCGAGCGGCTCGGCGTGACCTTCGAGCAGTTCGGCGAGAACGTGGCGGCGGCCACGCCCGTCCGCCGGGTCGGCCAGCCCGAGGACGTCGCTGCCGCGGTGGCTTTCCTGGCCAGCGAGGAGGCGGGCTTCGTCACCGGGCAGGTGCTGTACGTGGACGGCGGGGCGGGTCGGCCCTAGTGCGCCTGCTGCTCGTCCAGCACTCGGCGGGGCCGGACCCGCAGCAGGCCCGGCCGCGCACCGCCGCGGCGCTCCAGGCGGCGCTGGCGGCGCAGCCTCGGCGTCCCGACCTCGTGGTGCTTCCCGAGGCAACCCAGGCGGACTTCGGCTCCGGTGCCGACCTCGACCGGCGCTCCGAGCCGCTGGACGGCCCGTTCGTCGCGATGCTGGCCCAGGTGGCGGTGGGCGCCGGGACGACGGTGGTGGCGGGGATGTTCGAGCACCGGGGCGCGGCGGAGCCGCCGTTCAACACCCTGGTCGCGGTGGGTCCGGACGGGTCGTTGCTGGCGACCTACCGCAAGGCTCACCTGTACGACGCGTTCGGCTACCGCGAGTCCGACTGGGTGGCTGCTGGCCCGCTGGAGCCGGTCGTGCTCGACGTCCCGGGTGCCGACGACCCGCTCCGCGTCGGCCTGCTCACCTGCTACGACCTGCGCTTCCCCGAGCAGGCCCGGGTCCTGGTCGACGCCGGCGCCGACCTGCTGGTGCTGCCGGCGGCCTGGTTGGCCGGGGAGCAGAAGCCGGCGCACTGGCGCACGCTGCTGCGAGCCCGCGCGGTCGAGAACACCGTCTACGTGGCCGCCACCGGCAAGGCGGGTCCGCAGTACTGCGGCCTGTCCGCGCTGGTCGACCCGCTGGGACTGGTGCTGGCCGAGGGGCCGGCGCAGGAGGACGGCTGGGTCGCGGGTGAGGCGACACCGGCTCGGGTGGCCGCGGTGCGCGGGCTCAACCCGTCGCTGGCGAACCGTCGGTGGACGGTCGTGCCGGGCTGACCGCCTCGGGCCGGCCCAACGGCGGGTCCTCGAGCACCGCTCCCGCTCGCCACTGGTGCGTGTCACCCTCGGCCTGCCCGGTGCGCGGGGCCGGGGGCCGCGGGGGTGCGACGTCGGCGTCCCACAGCCGCACACCGCCCAGCACCCCGGCTGTGTTGGCCACCAGCTCGACCCGGGCCTGCAGCGGCCGCGCGAGGAACTTGGCCCCGCCGCCGCCGAGGTAGGCGCGGTCCCAGCGGAAGGCACGGTCGAGGGCGGCCAGCGCCCGCTCCACGGTGTCGGTCCAGCGGTCGGGCCCCATCGTGCGACGGGCATGGTGGCCGAGGGCCTCATCGAAGGTGCGGCCGTCACCGAACGGAGCGGCCGACACCTCGATCTTGGGCAGTAGCACGCCGTCGTCGAAGTGCGCGAAGCCCAGGCCGGTGCCGAGCGTCATCATCACCTCGTAGCCCTGGCCGCTGATCGTGGCCAGCCCCGCCATCTCGGCGTCGTTCACGACCCGGGTCGGGCGGGCGTAGGCCCGTTCGAGCAGGGCCTGGACGTCGAGGCCGACCCATTGCTCGACGAGCGCGGGGACCACCGCGGTGAAGGGCCCGGCCTCGGTGACGTAGTGCGGCGTCCAGTGCACCACTCCGCGGCGCACCAGGCCGGGCATCCCCACCGACACCCGGTCGAACGGGTGGGCCGTGGCCCGGGCGATCTCCACCAACACGCGTGCCAGTGCGTCGGGGGGGCAGGGGTAGGGCGTGCGCACCCGCACTCGGCGGGTCACCGGGTGCCCGTCGCGGTCGACGACGAGACACTTCAGCCCCGTGCCCCCGCAGTCGACGCTGAGCGTGTAGGGCCGGCGCGGCATTCGCACGACGGTAGCGGGTGGGGTGCTACTCACCGCCCTCGACGTCGGCCTGGAACGCCTCGTAGAACAGGTCGCTGCCCTTCTGCCGGTGCCGCACGAGCTTGGCGATCAGCTCGGTACCGAGGTCGCGGACCTCGTCGGGGTCCAGGTCGGGCCCGGCGACGACGGCCTCGAGCGCCACGATGCGCTGCTCGAGGTCGGGGTGCTCCCGGGCGAGGCGCTGGGCCCGGCCGATGAGCCTCGGTGCTGCGTCGATCATGATCGACGTGAGGCCCTCGGGCCCCTCGGCGCCCTGCACGTGGGAGTCCCAGGCGCGGCGAAGCCGTCCGACCGCGCGCTGCGCCCCCTCGGCCCACTCCTGCGCGCCTGCGGGGGTGGCCATGGCCCGCTCCAGGGCGTCCATGCCTTTGCGCATCGACTCCCGGCGAGCCAGCACCGGCTCCAGCAGACCCTCGGGAACCCTGTCGGGCACGACGACGGGTATCTCGGTGGTGATGGCCGCCTCGGGCGGCGGCAACGGCTCGGTCATGGCAGGAGTCCTAGCGGTTGAGCGGGAGGTGTCAAGGCCCTCCGGCCCGCTGCGTCCCCGCTCGAGGTGCGATCTTGGCTGCCGCGGGGCACCCTGCCGGCATGGACGAGCGCGCTGCCGGCCCTCCCGCGGCCCCGGCCTGGCTCGCCCGAGCGGTGACCTCGCGCGGGCTTCGCCGCGTGCGAACCGCGTGGTGGTGGACCGTCCTTCCCGCGTCGGCCGCCGGGTACCTCAGCACGCTCGCGGCGGGCCACCTCTGGGGGCACTCGGTGGCGCGCTCTTCCTCACCGTGGCGGTCCTCATGGGCACGGTGGCCCGCAACGCCTCCGCGGAGGCCATGGTCGCGGGGTCGGTGTCGAGATGGTCGCTGCTGCGTGCGCTGGGTTTCGCCCTGCTCGTCTTCGGCGCGGTGCTGGCGTTGGGCTGGGCGCAGGGTGGCGCCCTGCTGGCAGCGCTGACCTGGGTCGTGCTCGGATCCGTGGTGTTCGCGCTCGGCCGTCCCACGACGCTGGTGGCCCTCGGGATCACCGCAGTTCAAGCGCCGGCGCCGGCGCCGTCCGTCCGGGCGTCGACGCCGGAGCTGGTGGCCGCCTTGCGAGCGACAGCCGACGAGGTACGCAGCACCAGCGATCCGGTGCGGCGGGCCGAGCTCGCGGAGGTGCGGGGCAGACTGATCGATGAGGTGCACGACCGTGACCCGGCGCTGCTGCTGGCCCTGCTCGACGAGTTCGTCCCTCCGGTCCGCGACGCCGACGACGACGGCCCGGACCCAGCCTGATCCGGGGAGGGCTTGCGGCCGCGCAGCCGCCGTCTTGTCCCGGCCCTGCGGCACAATGGCCTTCTCGGAGGGCTGCCGGAGTGGCCGAACGGGGAAGTCTTGAAAACTTCTAGGGCGGGGCCCCCTCCGTCCTCGTGGGTTCGAATCCCACGCCCTCCGCTCGCCTCCGGCGGCGCGGTCAGCCAGGCGGTGCGGACGGCAGGGGGACGGTGACCGCGCCGCCCGGGTCGGCCTGGCGAACCTGCCCGTTGACCCGCAGCCGCAGCGGCTCGCCGAGGTGCGGTGGACCGGTGATCGTCAGCGTATCCCCGGTGAGGGCGACCTCCAGCCCGTAGTGCTGCCGGTAGCGCATGCGGAACCGCAGCTGTCCGACCTCCGCGGGCAGGAACGGGTCGAAGCGCAGCATGTCGCCGCGGGTCTCCAGGCCGGTGAAGCCGCGTTGCAGCAGGTCGACGGTGCCCACCATCGCACCGAGGTGGATCCCCTCTTGGGTGGTGCCGCCCTGCACGTCGCTCACGTCGCTCTCCAGGGCCTCGGTGAACAGCTGCCACGCGGCGTCACGGTCGGTCCGGGCGACCACCCATGCGTGCACCAGCTTCGACAGGGTCGACCCGTGCGCTGTGCGCTGGAGGTAGAAGTCCACGCACCGGGAGGGCAGCAGCGGGTCCCACCGGTAGCCGAGCTGGCCGATGATCTCGGCCAGCTCCTCCTCGGAGAGCAGGTAGAACAGCATGAGGACGTCGGCCTGCTTGGCCAGTCGGTAGTTGTTCGTCGAGTCGCCCTCGGCCTCCAGAATCCGGTCCAGCCGCCCGATGTCGCCGTAGCGCACCCGGTAGTCCTCCCAGTCCAGCTCGGCCAGGCGCTCGTAGCCCTCGAACTGGCTGAGGATCCCGTCGTGCCAGGCGAGCCGCATCTTGCGGGTCATGTGCTCCCAGCGCTCGAGGTCGAACCGGGTGATGTCGAGCAGGTCCATCAGCTGCCGGCGACGGCGGGCGGGCAGGACCTCCACACACCGCAGCGCACGCTGCAGGAGCCAGACCACCATCACGTTGGTGTAGGAGTTGTTGTCCAACCCCGGCTCGTCCCGCCACGGGTAGGCGTCGTGGTACTCGTCCGGCCCCATCACCTGCCGGATGTCGTAGCGGTCGTCGGCTCGGTCGTAGCTGGCGATGGAGGCCCAGAAGCGGGCGATCTCGAGCAGCAGCTCGGCCCCGTAGGTGGCGAGGAAGTCCAGGTCGCCCGTCGCCTCGTAGTACTGCCAGGTGTTGTAGGCGACGGCCACGTTGATGTGCCGCTGCAGGTGGCTGTTGTCGGGCAGCCAGTGCCCGGACGCCGGGTTGAGGTGCAGCGTCTGCGTCTCCTCCCGGCCGTTGGCGCTGCTCTGCCAGGGGAACATCGCCCCGGCGTAGCCGGCCTCCTGCGCGAGCCGGCGCGCCTGGGGCAGCCGTCGCCAGCGGTAGAGCAGCAGCGCCTTGCTCACCTCCGGCATCCGCAGGTTGAGGTAGGGGTAGACGAACGTCTCGTCCCAGAAGATGTGCCCGCGGTAGGCCTCGCCGTGCAGACCTCGGGCGGGGATCCCGACGTCGAGGTCGAGGCTGTGGTTCGACACCGTCTGCAGCAGGTGGAACAGGTGCAGGCGCAGCACCATCTGCATCCGGTCGCCGGCGTCGATACGCAGGTCGCAGCGAGCCCACAGGTGGTCCCAGGCCAGCACGTGCCGCTGCAGCAACGGCTCGAAGTCGGGCATCCCCGCGGCGTGGGAGCGAGCCTCGCTGAACGGCTCGCTGATGGCCCGGTCCCGGGACGTGTAGAGCGCGACCATCTTCTCGATGGTGTGCTCCGTGCCCGGGCTCAGCTGCAGCGTCAGCTCCTGGCCAGCGTAGGTGTCGGTGAGCACGGGGGTCATCGCGACGTCCACCGGGACCGAGTCGCGCAGCACCCGGTGCCGGGCCGCCACGCCCACCTCGATGCGCGACTGGGTGGTGCGCACGTCCACCGCCACGCCGTTGCCGGGCAGTGCCTCGACCCCCACGACCTCGAGGTGGTGGTCGCCGAGACCCTCGTAGCGCGCGACACCGGTGTTGCGCACGCCGCCGTCGATGCCGCTGCGGACGGTGACCGTCCCCTCCCAGTTCTCGGCGACGATCGTGGTGTCCAGCCCGGCGCAGAACGGGTCTGCCATCGAGACCAGTCGCCGCTGGGCGATCGCGGTGACGCGCCCGTGGCCGTCCACCAGCCGGAACCGGCGGGTCAGCACACCGCGGCGCAGGTCGAGCTCCTGCACGTAGTCGCGCACCTCGTCGCGGTCGGTGTCGAGCCAGTCGTCATCCTCCACCCGCAGCGTCAGCGACAGCCAGTTGGGCAGGTTGACCATCGACTCGTTCTCGACGCGTTGGCCAGCCATCGTCACCGCCAGCCGGTTGAACACGCCGGCGGCGTACGTGCCGGGGTAGTGCGGACCTCCGGCCGGAACCTCCGTGGCCGCGCCCCGAGTGGCGAAGCGTCCGTTGCCAAGGGTGCACAGGGCTTCCCTGAGCGGCTCTGCCTGCGGGTCGTACCCGTTGTAGCGCAGCAACCAAGCCGTCACCCCAGATCTCCTCCCACGTCCAGAACGTCGAGCCGGGGCACGACGACGTCGGCACCGTGCGCGCGCAGCGCGGCGGCCTGTTCGTCCCCGCTTGTCCGGTCGACACCGATCACCAGCGCGAACCCCCCGGCTCGGCCCGCGGTGACGCCGGCAACCGCGTCCTCGACCACTGCTGCCCGGCCCGGGACGGTGCCGAGGCGGCGCGCAGCCTCGAGGAACACCGCCGGGTCGGGCTTGCCGGGCAGCCCCAGCTCGGCAGCCACCACACCGTCGACCCGGACGGGGAAGTGCCCGAGCAGGTCCGCCGCGCCCAGCACGAGGTCGGCGTTGCGCGAGGCGGTGATGAGCGCGACGTCGGCGCCGGCGGCCTTGAGTGCGGCGATGAACGCCATGCAGTCGGCGAACACGGTGACCCCTGAGTTGTCGACCTCCTCGACGAACGCGGCGTTCTTGCGGGCCGACAGCGTGGCGACCAGCAGGGGGTCCGGCTCTATCCCGCGTGAGGCCAGGAACGCCGCGACACCGTCCTCGCGGCGCCTACCGTCGACGTGAGCCAGGTAGTCCTCCTCGGTGAAGGGGGACAGGTCCACCCCCGGGGCGGGCCCCTGTGCGCCGCGCTCGGCGAGGTAACCATCGAACAATCGGGTCCAGGCCCGCAGGTGCACCCGAGCCGTGTCGGTGATGACGCCGTCCATGTCGAAGACGACGGCGTCGACGGCGATCGGGCGAGCCAGAGCCGCTCCGTGCAGTACGGCCACGGGCGCTACTGTCGCACGCGCGGCCCAGCCGCGGCAGGGCCTTCGTTGGGACGAGTGGGGCCATCCCGGCCGTGGGGGGCGTCCTCGCGCACCGGCTCGGGGCGCCGGGCTCGGTCGAGGACCAGGCCCGCCAGCCAGACTGCCAGGCCGATCGCCACGGCGGCGGTGAGCGCGAGCAGGCTGCTCGACCGAAGGTCGGCGGCCAACCTCGCGAAGATCACCGACTTGGCCTCGGTGCTGAGGACGCCCGTGCTGGCGAGATAGCCCTGACGCAGCAGGGCCATGCCGACCATGACCAGCAGGGCTCCCAGGGCCACACCCGCAGTGGCCACGAGGCCGCCGTAGCGACGACGAGGGGCCACCGCCACGATGGCGACGGCCAACAGCACCGATACCAGCCACATCCATCGGCCCACCCCGTCGAGGGTTCGCACGGCGGTCTGCACCACGGGCAGGGCCTGGCTCTGCAGCACGACGAAGGACCCGTCCGCGGCGGGCAGCAGGTCGGCCACCGGCTCGAGCCCGATCTCGGCCAGGCCGTCCTTACCGGCCTGCACGAACACCTCCGCCTCGATGGCGACAGTGCCGTCCTCGACGGTGACGGCGTCGTTCTGGCCGGTCAGGGAGCCGGCGATCTGCTCGTGCGCGGACCTGTTCGCTGCCGCCCACGCCTGGGCGAACTCGTCGCTGCCCACGGCGGTGGTGACGGTGTCGGCGACCAGGTCGCCGAGCCTGGCCGCCGGGCCGGCCAGCAGCTGCCGGATCGTTGTCGGGAGCTCCTCCAGGGTGGCATCGACGGCTCCCACCACCTGGTCGGTGATCTGGCTGCTGAGCGCCTCCTGCACGGCAGGCTCGTCGATGAGGGGTGCCACGGTCTGCACGTAGTGCTCGGTGTCGTAGACCAGCGCCCGGGCCCATGCCCCTGTCAGTGCCGCCGCTGTACTCATCGCGAGCGTCGTGGCCAGCAGCGCGGCGACGACCCACCGCGCCGTGCGGCGAGGCTCGGCCGAGGTCGCGGGGGCCGACGCAGCGGAGCCCGCAGCCGGGTCCATGGTGGAAGGCTCGGTCACGTGGGGGGCCGCGCGGCGGAGGCTGTGATCGCGGCGGCGAGGGCCTGCAGCGTGGCGATCACGCCCGGTGGTCCCGGCACCTGAAGGTCGCTGCGTTCGCGCAGCGCTGCCGGGGTCTCGGCCGAGTCGCTGCAGACGACCACCGCAACCACGCCGCCCGACCGGGCCTCGTCCACGGCATCGAGAGCGGGCAGGTCACCCAGGTCGTCGCCGGCGACGAGAACCGCCCGGACGTCGCCGGCGGCGAGCTCGCCGCGCAGGGCCCCGCCCTTGTCGGTTCCCGGTGGCCGGAGCTCGAGGACGAACCTGCCGGGGACGAGCTCGAGCCCGGTCCGGGCCGCGAGGTCCGCGAGCACCGGTCCGGCCTGCTCGAACGCCCCTGCCGGGTCGTCCGCGTTGCGGGTGTGCAGAGCGACCGAGTGGCGCTTGTCCTCGACGCTCACACCGTCGCCTCGCTGCGCGGCGTAGGCCTCCAGCGCCGATCGGGCCTGCGCCACACCCGGCCCCGGGTCGGGGCTGGTCAGGGTGCCGCCCTGCCAGCGCTGCAGGCCGTAGTGACCGAGCACGACGAGACCCGGGACTGCGTCCAGCCCGCCGAGGGCGACAGCGGTCTGGGCGGGCCTGCCGGTGATCACCATCACCCGCAGGCCAGCCGCCGTGAGCGCCTGCAGCGCCGGGACGGTCCCGGGCTGGGCCCGCGCGTCCTCGGGTCGGGGGACGATGGGAGCCAGCGTGCCGTCGTAGTCCAGCGCGACGAGGCCCACGGTCGGCTCGGCCGCCAGACGCTGCCATCCGGCTCGGCCTGCCTCGGTCAGGACGGGAGGAGTGGGGTCCTTCGACACAGGCGGAGACTAGCCTCGCCTGGGCTACGGTGGGGCCAGGCAACGGCAGGGGAGCGATGCCGTGGAGCAGACGAGAGCGGTTCCCACTCCCCCACCAGGCCAGCAGTCTGCCCATGCTGCTGCCTCGCAACTGGTGGTGGTGGCGAACAGGCTGCCGGTGGACCGGGTGACAGCCCCCGACGGCAGCGAAGGTTGGCAGCGCAGCCCCGGAGGTCTGGTCAGCGCGCTCGCGCCGGTGATGCGTCGGCACGAAGGCGCCTGGATCGGCTGGGTGGGTGCGCCCGACGAAGCACCGACGTCGTTCCGCTCCGACGCGATGGACCTCACGGCCGTACCCCTGTCGGCGGCCGAGGTCGAGGACTACTACGAGGGCTTCAGCAACGCATCGCTGTGGCCGCTGTACCACGACGTGATCGTTCCCGCCGAGTTCCACCGCGAGTGGTGGGACACCTACGTCCGGGTGAACCGGCGCTTCGCGGCCGCGGCCGCGAAGGTAGCCGAACCGGACGCCGTCGTCTGGGTCCAGGACTACCAGCTGCAACTCGTGCCGCTGCAGCTCCGGGAGATGCGACCCGACGTGCGCATCGGCTTCTTCCTGCACATCCCGTTCCCCCCGCAGGAGCTGTTCGCGCAACTCCCCTGGCGGCGCCAGATCGTCGCCGGCCTGCTGGGGGCCGACCTGGTCGGCTTCCAGCGCCAGGGCGCTGTCGGCAACTTCCTCGACATCGCCTGCCGCTACACGGCAGCTCGGAGAGTGTCCTCCAGCCAGGTCGCCCTGGACGGCCGCAAGGTCAGCGCCGGCGCGTTCCCCATCTCGATCGACTGGACCGAGGTGGCCGACCTCGCCCGCGACCCGCTGGTCCGAACGCGCGCCGAGCAGATCCGGGAGGGTCTCGGCTCGCCCCAGCACGTGCTGCTCGGCGTTGACCGGCTCGACTACACCAAGGGGATCCGGCATCGGCTCAAGGCCTGGGCCGAGCTGCTCGAGGATCGCGACGTCACCCCCGAGCACGCCGTGTTCGTCCAGGTGGCCACGCCCAGCCGGGAGCGGGTCTCGGCCTACCAGGCCCTGCGGGACGAGATCGAGCTCGAGGTCGGCCACATCAACGGCGAGTTCGGTCGGATCGGCATGCCCGCCGTCCACTACCTGCACGCCACCTACGACCGGCGAGAGCTCGCCGCGCTGTACCTCGCCGCCGATGTCATGGTGGTGACGCCACTGCGGGACGGGATGAACCTGGTCGCCAAGGAGTACGTCGCCTCACGCGCCGACGAGCGTGGCGTGCTCGTGCTGTCGGAGTTCGCTGGCGCCGCCGACCAGCTGAGCGGTGCCATCCTGGTGAACCCGCACGACATCGACGGGCTCAAGGCGGCCCTGCTCGAGGCCATCTACCTGCCCGAGCAGGAGCAGGAGCGCCGGATGCGGTCGATGCGCACCCAGGTGCGCACGTACGACGTGGCGCGTTGGGCGGACGAGTTCGTGACCTCCTTGCTGGCCTGCCAGCAACCACCCTGAGCCCCCGCCGCGCCCCCGGTCGCCGGTCACGCGGAGCCCACGGCGCTCTACGCTGGGCCGCATGAATCTGGACCGACCGGTGGCGGTCAACCCGTACGCGTACCTGCCGAGCGTCCCGGGGTTCACGGTGACCAGCGAGGACGTCCGTGACGGCGAGACCGTCCCCCTCACCCACGTTCACGGCAGCGCCGGAGGCGAGGACGTCTCGCCACAGCTGTCGTGGTCGGGCTTCCCCGCCGAGACGGCAGGGTTCGCGGTCACCTGCTACGACCCCGATGTCCCCAACGTCGGGGGGTGGTGGCACTGGCTGCTCCTCGACCTGCCTGCCGGCGTCACCTCGTTGCCACGTGGTGCGGGGTGGCCCGACGGCGCGGCGTTGCCGGCGGGAGCCGTCCAGCTGGTCACCTCCTACGGCACCCGCGGGTACGGCGGCTGCGCCCCGCCGCCTGCCGACCGGCCGCACCGGTACTTCTTCGCGGTGCACGCCCTCGACGTGCCGACGCTGGGCGTCGACGCGGACGCGACCCCCGCAGTCGGCAGCTTCATGATCACCGCACATGAGGTGGCGAGGGCGCTGATCGTCCCCGTGTTCGCCCGCTGATGGCCCAGGAGTCGAGCCCCGATCCTTCCGGCTCGGGGCACGACGTCGGTCGGGTGGTGCTACGGGCCTCGGTGCCGCTGGCGCTACGCGGCCTGGGGATCGCGGCCCTTGGCCTCGGGGCGGTGGTGCTGGCGTCGTTGGTGGTGGGTGGCCTCCTCGAGGGAGGGGCGCGCACGTTCCTGCTGGTCGTCCTCGGCGTCATCGCCCTGCCCCTGGTCGGGGCACTCCTGACCGCGCTCACCCGGTTGCTGGGTCGCGGCGCCCGATTCGTCCACTCGTCGGAGGGCTTCGAGAATCGCACCTCGTGGCTGGGCGTCGGGCGCCGTCGCGGCACCTGGCCAGAGGTGACGAGCCTGCGGGAGATGCGCGACGTCCTGGTGATCGACCTCGGCCCGCAGGCGCGCAGCCTCGTCGACTGCCGGGTGCTGGGCCGCACGCCGGCGAGTGTCGGTGCGGAGATCCGCCCCTACGTGGGTCGACCTCCTCGTTGACCCTGCGTCCGACCTGCTCCGTCGGCCGGCTGCGTCGAGCCCGGCAGCCCTCAGCAGACGGAGGTGAGGTCGACCGCTCCAGAGCCCTCCTGGGGCCCTGGCGCGGGAGTCGAGTCCGACCCTGGCTCCGGCGTGGTGGCCCCGGCGCCGCCATCCCCGTCGGTCGTCGGTGTGGGCACCGGGGCGGGCGGGGCGAGCGCAGCCTGCACCTCGGCCTGGATGGCGTCGAAGTCCGGGTTGGCCGGGTTGATGATGACGTCGGTGAACGGGAGGCTGCGCACCGAACCGCCCTGAACCCGGATGCCCAGTGTGGCGAAGGCGGCCACCTTGTCCTGCGGGATGTCGGTCGCCACGATCTCCTGGGCGGTCGCTGCGAGCGACTCGTACCGGCGCAGCAGGGTCAACGGGTCGGCCCGCTCGATCATCGCGCCGATGACGCACCGTTGCCGTCGCATCCGGTCGTAGTCGTCGGACAGCCCGGGGCCCCCGCAGCGCACCCGGGCGTACCACAGTGCGTCGTAGCCACCCAGCCGCTGGAGGCCAGGCTCGAGGTAGTACTGGGCGGGCGAGCAGACCCCGCTGGGCAGCATGGAACTGCCGATGGGGATGCGGTCGCGCACGTTGATGTCGATGCCTCCCAAGGCGTCCACGACCTGCTGGAAGCCGTCCAGGTCGACCATCACGTAGTAGTCGATCGGCAGCCCGGTGATGCCCTCGGCGGCCAGCTTCATCGCGGCGGCACCGGGGTCGGCCTCTCCTGCGAAGAGCTCGGGATGGGCAGCGGGCACGTAGCGGTAGATGGCGTTGAGGTAGCCCGAGCCGACGTCGTTGGGGTCCTCGGGCCAGCCGTACGGGTAGAGGTCGCTCAGCGGGTGGTCGGTGGGGAAGGGCGCGTTCTGCAAGTTGCGGGGCAGCGAGAAGAGCACCGCATCACCGGTCCGTGGGTCGACCGACGCGACGACGTTGGTGTCGGGACGGGTTCCCTCCCGGTCCGGCCCGGCGTCGGACCCCATCAGTAGGACGTTGACCCGGTCCACGCCTTCCCACGGGTCGGGCGGAGGGGCCTTGGGGTCCGAGCCCTCGGCCAGCGCCTCCTCGGCCCCGGTCGCGCTGAACACCGAGCTCACAAGGTCGTGCTGCACCCAGGCGTAGCGGGAGGCCATCGCCACGGGGGCGACCACCAGGCTGGTCAGAACCATGATCGTCGTGGCCCCGAGCACGCGCTGGCCGCGGCGGATGCCGGCCGGCTGCAGCATGTGGTGCGAGGCGGCGGACGAGGCGAGCAGGCTGACCGCGACGACGGCCAGCACCCCCGACGCCGCGACCAACACGGTCGGGTCCACGGCCAGCCCGACGAGCTGGTCGCGCGGGGTGGTCACGAGCAGGACCACGATGGCCGTGGCGACCAGGAGGAAGCCGACGAGCAACGTCCAGCCGAGCATCTTGCGGCCGCTGAGGATCATCCCCAGACCCGGCACGAGGGTGCTGATCGACGCCCGGCCGAGGAAGGTCCGGAACCGGCGGTTCTGCTCCTGGCGCACCTGGCGCTGCAGATCCAGCCGCATCGACTGGCGACTGTCGGCGCGATGGTGGGCGCGCTCGTCCCCAGGAGGCGGGTCGACGTCGGGGTAGGCGTCGTGCGGGGTGAGAGGCATGACGATCTCCAGTATCCCCGCCCTGGCGCCGGACGTCGCCGGCCGGACTGGCGGGCTGCAGGTCAAGCCCGGTGCCGAGGGAGGACAACGTGATCCTCGTCACAGCCCAGGCCCCGGTATCGTAGGGCCGCGTGCAAGTCGACACATGACCTGTGTCGTGCGTACGCAAGCCCGGAGGCGTCGCCTAGTCCGGTCTATGGCGCCCGCCTGCTAAGCGGGTTGGGGTCTCACAGCCCCTCGAGGGTTCAAATCCCTCCGCCTCCGCGCGCGCGAGCCCGCCCCTGACGAGCAGGGGCGGGCTCGCGGCGTCGGCGGCTGGGCCAGGGTCAGCCCAGGCGGGCCTTGAGGGCGTCGAGCTCAGCCCACAGCGTGCTCGGCAACTTCTCGCCGAACTTCTCGAACCACTCGACGATGCCGGTCACCTCGCCCTTCCACTCCTCGGGCACCACTGCCATGGCGGCGTCGAGCTCCTCCTGGGTGATGTCCAGGTCGTCCACGTCCAAGGCTCCGGGCGCGGGGATCCGGCCGATGGGGGTGTCGACCGCGGCCGCCGTCCCCTCGATGCGCTCGATGATCCACTTGATCACGCGGCTGTTCTCTGCGAACCCGGGCCACAGGAACCGACCCTCGGGGCTCTTGCGGAACCAGTTGACGTAGTAGATCCGCGGGAGCTTGGCGGCGTCGGCGGACTTGCCGATCGACACCCAGTGCCGGATGTAGTCGCCGGCGTGGTAGCCGATGAAGGGCAGCATGGCCATCGGGTCGCGGCGCACGACGCCGACTGCTCCCTTGGCGGCGGCCGTCGTCTCGCTCGACAGGGTCGCACCCATGAACACGCCGTGGTTCCAGTCGCGCGCCTCGGTGACCAGCGGGATGGTCGTCGCCCGGCGGCCGCCGAAGAGGATGGCGTCGATCGGGACGCCTTGCGGGCTGTCGAACTCCGGCGCGAGGATCGGGCACTGGGTGATAGGGGTGCAGAAGCGGCTGTTCGGGTGGCTGGACGGGTGCCCGGCTCCCGCCGTCCAGCTCTGGCCGTGCCAGTCGGTGAGGTGTCCGGGAACCTCGTCGGTCATGCCCTCCCACCAGATGTCACCGTCGTCGGTCTTGGCGACGTTGGTGAAGATGCTGTTGCCGGCGTCGATGGTCTTCATCGCGTAGTAGTTGGTGTTGTAGGACGTGCCGGGGGCGACGCCGAACAGGCCGTACTCCGGGTTCTGCGCGTACAGCCGACCGTCCGGGCCGAACCGCATCCAGGCGATGTCGTCGCCGAGCGTCTCCACCGTCCAGCCGGGGATGGTGGGCCGGAGCATGGCGAGGTTGGTCTTCCCGCAGGCGCTGGGGAAGGCAGCGGCGATGTAGTGCGTCTTCCCCACGGGCGAGACGAGTTTGAGGATCAGCATGTGCTCGGCCATCCAGCCCTCGTCGCGGGCCATCACCGAGGCGATGCGCAGCGAGTAGCACTTCTTGCCGAGCAGCGAGTTACCGCCGTACCCCGAGCCGTACGACCAGATCATCCGCTCTTCAGGGAAGTGGGTGATGTACTTCGTGTCGTTGCACGGCCACGGCACGTCGGCCTGGCCCGGCTCGAGCGGGGCTCCCACCGAGTGCAGGCAGGGCACGTAGTCGGCGTCGGTCCCCATGGCGTCCAGGACGTGTCGTCCCATCCTGGTCATGATCTTCATCGAGCACACGACGTAGGGCGAGTCGGAGATCTCGATGCCGAACATCGGCTTCTCGTTCTCCAGCGGTCCCATCACGAACGGGATGACGAACATGGTGCGGCCGCGCATCGAGCCCCGGTAGTGCTCGGTCATCTCGGCCTTCATCTCGTCCGGGTCGCGCCAGTGGTTGGTCGGGCCGGCGTCGTCGGGGTTGACCGAGCAGATGAAGGTGCGCTCCTCGACCCGGGCGACGTCGCTGGGGTCGGTGCGGGCCCAGAACGAGTTGGGCTTCCTCTCCGGGTCCAGCCGCTCCCAGGTGCCCGAGACGATGAGGCGCTCGGCCAAGTCATCCCACTCGGCCCGCGAGCCGTCGGCCCAATGGATGGAGTCTGGCTGACACAGCTCGGCGACCTGCTTGACCCACGCGAGGATGCGGGGGTGCTGAGTGGGGGCGTCCGAGAGGTCGTAGGACGGGCTGGCGGTCGCCTCAGCGGTCATCTGGTGAGCACCCTTCTTCGTAGCAGCCGACGCGGGCACGCCGACAGGCTGGTGGCCGACCGACGGGCGGCCCTGGCCGTGGTCGAGGGAGAGGCACGACGGTAGGTGGACGCGCCACTCGCTGTGAAGGGCCCGACCGGCCAGGGGCTGGTGAATCCCCTCACAAGTGGCACCCAACCTCATGCTGCAGCGGGGTCTGTACGGTCGAAGGTCCCTGCGTGGGCAGGCTCGCGCCACCGCCTCGGGCAGGATCAACGGGGACGGTGACGTGACCGCGATGCCGCCAGCAGACGATCGCGCGTGGGGGCATCGAAGGGCTTGACAGCCTCTCGCAGGGTGACCGCGGCCATCCGGGGGACCCGCGGCTCGACCCAGGCGAGAACCAGGTCCGGCCGGCGGCGGCCGGTGTCGCGCAGCACCCAGCCAATGGCCTTGCGCACGAAGAACTCGCGATCGGCCAGCAGGGTGTCGGCGTACCGGGAGAACCGTGCCCAGTCGCCCTGCCCCTGCCGCAGCGGCACGAGATGGGTCAACAAGGCGCTGCGGCGCAGCCAGACGTCCTCGTCGACCACCCACCGGTCGAGCCACGGCTCGACGTCGGCCGGGTGCCGCTCGCTCAGCGGTCCGACGACGGACGGCGCCAGCGTGTCTACCAGAGCCCACGTTCGCGCCTCGCGCAGCAGCCGCTCGATCAGCGGTAGGTCGCTTGGTTCCAGCACGTCGACGCGAGTGGCGAGCAGAGTGGCGGCCAGGGCGCGTCGTTCGTGCACAGGCGCCTGCCTCGGCTCGTCCCACAGCGTCGCGGCCAGGTCGACGAGCTCGTCGCGGCTGAGACCCGCCGGGCAACCCTTGGCGATCCTGCGGATGGCCGGCACCGGTACCCCGTAGTGCTCCAGATTGCTCTTGAGGTACGCCTTCTCCTTGGCCGCTCGGCCCGGCACGGCTGCCGCGCGCAGCTGCGCATCCAGGGACTGCGCTGGGCACGAGCCATGGACGGCTGCACCGGTAGGGCGGGAGGCCACCGGTCGACGGTAGGCGGTCGGCGCCTGCAGCGGGCGCCGGTACACTGCGGTCAGGCCAGCGCCGAGCGCCCGTAGCTCAACGGATAGAGCATCTGACTACGGATCAGAAGGTTAGGGGTTCGAATCCCTTCGGGCGCGCCCCTCCTACCAGCACTTATGCATCGGAATCACCTCCCTGAGAGACGGAATCGGCCTCTCGCGCTAACGAGGCGCTAACACCCGCACCGGAACTGCTCGATTCGGCGCCCTCGAGGGGCCTCTCGGCGGACGCCAGGAGCTCTCCGATTCGTAGCGCCGCAGCGCGTCCCACGGCGGTCGAGACGTGGGTGTAGATGTCGCTCGTGATGGCCGTGTTCGAGTGGCCGAGACGCTCGGACACGACCTTCACGTCGATGCCGGCCTCGAGCGCCATCGAGGCGTGCGAGTGGCGCAGGTCGTGCAGCCGGATCCTCGGCAGTCCGGCCTTCCTCGTCAGGGCGATGAAGTGCTTGCTCACGAAGTCCGGCATGACTGCGGTGGCGTCCTCCCGGGTGAAGACCAAGCCGTCCTCGCGCCATGCGAGGCCGAGCCCGGTCAGCTCCCTGGCCTGCGCCTCACGGTGCGCTCTCAGGA
>Ga0114939_10001033_pt1 | contig 22569 bp, 15 predicted proteins | sample AshMeaCrysSpring_FD_87196 | JGI IMG/M metagenome (GOLD analysis project Ga0114939, IMG submission 87196) | Groundwater microbial communities from Big Spring, Nevada to study Microbial Dark Matter (Phase II) - Ash Meadows Crystal Spring | ecosystem: Environmental > Aquatic > Deep subsurface >...
CGAGGCTGGAGCTGGAGTCGAGCCCGTCCGCCGCGACGGCGGCATCGGCAGTTGCGGCGCCGGCCACCGCCGCCGCCAGTGCGCCGGAGGCCGGCAGCCTGCTCGACAGCGACGCGTCGCGCCGCGCCATCCGCGACGCCGCGCGGCAGCGCTCGATGGGCGAGATGGGCGCGCTGGCCAGCGGCGAACCCGCGCCGGCCAGCGCTCAGGATCGACTGGGTCAGGACATCGCGCGCGGGGCGCGCGGCGACTGCCTGAAGGGCGAGTTCGCCGGTTCGGGCATGGGCCTGCTCAGCCTGCCGTTCTGGCTGATGGCCGAATTGCGCGACAAGTGCCGGCGCTGACGCGCCGGCCGATGCCGATTCGCGACCCGCCGCAAGGAACTGCGGTGTCGGCCGCCGGCGCGAAGCGGCCGCAGGCCGCTTCGCGCCCGGGGGCGCCATACCCCGCTCCCCCGAGCCCCCTCCGCGAGGGGCTCCAGTTCGTTCGACGAGTCGGCCTGGCGGCCGAACGATGGGCGTACCGGCTATTCGCCAGGCACGCGCAGGGGGGGGCCTGCGCCGGCCGCAAGGCCGGCTCGAGGTTCATGCTGGAGCCCCCTCTTGGAGGGCGCTCGGGGGAGCCCCATGAAAGCGCCTTGGCGCAAAGCGGCCTACGGCCGCTATGCGCCGTCAGCAGGCCGAGCTTGCCATGCTCTTGATCGCGAATCGGTCTCAGCCGCCGAAGCGCCGCAACGCATCGCCGGTGACGCGGCAGATGCGCCACTCGGGCAGCAGCGTAGCGCCCATGCGCTCGTAGAAGCGGATCGCGTCGACATTCCAGTCGAGCACGCTCCACTCGAAGCGGCCGTACCCGCGCTGGTTGGCCAGGGCGGCCAGGTGCCGAAGCAGCGCCTGGCCGATGCCGGCGCGGCGGTGCACCGGCTGCACGTACAGGTCCTCCAGATAGAGGCCCGGCCGGCCCAGGAAGGTGGAGAAGTTGGTGAAGAACAGCGCAAAGCCGACCACCCGCGCGTCGACCTCGGCGACCACCGCCTCGGCCACCGGCCGATCGCCGAAGAGGTGCGGACGCAGACCCTCGGGCGTGACCTGCAGCAGGTGCGTCAGCTTCTCGAAATCCGCCAGTTCGCGCACCAGGGCGACGATCACCTCCAGGTCGCGCACCTCTGCGGCGCGCAGCGTCGCGCCCTTTGCGGCAGGGAAGGCCTCGGGCATCGACGGCGCGGGTGTAAAGCTGAAGGCGCCGGCGCAGCGGCTCCCGGACCTCAGCGGAACTTGGACTGTGCGACGGTGTGCACCTGCGCAGGCAGCGATCCGAGGTACTGCGCCAGCGCCTTCAGTTCCTTGGTGCTGAACTGCTTGACCTGCGCAGCCATGATCGCATTGCCGCGCCCGATCTGCGGATTGCCTTCGATCTTGTAGGCCTTGAGCGCCGCGTACAGGTAGTCGGGGTACTGGCCGGCGATTTTCGGATAGGCGCCGTCGATCGGCTTGCTGAAATCCGCACCGTGGCAGGACGCGCAGGCCCCCTTGGTCAGCAGCGCGGCCACGTCGGCGGGCGGCGGCGGCAAGCTCGCGACCGCCGCTGCGGCGGCTTCACCGCCGTGGGAGGCGTAGTAGGCGGCCAGGTCGGCGATGTCCTGTTCGCTGAGCGAACCGGCAATCGCGCGCATCGTGCCGTGCTTGCGCTCGCCCTGCTTGTAGGCGTTGAGCGCGGCCGCGATGTACTTGGCGTTCTGTCCCGAGATCGCGGGCACCCGGTGCACCTCGGGGAAGCTCGACTGGTAGCCCGGGATGCCGTGGCAGCCGATGCAGCTGGCGTTGAGTTTGGCGCCACGCGCCGCATCGCCCTTGAGTTCCTGCGCCTGGGCCGTGAAGGTCGCGCCGGCCAGTGCCAGCATCAGGGAAAGGGCAATCTTCATCGTGGGTGGAGCCATGGGTTGCGGAAACGGGCGAGCGCAGCGCGCTCCTTGGTCGATCGCAAGGAATTATACGGTCGCCCCTTATACTGATTTCCAGTCCCGGAGCCTCGCACGCTCCTGCGCACTGCAGCGTTCCCCGGCCCCGGCCGCCCCCGGCTGGCTGCACTCCGCCATCCCTCTGCCCAACATGCAAGCTCCGATCAAGTTCCAAGGCACCGACAACTACATCGCCACGCAGGACCTGATGCTGGCGGTGAACGCCGCCGTCACGCTGAAGCGTCCGCTGCTGGTCAAGGGCGAGCCCGGCACCGGCAAGACGATGCTGGCCGAGGAGGCCGCCACCGCCATGAACATGCCGCTGCTGCAGTGGCACATCAAGAGCACCACCAAGGCGCAGCAGGGGCTGTACGAATACGACGCGGTCAGCCGCCTGCGCGACAGCCAGCTCGGCGACGAGCGCGTCAAGGACATCCACCACTACATCGTCAAGGGCGTGCTGTGGCAGGCCTTCACCGCCGACCAGCCGGTGGCGCTGCTGATCGACGAGATCGACAAGGCCGACATCGAATTCCCGAACGACCTGCTGCGCGAGCTCGACCGCATGGAGTTCTACGTCTACGAGACGCGCGAGCTGATCAAGGCGCGCCACCGGCCGGTGGTGTTCATCACCTCGAACAACGAGAAGGAGCTGCCCGACGCCTTCCTGCGCCGCTGCTTCTTCCACTACATCAAGTTCCCCGACGCCGACACGATGAAGGCCATCGTCGACGTGCACTTCCCCGGGCTCAAGAAGGAGCTCCTGGGCGCGGCGCTGAAGACCTTCTACGACGTGCGCAACCTGCCCGGGCTGAAGAAGAAGCCAAGCACCTCCGAACTGCTCGACTGGCTGAAGCTGCTGGTCGCCGAAGACATCCCGCTCGCGGCGCTGCAGAGCAAGGACGAGAAGGTGGCCGTGCCGCCGCTGGTCGGCGCATTGCTGAAGAACGAGCAGGACGTGACGCTGTTCGAGAAACTGGTGTTCATGCAGCGGCACAACAGGTGAACGCGGTGCGCCGGCCCGTTGCGGCAAAGCGCGCGTCGCGCCGCGGTGCGAAGGCACGAAGCGCCGGGCCGCAGCCGCCATCGGCCAGGCGCTGAAGTCGAGGGTACGCCGACCATGCCGTTCCTCCAACCCGTCACACTCCGCGGCAGCCACGCCGCGCTGCTGCCGTTGGCGCCGGAGCACCTGGCCGGCCTGCAGGACGCCGCGCGCGACGGCGAGCTGTGGAAGCTCTGGTACACGGCAGTGCCCGCGCCCGAGGGCATGGCCGCCGAGATCGAGCGCCGACTCGGCCTGCTGGCCAAGGACTCGATGCTGCCCTTCACCGTGCTCGACGCGGATGGGCGCATCGCCGGCATGACCACCTACATGAACGTCGACGGCGCGAACCGGCGCGTCGAGATCGGCTCCACCTGGTACGCCCGGCGCGTGCAGCGCACGCCGCTGAACACCGAGTGCAAGCTGATGCTGCTGACGCATGCCTTCGAGACGCTGGACTGCATCGCGGTGGAGTTCCGCACCCACCGCCTGAACACGCAGAGCCGCCGCGCCATCGAGCGCCTTGGCGCGCAGCTCGACGGCATGCTGCGCTCGCACCAGATCAGCCCCAACGGCAGCCTGCGCGACACTGCGGTGTACAGCATCACCGCGGCCGAATGGCCGACCGTGCGCGCGCACCTGCGCTTCCAGCTCGAACGCCCTCGATAGTCCTGCCGACCGCCGCAGGGTCGGCCACCGATCATGGCGAAGAAGAAGAACCTGTCGATCGACACGCTGTGGAAACTGCAGCGCGCCGGCGCGCCCAGCCTGGCGCCCGACGGCGCCCAGGCCGTCTGCGCGGTGAGCAGCTACTCGATGCAGGACAACAAGTCCTTCAGCACGCTGTGGCTGCTGTCCACGCTCGGTGGCCGGCCGCGTGCGCTGACGCATTGCGGCGACAAGGACGGCCAGCCGCAGTGGTCGCCGAAGGGCGACCTGATCGCCTTCGTCGCACGGCGCGAGCAGCAGGGCCGCAAGGACGACGAAGCGCAGCTGTACCTGATCGCGCCCGACGGCGGCGAGGCCCGCCGCGCCGGCCACGTGGCCACCGGCGTCGAGGCCTTCGCCTGGTTCCCGGACGGCCAGCGCGTCGCCATCGTCTCCTGGGTCTGGCCGGGGCTGAAGGGCATGAAGGCGCAGGAGAAGGCGCTGAAGGCCTTCAAGGAGCGCAAGGAAAGCGGCTACGTCACCAGCCAGGCGCAGTATCGCCACTGGGACAGCCACCTGCCGATGGGGCGCGTGCCGCACCTGCTGGTGATGGACGTGGCGACGGGGCGCGTGCGCGACCTGTTCGAGGGCCTGCCCTACGAGCTGGTGCGCGGCGACCCCGACCGCCAGGCCTTCGACGTCTCGCCGGACGGGCGACGCATCGTCTTCGCCTTCGATGCGGCGGCGGAGAAGCTGGCGGGCAACTGCTTCGCGCTGGCCGAGATCGACCTGAAGGACCGGCGCGTGCGCGAAGTTGCCCGCGACCCGGCCTGGGACATGGGCGCTCCGCGCTACAGCCCGGACGGCGGGCGCATCGCCTTCCTGGCCAGCCACCAGGGACGCAAGCACACCATGCCGGCGCAGCTGTGCGTGCTTGAACGCGAAAGCGGCGGCTGGGAGGTGGTCAGCGGCGCATGGGACCACGAACTCTGCGCCCCGCTGCTGTGGGAGGACGACGGCCAGTCGCTGCTGTTCACGGCCGAGCAGCAGGGCCGCCAGCACCTGTGGCGCTTCGACCTGCCCGACCGGCGCGCCGAGATCGTGGTGCGCGGCGGCACGGTCGGCGCCTTCGACAAGCGCGCCGGCACGCTCGTGACGCTGGCCGACTCGGCCGACCACCCGGCACGGCTGCATGCGCTCCTGCCGGGCGAGCCGCCGCGGCGCATCGAGGACTTCAACGACCGCGTGCTCGCCGACGTGCGCCTCGGGCGCACCGAGGAGCTGTGGTTCGAGGGGGCCCGCGGCGACAGGGTGCAGATGTGGCTGAGCTTCCCGCCCGGTTTCGACGCCAGGAAACGCTGGCCGCTGCTGCACGTCATCCACGGCGGGCCGCATGCGGCCGCCGGCGACGGCTGGCACTACCGCTGGAACTGTGCCGCGTTCGCCGCCCAGGGCTACGTGGTGTGCAGCGTCAACTACCACGGCTCGTCGGGCTTCGGCTACGCCTTCCTCGACAGCATTTCGCAGCGCTACGGCGAACTCGAGCTTCAGGACATCGAGGCCGCCACCGACGCCCTGCTGCAGATGCCCTGGGCCGATCGCAGGCGCGTGTTCGCGGCCGGCGGCAGCTACGGCGGCTACCTGGTGGCATGGATGAACGGCCATGTCGCGCCCGGCCGCTACCAGGCCTACGTCTGCCATGCCGGCTGCTTCGACTGGACCGCGATGTTCGCCGACGATTCCTACCCCTGGCACGCGCGCGAATTCGGCGCCTGGTACTGGGACGACCCCGGGAAGGTGCATGCGCAGAGCGCGCTGAGTGCGGTCGCGAACATGCGCACGCCGACGCTGGTGGTGCACGGCGCGCTCGACTACCGCGTGCCGGACCAGCAGGGCCTGGCCTACTACAACACGCTGAAGGCGCGCAAGGTCGACGCCCGGCTGCTGTGGTTCCCCGACGAGAACCACTGGGTGCTGAAGCCGCGCAACTCGAGGCTCTGGTACGCGGAGTTCCTCGACTGGCTGCTGCGCCACGACCCCGGGGCCGGCGCGCGCAAGCATCAGCCCGCTTGAGGCGCGGGCGTGCCGGCGTCGCCGCGGGCGGCCTCGACGCGGTCGCGGCCCAGGCCCTTGGCGCGGTACAGCGCCGCATCGGCCCGCGCCAGCAGCCGTGCCAGGTCCTCCGCCGGACCGGCCCACTCGGCCACGCCGATGCTCACGCTCAGCTGCAGCGCCTGCGCGCCGATCGTGAGCGGCTGGCCGCGCACGCTCGTGCGCAGCGCCTCGGCCTCGGCCAGCGCTCGCCTCAGGTCGGCCGCCGGCAGCAGCGCGATGAACTCCTCGCCGCCGAAGCGGCCCACCCGGTCCCGCGTGCGCAGCGTCTGCGTCATCAGCCGCGCGATGTGCGCCAGCGCACGATCCCCGGCCTCGTGGCCATGGCGGTCGTTGACCGCCTTGAAGTGGTCGACGTCGATCATCAGCAGGCTGAAGGTGTCGCCGGCACGACGATGCCGGCGCGCCAGGTCGTCCAGCGCCGCGTGCATGGCGCGCCGATTGAGCAGGCCGGTGAGCGGATCGCGCCGCGCCAGCTGCCGCAACTGGCCCAGCAGGCGCGAGACCACCAGCGCCGTCAGCGTGGCGTGCAGCAGCAGCACCAGCACGATGTAGCTCAGCGCCGAGCCGACGTTCAGCGCGCTGTGCGCGTTCATCTCCGCCGCCACCGAACCGGGCGCCAGCAGCGCGCGCAGCGCGCGGCTGGCGAAGGCGATGCCGCCGAGCAGCAGCGGCAGCGAAAGCAGCAGCGGGAAGCGCCACCGCAGGTCCTCGCGCGCGTGCCGGCGCAGGTCCCAGGCCGTCGCCAGGTACAGCGCGGCGATGACGCCGAAGTTGAGCGTGGCCTGCAGCGGCCGCCAGCCAGGGTCCTCCGCGAGCGCGCCGCCGGCCAGCACCAGCGCCAGCATCAGCGCCGGCCACTGCCAGGCCAGGGGGCGGCCGATGTACAGGCGGATGCCGCGGCGCAGCGCGATCACGCTGCAAACGCCGGTCAGCACCACCAGCAGCGACGGCGCCTGGTAGCTGCGGGCCAGCAGCGTCCAGGTGATGGCGCTGAGCCCGGCATAGGCCGCCCAGTGCGCCAGCGCCGCGCGCTCCGCGCGCGTCACCCAGGCGCCCAAGGCCCACAGCAACGCCGCCACCGCCTGCATCACGGCGATCTGCAGGAAGGCCATTTCGGTGGCGCTGAGGTCGGAGAGCATGGGGCGGGCGCGGCGAGCTCGCCGCCTTATAGCACCGCGACGCCGCCACCGCATGGCGGGCGGCCCGGCTCCGGGCTATGCTTGCGCACTGGCGCCCGGCGCTCGCCCGCCGCGCCATGCGCCGTCCGCTGCAAAGGCCGCCGAACACCATGCTGATCAACTTTTTCTACACGCTGCGCGCGGCCAAGCTGCCGGTCTCGGTGAAGGAATACCTGACGCTGCTCGACGCCATCAAGCAAGGCGTGATCGGGCCGTCGGTCGACGACTTCTACTACCTGGCGCGCACCTCGCTGGTCAAGGACGAGGCGCATTTCGACAAGTTCGACCGCGCCTTCTCGGCCTACTTCAAGGGGGTGGAGCTGCTCACCGACTTCACCCAGGACCTGCCGCTGGAGTGGCTGCGCAAGAACCTCGAGCTCGAGCTCAGCGCCGAGGACAAGGCCAAGATCGAGAAGATGGGCTGGGACGAGCTGATGGAAACGCTGAAGAAGCGCTTCGAGGAACAGAAGAAGCGCCACGAGGGCGGCAGCAAGATGATCGGCACCGGCGGCACGAGCCCCTTCGGCGCCTACGGCTACAACCCGCAGGGCATCCGCATCGGCCAGGACAAGGGCCGCAACCGCAGCGCGGTGAAGGTCTGGGACCAGCGCGCCTACAAGGACTACGACGACACGCTGGAACTCGGCACGCGCAACATCAAGGTGGCCTTGAGACGGCTGCGCCGCTTCGCGCGCGAAGGCAACGAGCTGGAGCTCGACCTCGACGACACCATCCACAGCACCGCCGCCAACGCCGGCATGCTGGACATCAAGATGGTGCCCGAGCGCCACAACAAGGTGAAGGTGCTGCTGCTGATGGACGTGGGCGGCACGATGGACGAGCACATCCACCGCGTCGAGGAGCTGTTCAGCGCCACCAAGACCGAGTTCAAGCACCTGGAGTTCTATTACTTCCACAACTGCGTCTACGACTTCATGTGGAAGAACAACCGCCGCCGCTTCAGCGAGAAGTTCAGCACCTGGGACGTGATCCGCAAGTACAACAAGGACTACAAGCTGATCTTCGTCGGCGACGCCACGATGAGCCCGTACGAGATCCTGCAGCCCGGCGGCAGCGTCGAATACAACAACGAGGAGCCCGGCGCCGAATGGCTGCAGCGGCTGACGCACGCCTTCCCCAAGTACGCCTGGATCAACCCCGAGCCGCAGGGCGTGTGGCAGTACCGGCAGAGCATCGCCGTGGTGCAGCAGATCATGAACCAGCGCATGTTCCCGCTGACCCTGCAGGGCCTGGAAGGGGCCATGCGGCTGCTCAGCAAATGACCCTGCGCGCAGCGCTGCACCTGGCGCTGTGGTTCCTGATGGCGGTGATGCTGGGCGGCTGCGCCAGCCTGCCCTTCGGCGCGGGGCCGGCGGGGTCGAAAGGGTCGGTGGACGCGCCGAAGCGCACGCTGCAGTTCCGGCTCGAGGTGGACGCCCCGGCCGAGCTGCGCGCGCTGCTGCTGCAGCACCTGGACCTCGCGCGGCTGCAGTACGCGGCCGACGCCGACGTGCTGACGCGCGGCGAGATCGACCGCCTGATCGGCGCGGCCTCGGCGCAGGCGCTGTCGCTGCTGCAGACCGAGGGCTATTTCAACCCGCAGATCAAGGTAGCGCGCGTCAACGACGGCGCCGAGCCGCCGCTGCTGCGCATGAGCGTGGAACCGGGCCGTCGCGCGACCATCGACCGACTGACGCTCGAGGTGCAGGGCGGGCTGTACGACGAGGTCGAGTCCGGCGACGCGCGCGCGCTCGAACTGTCGCGCGCCCTGGAATCGGAGTGGGGGCTGCCGCCGGGCACGCCGTTCACGCAATCGGCCTGGGACAGCGCGAAGAACCGCGTCATCGCCACCTTGCGCAGCAACGGCTACCTGGCGGCACAGTGGAGCGGCACCGCGGCGCAGGTCAACGCCGACCACGACAGCGTGCGCCTGTTCCTGGTGGCCGACAGCGGCGCGCTGTTCCGCGTCGGCTCGATCCGCACCGCGGGTCTCGCCAACTTCGACGAACAGGCGGTGCTGCCGGCGGCGCGCGAGCTGATCGGCCGGCCGGCCACCGAACAGACGATCCGCGACGTGCAGGACCGGCTGCTCAACCTGGGGCTGTTCGAGAGCGTGGTCATCGACGTCGACGCCGCCAGCCCCGACCCGGCGCAGGCGCAGGCGCTGCTGGCGGTGCGCGAGCTGAAGCTGCAGCAGCTCACGCTCGGCGTCGGCTATGCCGACAACACCGGCTTCCAGGCGACGCTGGAGCACACGCACCGGCGCATCTTCGGCACGCGCTGGACGCTGCACAACCGGCTGCTCGTCGGCCAGGAAACGCTGCAGTGGAACGGCGACCTGACCTCGCACCTGCAGGAGGACGGCTGGCGCAACCTGCTCGCCGGCCAGGCCGAGCGGCTGGACACCAACGACGAGCGGCGCTATTCGTGGTACGCGCGTGCCGGACGCACGCGCGACACGCTGCGCATCTGGCGGCTGGCTTACGGCGAGTACACGCGCGCGCTGCTCGAGACCTCGGCCGGCGACAACGACAGCGAGGCACTGTCCGGCAACTACCACTGGACCTGGCGCGATGTCGACGACCTGCGCACGCCCACGCGCGGCACCGTCTGGACGCTGCAGGGCGGGCTGGGCTTCGCGCGCGGCACCACCACGTCCGCCGAGACGGGAGACGAGACCGTGGACTCCGGGCCGTTCGCGCGCCTGTACGGGCGGGTGCAGGCCTACCTGCCGCTGGGCAACGGCTTCTACGGCAGCGGGCGCATCGAACTCGGCCAGGTGTTCGTACAGGAGGCGCTGAGCGTGCCCGACACGCTGCTGTTCCGCGCCGGCGGCGACGACTCGGTGCGCGGCTACGACTACCGCTCGCTCGGCCCGGAGATCAACGGCGCGCTGGTCAGCGGCAGCACGCTGTTCACCGCCAGCCTGCAGCTGGCGCGGCCGATCTTCGCCGACCGGCCGGAGTTCCTGTGGGCGGTGTTCGTCGACGCCGGCAATGCCTCCGACGGCTGGAGCCGCATGCGGCCGGTGCTGGGCTACGGCGTCGGGCTGCACTGGCGCAGCCCGGTCGGCCCGCTGCGCGTCGACCTGGCCTACGGCGAGGAGGTGCGCAAATTCCGGCTGCACTTCAGCGTCGGCGTGGTGTTCTGAGCCATGAGCGAGACCCCCACGCCCTCCCCCGCGGCACCAGACGGCGCCGCGCCGCCGGCGGCTCCGCCTCGCCCGCGCCGGCGGCCGCTGCGCGCGCTCGCCCGCAGCTTCTCGACCTACCTGCTCGGCGTGGCCGCGACCCTGGCGCTGATTGCCGGCGGGGCCTGGTGGCTGCTTTTCACCGAGAGCGGCGCCGTGTGGCTGCTGCAGCGCGTGCCGGGCCTGCAGGTCAGCGGCATCGGCGGCTCGCTGCTCGGGCCCCTGACCGCGCAGCGCGTCGTGGTCCCGCTGGCGGACGACGGCACGCGGCTGGAGCTGCAGGACTTCAGCTGGACCGCGCCCAGCCTGCATCCGGCCGCCGGCAAGCCGTGGTTGCGCATCGGCTTCGAGCGGCTGCAGGCGCGCCGCGTCGACCTGCACCTGCCCGACGGCCCCGCCACCGACGGCGAGGTTCCGGCCAGCCTGGCGCTGCCGGTCGGCGTGGACGTCGGCGAACTGCGTGTCGACGAACTGCATGTCGCCGGCGTGGACACGCCGCTGCGCCAGCTGCGCGCCCGCCTCAGCCTGGGCGCCGACGGCGGCGCGTCGCACCGGCTGGACCAGCTTCAACTCGCCTGGGACCGGCTGCGGCTCTCCGGGCGCGCCCAGGTCGCCACCGGCGGCACGCTTCAGCTGGACGCGGCCGCCGACCTGACGCAGGCGCAGGGCGCCGGCGGGGAATGGAACGCCGCGCTGCGCCTGGCCGGCCCGCTGGCCGCGCCGCAGCTGACGGCGCAGCTGCGCGCTCAGCGCGACGCCACGCGGCCGGTGCAGAGCGCGGACCTGAGCGCCACGCTGCGCCCCTTCGCGGCCTGGCCGCTGGGCGATCTGCAGGCCAGCGCGCGCGCGCTCGACCTGTCGTCGCTGCTGGACGGCGCTCCGCTGACGGCGCTGGACCTGCAGGCCTCGGCCAGCACCCGGGGTCGCGACCTGCCGGCCGACATCGACCTGCAACTGGTCAACCCGGAGGCCGGCCGCTGGAACGAGGGCCGCCTGCCGCTGCGCACGCTGACGCTGCAGCTGCAGGCGCGGCCCGACGACCCGAGCCAGCTCGAGGTGCGCGCCTTCGAGGCCGAACTGGGCAGCGCGCGCGCCGCGGCCGGCCGCCTCGGCGGCAGCGGGCAGTGGAACCCGTCCGCCTGGCGGGCCGAGGTGCGGCTGACCGCGCTGCGACCGGCCTGGCTGGACGCGCGCGCGCCGGACATGCGGCTCGACGGCCGCCTGCAGCTGGACGGCAGCGGCTTCGACGACGCCAACCCGGACAACGCGCGCGTCGACGCCCGCGGCAGCCTCAGCGGCAAGCTGCTGGGCCGCGGCCCCGAACAGCCGGTGCAGCTGCGGCTGGATCTGCGGGCCGGCGCGCTGCAGGTCGAACTGCGCGAGCTGCTGGCGCAGTCCGGTGGCACGCAGGCCCGCGCCACCGGGCGCCTGACCCGGGCGACGCGGCAGGCCGGCTGGACGGCGCGCGGCCAGGCCACGTTGCGCGACTTCGATCCCCTGCCCTGGTGGCCGGGCCGGGAGGACTCGCCCTGGCGCCAGGGTCCGCACCGCCTGAATGCGGATGGCGACGTCGACCTGAACCTGCCCACGCAGGCAGCTTCGGCGCTTCAATGGCTGCAGCGCCTGCGCGGCCGCGCCACGCTGGAGCTTCAGCCCAGCCGGCTCGCCGGCGTGCCGGTGAGCGGCAGCCTGAAGCTGCTGACGGCCGCGGACGGGCGCACCGCAGGCCGGCTGGACCTGCTGGCCGACGGCAACCGGCTGCACGCCGACGCACGGCTGGAGAGTCTGGCCGACGGCAGCAGCGACCATTGGGACGTGAAGGCCGAACTGCCGGCGCTGAAGCGCCTGCAGCCGCTGTGGAAGCTGATGCTCGACCCCGGCGCCGACGCACGCCTTGCGGGCAGGCTCAGCGCCGTCGCGCGGGTGGACGGCCGGTGGCCGGCGCTGCGCACCGAAGGCAGCCTCGAGGGCCATGCGTTGCGTATCGGCACCCTCGAGATCCAGCAGGCCGACGGGCGCTGGAAGCTGGGCACCCAGGCCAACGCCCCGCTGGAGGCGATGCTGACCCTGGGGCCGATGTCGATGGGCGCGCCGTCGGCGGAGCGGCTGAAGCTGCAGACGCAGGGCACGCTCGCCTCGCACCGCCTGGAACTCGAGCTCGAATCGAAGGCGCTGCCGCCGGCCTGGGTGGAAGCGATGCAGGCCGCGCCGCCCGGCACCGAGGCCAAGCGCTCGCTGGCGCAGTTGCGGCTGGAAGGAGGGCTGGTCGGGACCGATGTCTCGGGGCCGGGCGGATGGCGCGGCAGGCTGCAGAAGGCCGAACTGCGCGGCGACGCCCAGGCCGCACCGGCCTGGCTGAGCGTCGGCGAGTTCGGCCTCGAACTGCAGTGGAGCGCGGGCCCCCTGCGCCTGAAGCTGGACCCCGGCCGCGCCGAGTTCCTGGGCGCGTCGCTGCGCTGGAGCCGCATCGCCTGGGCCGCGGCCGAGCCCGGCAAGAGCCCTGCGCGGCTGGATGCCGACGTCAAGCTCGAGCCGCTGGACGTGGCGCCGTTGCTGGCCCGTGCGCAGCCGCGCTTCGGCTGGGGCGGCGACCTGCGCCTCGGCGGCCACCTGCAGGTGCAGAGTTCGCCCGCGTTCAGCGCCGACGTCGTCGTCGAGCGTGCGTCGGGCGACCTCAGCGTCACCGACGATGCCGGCACCCGCACGCTGGGCCTGTCGGACCTGCGCGTCGGACTGAACGCGCGCGACGGTGTCTGGAGCTTCAGCACCGGCCTGGCCGGCAAGACGCTGGGCAGCGCGGCCGGGGCCGTCGTCGTGCGCAGCACGCCCAGCGCCATCTGGCCGGCGCCGGACGCGCCGCTGGACGGCGTGCTCGAACTGCGTATCGCCGACCTCGGCGTCTGGGGGCCTTGGCTGCCGCCCGGCTGGCGGCTGACCGGCGGGCTCAACGCCAGCGCCGCGATCGGCGGGCGCTTCGGCGCGCCCGAGTACACCGGCGAACTCGGCGGCCAGGGCATCGGCGTGCGCAACTTGCTCCAGGGAGTGGACGTGCGCGACGGCGAGCTGAAGATCGTGCTGCTGGGCGAAACCGCACGCATCGAGAAGTTCGCCGCCAGCGCCGGCAAGGGCCGCCTGAGCCTGCTGGGCGACGCCAGCTTCGGCAGCGCGCCGCACGCCGAACTGAAGCTGGCGCTCGAGGAATTCCAGCTGCTCGGGCGCATCGACCGGCGCATCGTCGCCAGCGGCGATGCCCAGCTGAAGCTCGGCCGCGACACGCTGGCGCTGACCGGCAGCTTCGGCATCGACGAGGGCCTGATCGACTTCGGCCGCAGCGACGCGCCGCGCCTGTCCGACGACGTGCAGGTCAAGCGCGGAGCAGCCGAAGACCTGCCGGCGATGGTCACCACCGCCGCCGAGGCCGAGGCGGCGAATGCACGCGCGCGGCGCGCGACGCTGGACCTGCAGGTGCAGCTCGGCGAGCGCCTGCGCATCCGTGGCCAGGGGCTGGACGCCGGCCTGCGCGGCGAGTTGCGGCTGAGCGCGCCGCGGGGCCGGCTGCGCGTCGACGGCAGCGTGCGCACCGTGGACGGCACCTACCGCGCCTACCGGCAGCGGCTGAACATCGACCGCGGCGTGCTCACCTTCAACGGCCCGATCGAGAACCCGCAGCTCGACATCGAGGCCACCCGCCCCAACCTGGACGTGCGCGTCGGCGTGGCCGTCACCGGCACCGTGATGGTGCCGCGCGTGCGCCTGTTCTCGGACCCGGAGATGTCCGACGCCGACAAGCTGAGCTGGCTGCTGCGCGGCCGCGCCAGCGAGGGCCCGGGCTCCGGCGACACGGCCCTGCTGCAGGCCGCGGCGATGGCGCTGATTTCCGGCGACGAGCCGAACGCGCTGGACCAGCTGTTCAACGTCTTCGGCATCGACGAGCTGTCGGTGCGGCAGAGCGAAACCGGCGGCGGCGGCGCGGTCGTCTCCGTGGGCAAGCAGCTGTCGCGCAACTGGTACGTGGGCTACGAACGCGGGCTCAACGCCACCACCGGCAACTGGCAGCTCATCTACCGCATCGCGCAACGCTTCACGATCCGCGCGCAGTCGGGAGAAACGAACTCCATCGAGCTGATCTGGAGCTGGCGCTGGAACTGATGCACGGGCGGCCCGCCGAAGGCCCGCGTGCGAGAATCCGCGCCCGCCCCCGCCGTAGTTCAATGGATAGAACGGCCGCCTCCTAAGCGGCAGATACAGGTTCGATTCCTGTCGGTGGGACCACCCCGGTGCGCCGCGCGCTACTGCTGCCGCATCGCGCGCGACAGCAGCACCACCGGCAGCAGCCCGACCGCGACGATGGCCAGCGACGGCAGCGCCGCTTCGCCCAGGCGCTCGTCGCGCGCCAGGTTGTAGGCCACCACGGCCAGCGTGTCGCTGCCGAAGGGGCGCAGCACCAGGGTCGCCGGCAGCTCCTTCATGACGTCGACGAAGACCAGCAGCCCGGCCGCCAGCGCCGTGCGGCGCAGCAGCGGCAGCTGCAGCTGCAGGAAGACGCGCCCCGGGCCGGCGCCGAGCAGCCGTGCCGTGTCGTCGATGCTGCGCGGCACGCGTGCCAGGCCCGATTCCACCGACTGCAGCGCCACCGCCGAGAAGCGCACCAGGTAGGCATAGAGCAGCCCGGCCATGCTGCCGGTGAGCAGCACGCCCAGGCCCAGGTCCGGCCAGCGCTGCTGCGCCCAGCCCAGCGGCAGCAGGATGCCGACCGCGATCACCGCGCCCGGCACGGCGTAGCCCAGCGACACGACCCGCGCCATGAGTGGCAGCAGGCCCGCGCCCTGCGGCGCGCGCCGCAGCGACACCCCCAGGGCCAGCGCCAGCAGCGTGGCCAGCAGCGCCGCCAGCGCGGCGAGGCGCAGGCTGGACAGCGCCCACTGCACGAAGCGCTGCAGCGGCAGGCCGAGCTCGGCGCCGGCCGCCTCGACCCACAGCATGCGCAGCAGCCACAGCACCGGCAGCACGAAGCCCAGCGCCACCGGCGCCGCGCACAGCAGCCAGGCGCCGACGGCCCGGCGGCCGCGCAAGGGCACGGCGCGGGCCTCGCTGCCCTGCGCCGGCCGGCCGGCCGAAAAGCGCAGGCGGCGCTGCGCACGCCGCTCGGCCGCCAGCAGCAGCGCCACCGCCAGCAGCAGCAGCGACGCGAGTTGCGCGGCGGCGATGCGGTCGTTCATCACCAGCCAGGCCTTGTAGATGCCGGTGCTGAAGGTGGTGAGCCCGAAGTACGCGCCGACGCCGTAGTCGGCCAGCGTCTCCATCAGCGCCAGCGCGACCCCGGCCGCGATCGCCGGCCGTGCCAGCGGCAGCGCCACCTGCAGCACGCGCCGGCGCAGCGGCGCCCCCAGCAGCCGCGCCGCCTCCATCATCTGCACGCCGCGCTCGGCCAGGGCGGTGCGCGTGAGCAGGTAGACATAAGGGTAGAGGCAGAGCACGAACAGCATCACCGCGCCCCACAGGCTGCGCACGTCGGGCCACAGCGGCCCCTGCACCTCGAGCCAGCGGCGCAGCGCGGTCTGCAGCGGGCTGCTGTACTGCAAGGCGTCGGTCCAGGCATAGGCCAGGACGTAGGCCGGCATGGCCAGCGGCAGCAGCAGGGCCCATTCGAACACCCGACGCCCGCGAAAGTCGAACAGGCTGACGACGACGGCGCTGGCCGTGCCGAGCAGCATCACCCCCAGCGCGACCCCCGCGGTGAGCGCCGCGGTCTGCAGCAGGTAGCCCGGCAGCACGGTGGCCGACTGGTGCGCCAGCGTCGCCAGCGCGGCGCCGTCCAGCGCCAGCCAGGCGCCGAGCACGCCCAGCACCGGCAGCGCCAGCAGGACGCAGACGGCGCTCAGCAGCGCGCGCATCGCCCAGGCCCGGGGAGCGGCATTGTCGACTTCGATGAAATGCGAACCATACTCATTGACGCCGGGCGAATTATCATCGGCACATGTACCTGAGCCTGGAATCGGTGTCGGTGCGCTACGGCAGCGGCCGCGCGCAGCCGGCGGCCGTGGAAGCCGCGACGCTGGGCCTGTCGGCCGGGCAGATCGGCGTGCTGATCGGCCCGTCGGGCTGCGGCAAGACCACGCTGCTGCGCGCGGTGGCGGGTCTGGAGCCGCTGGCCGGCGGCCGCATCCGCATGGACGGGCGGCTGCTGGGCGACGCCGCCAGCGGCCTGCAGCTGGCGCCGGAAGCGCGACGCATCGGCATGGTGTTCCAGGACTACGCGCTGTTCCCGCACCTGAGCGTGGCCGACAACGTGGCCTTCGGCGTGCAGGACCTGCCGCGCGCGGAATGCGCGGCACGGGTGCAGCAGATGCTCGACCTGGTGGGCCTGGCACACGCCGCCCGGCGCGCGCCGCACCAGCTGTCGGGCGGCCAGCAGCAGCGCATCGCGCTGGCGCGGGCGCTGGCGCCCGCGCCGCGGCTGCTGCTGCTGGACGAGCCCTTCTCCAACCTGGACGTCGACCTGCGCGAACGCCTGGCCCAGGAGGTGCGCGGCATCCTCAAGGACACCGGGACCACGGCGCTGTTCGTCACCCACGACCAGTTCGAGGCCTTCGCGCTGGGCGACGTCATCGGCGTGATGCAGCGCGGCCGCCTGGAGCAGTGGGACGACGCCTACACGCTGTACCACCGCCCGGCGACGCGCTTCGTGGCGCAGTTCATCGGCCACGGCGTGTTCACGCCGGCACGCATCGACCGCGCCGCGGCGGCCGACCTGGGCGGCTGCGTGCAGACCGCGCTCGGCGCGCTGGAAGACCTGCAGGAATGCCCGCTGCCCGAGGCCTATCCGGGCGGCGAGTGCGACGTGCTGCTGCGCGCCGACGACATCGTGCACGACGACCTGAGCCCGGTGAAGGCGCGCATCGAGCGCAAGGCCTTCCGCGGCTCGGAGTTCCTGTACACGCTGCGCCTGGCCAGCGGCGAACAGGTGCTGGCGCACGTGCCTTCGCACCACGACCACCAGGTCGGCGAATGGATCGGCATCCGGCCGCAGGTGGACCACGTCGTGACCTTTGCCCGCGAATCCGGCTGAGGCCGGGCTCGCCGGAGCGGGCCGGCGCGTGCAACTTTCACCCCCGCTTCACACTCTCAAGCCTGTCGGGTCCTATACTGGCACGGAAGTTGTATGAGCAAGCTGGGGAAGCACGCATGAACGCCAAGATCAGGGTCGCCGGATTCATCGCGCTGGGGGCGCTGGCGGGCGCCCTGGCCACGATCCAGTTGCAGGCCTTCGCGCGCAATGCCGCGGCGCCGCTGCCGCTGGAAGAGTTGCAGCAGCTGGCCGCCGTGTTCGGCATGGTGAAGAGCGACTACGTCGAGCAGGTCGACGAGAAGAAGCTCATCAACGACGCCATCGCCGGCATGGTCGCGGGGCTGGACCCGCACTCGCAGTACTTCGACAAGAAGACGCTGAAGGAATTCCGCGAGCAGACCGGCGGCAAGTTCGTCGGCGTGGGCATCGAGATCGGCATGGAAGACGGGCTGGTCAAGGTGCAGTCGCCGATCGAGGGGTCGCCGGCGTTCCGCGCCGGCATCAAGAGCGGCGACCTGATCACGCGCATCGACGACACCGCGGTCAAGGGCCTGACGATGGACCAGGCCGTCAAGCGCATGCGCGGCGAGCCCAACACCAAGGTCACGCTGACCATCTTCCGCAAGAGCGAGAGCCGCAGCTTCCCGGTGGTCATCACGCGCGAGGAGATCCGCATCCAGAGCGTGCGCTCCAAGATCATCGAGCCCGGCTATGCCTGGCTGCGCGTGAGCCAGTTCCAGGACCGCACCGTCGACGACTTCGTGCGCAAGCTCGAGGATCTGTACAAGCAGGACCCGAATCTGAAGGGCCTGGTGCTCGACCTGCGCAACGACCCGGGCGGCCTGCTCGATGCGGCCATCGCCATCTCGGCGGCCTTCCTGCCGGAGAACGTGGTGGTCGTCACCACCAACGGCCAGATCCCGGAATCGAAGGCCGTCTTCAAGGCCTCGCCGCAGGACTATTCGCGCCGCGCCGGTGCCGACCCGCTGAAGCGGCTGCCCGCGGCGGTGAAGACCGTGCCGCTGGTGGTGCTGGTCAACGAAGGCTCGGCCTCGGCCAGCGAGATCGTCGCCGGCGCGCTGCAGGACCACAAGCGCGCCACCATCATGGGTGCGCAGACCTTCGGCAAGGGCTCGGTGCAGACGGTGCGCCCGTTGTCGGCCGACACCGCGCTGAAGATCACCACCGCGCGCTACTACACGCCGGCGGGCAAGGCGATCCAGGCCAAGGGCGTGGTGCCCGACGTCTGGCTCGACGAGACCGCCGAGGGCAACGTGTTCGCGGCGCTGCGCGTGCGCGAGGCCGATCTCACCAAGCACCTGACGGGCGCCGACGAGAAGAAGGACGAGGCCCGGGCCAAGGCGCGCGACGAGGCGCGTGCCAAGCTCGAGGAACAGCTGGCCAAGCAGAAGGAGCCGCCGAAGCCGCTGCCCGAATTCGGCACGGCCGACGATTTCCAGCTGCAGCAGGCGATGAACCACCTGACCAAGCGCCCGGTGATCGTCAGCAAGACCGCCACCGAACGCAAGGCCGAGGCCGACGTGAACTGAGCCGTCGCGCCCGCCGCGCCGAGGCCCGCCGCGCGCGGGCCTCGTGCGTTGCAGGCCCGGCTATGCTGCACACATGGACGACGACCAGCTGCTGCGCTACTCGCGGCACATCCTGCTCGACGAGCTGGGCATCGAGGGCCAGCGGTGCCTGCTGGCGTCGCACGCCCTGGTCATCGGTGCCGGCGGGCTGGGCTCGCCGGTGGCGCTGTACCTCGGCACCGCAGGCGTCGGCACCATCACTATCGTCGACGACGACGTCGTCGAGCTGACCAACCTGCAGCGGCAGATCGCGCACGACCTGTCGCGGCTGGGCCAGCCCAAGGCCGAGTCGGCGCGCCGCAGCATCCTGGACATCAACCCCGAGGTGCAGGTGCATGCCAGGGTGCAGCGCGCCGACGCGGCGCTGCTGGACGCGCTGGTGGCGCAGGCCGACGTGGTGCTGGACTGCAGCGACAACTTCTCCACCCGCCAGGCGGTGAACGCCGCCTGCGTGGCGCGTGCCCGGCCGCTGGTGTCGGGCGCGGCCATCGGCTTCGACGCGCAGATCGCGGTCTACGACACGCGCCGCGCCGGCGCGCCCTGCTACGCCTGCGTCTTCCCGCCCGAGGCCACGGTGCAGGAGACGGCGTGCGCCACGATGGGCGTGTTCGCGCCGCTGGTCGGCATCGTCGGCTGCATGCAGGCCGCCGAGGCGCTGAAGCTGCTGGCCGGCATCGGCGAGCCGCTGGTCGGCCGGCTGCAGATGCTGGATGCGCGGCGCATGGACTGGACGCAGATCGAGGTGCGGCGCACGCCGGGCTGCCCCGTCTGCGGAGCCCGACGCGATGCCTGAACCCCGCACCGGCCGCACCCGCATGCCGCGCGCCAGGCGGCGCGCACTGCATCGAAGGACACCATGGACATCAAGCGCAACGACCTGACCGCACGCAACTTCCCCACCGCCGAGGAGGACGCGCAGGTCGCGACGCCGGTGTCGCGCTACAGCGGCCCGGAGAGCGCCTACCGGCTGGCCTTCACCGACGTGGAATTCCTGCTGCAGGACGAGCTGCGCCCGGTGCGCATGCAGCTCGAGCTGCTGAAGCCCGAGATGGTGCAGAAGCGCCTGGGCGTCGAATCGACGATCGTCATCTTCGGCAGCGCGCGCATCCCGTCGCCTGAGGCGGCGGCGCGGTCGCTGGCCGAAGCGCAGGCGCACGGCGATGCGCAGGCCATCCGCCGCGCCACGATGCAGGTGCAGATGAGCCGCTACTACGACGCGGCGCGCGAATTCGCCGCACTGGTGACCACGCGCTCGCGCCGGCACGACACGCCGATCTACGTGGTCACCGGCGGCGGCCCCGGCATCATGGAGGCCGGCAACCGCGGCGCCCACGAAGTCGGCGGCGAGAGCATCGGCCTGAACATCGTGCTGCCGCACGAGCAGGCGCCCAACGACTACATCACGCCGGAGCTGTGCTTCCAGTTCCACTACTTCGGCCTGCGCAAGATGCACTTCCTGATGCGCAGCATCGCGCTGGTGTGCTTCCCCGGCGGCTTCGGCACACTGGACGAGATGTTCGAGGTGCTGACGCTGATCCAGACCGGCAAGTGCCGGCGCCGGCCGATCCTGCTGTTCGGCCGCGCCTTCTGGTCGCGGCTGATCGACTTCGACCTGCTCATCGAGACCGGCATGATCAACGCCGGCGACGTCGACCTGTTCCACTACGTCGAAAGCGCCGAGGAGGCCTGGGCGCTGCTGGAGCGCGAATACGGCTTCGATGCCCCGGCCACGCAGACCGGCGACCTCGCCGTCGACATCTAGGTGAGCGCCGCACCGCGCATCAGCCTGGTCGGCGCGCCCACCGACATCGGCGCCGGCCACCGCGGCGCCGGCATGGGCCCGGAGGCGCTGCGCGTCGCCGGGCTGGTGGAGGCGCTGCGCCAGCACGGCGCCGAGGTGCTGGACCGCGGCAACCTCAGCGGCCCGCCCAACCCCTGGCTGCCGCCGCAGCACGGCTACCGCCACCTGGACGAGGTGGTGGCCTGGAACCGCCTGGTGCACGACGCGGTGCTGGCCGAACTGCGCCTGGGCCGCCTGCCGCTGCTGATGGGCGGCGACCATTCGCTGGCCGTCGGCTCGATCGCCGCGGTGGCGCGGCACTGCCGCGAGGCCGGCCGCAAGCTGCGCGTGCTGTGGCTGGACGCGCATGCCGACTTCAACACCAGCCTGCTCACGCCCAGCGGCAACCTGCACGGCATGCCGGTGGCCTGCCTGTGCGGCCACGGGCCGCAGCCGCTGCTGGAGATCGGCGGCCAGGTGCCGGCGCTGCAGCCGAAGTGGGTGCGCCAGATCGGCATCCGCAGCGTCGACGCGGGCGAGAAGCGCCTGGTGCACCAGGCCGGGCTGGAGGTCTTCGACATGCGCTACATCGACGAGATGGGCATGCGCCACGCGATGGAGCTGGCGCTGGCCACGCTGGACGCGCACACGCACCTGCACGTCAGCTTCGACGTCGACTTCCTCGACCCCGGCATCGCGCCGGGCGTCGGCACCACCGTGCCCGGCGGCCCCACCTACCGCGAGGCGCAGCTGTGCATGGAGATGATCGCCGACACCGGCCGCCTGGCCAGCCTGGACGTGATGGAACTGAACCCCGCCTTCGACGAGCGCAACAAGACCGCCGCGCTGGCGGTGGACCTGATCGAGAGCCTGTTCGGCAAGAGCACGTTGATGCGGGCTTGACGCGGGCCTGAACCTCTTGCAGGCCACCGGACGACATTCGCGCGGCCGTTTTCCGGGCGGCATCCAAGCGCCAGGCGGGCGAATCCGATCCGATTCTCTCCCGACAGCGGGATAGCATGGCCACGCAACCGCACCCTGCCAACGCTGTCGATGGGCCAGACCGAACGCCTGTACAGGATCAAAAGCCAGCTAAGCGCCTGCCGCTGCCTGCGCAAGCCAGCGCTGCTGGCTGAACTGGGCATCTCGCCGGCCACGCTGAAGCGCGACCTGCGGCACCTGCGCGAGCGCATGAACGCGCCCGTCATCTTCGGCCGCGAGCGCGAGGGCTGGCGGCTCGCCCCCACGGCACAGCTCGCCGGCACGCAGTACGAGCTGCCGGGCCTGTGGCTCAATGCCGAAGAGATCCATGCGCTGCTGACCATGCAGCACCTGCTGGCGCACCTGGATGCCGGCGGCCTGCTGGGGCCGCACATCGCGCCGCTGGCCGAGCGGCTGCAGCGCATGCTGGGCACCGGTGCGCCGGCCGGCGCCGAGGTGGCGCGGCGCATCCGCGTGCAGACGGTGGGTGCGCGCAAGGTGCAGCTGCCGCACTTCCAGGCCGTGGGTACGGCGCTGCTGCGCCGCCGGCGGCTGCAGATCGACTACCACGGCCGCAGCTGCGACGAGACGCGGGAACGGCAGGTGTCGCCGCAGCGGCTGATCCACTACCGCGACAACTGGTACCTGGACGCCTGGTGCCACCTGCGGCGCGGCCTGCGCAGCTTTGCGCTGGATGCGATGCGCAGCGCGCGGGTGCTGGACAAGGCGGCCATCGACGTCGGCGAGCATGAGCTGGACGCCGTGCTCGGCGCCGGCTACGGCATCTTTGCCGGCAGGAAGGTGCAGTGGGCCGAACTGCGCTTCAGCCCCGAACGCGCGCGCTGGGTGGCGGCCGAGACCTGGCACCCGAAGCAGATCGGGCGCTTCGATGCCGAAGGGCGCTATGTGCTGCGCCTGCCCCACGCCGACCCGCGCGAGCTGGTGATGGACATCCTGCGGCATGTGCCGGAGGTGGAGGTGATCGGGCCGGCGGGGTTGCGGGAGGTGGTCGAAGAAAAG